>Ga0214544_1001754_pt1 | contig 45442 bp, 14 predicted proteins | sample CNSS3metaG_FD_160074 | JGI IMG/M metagenome (GOLD analysis project Ga0214544, IMG submission 160074) | Root nodule microbial communities from cowpea collected in UCLA plant growth center, Los Angeles, California, USA - CNSS3 | ecosystem: Host-associated > Plants > Roots > Nodule | place: USA...
GGCTTCTCCTAGCAACAGCAGCAGCACTCAATCACTCAAGATCCCACTTGATGAAAGTTATCGCTCTACCCACACTAGGTTTTTCAAAGCCTTCCCACAGAGAGTTCTCAAGTACTTAGACTTCTCTAACTTCTGTATCTTTGATAATGAAAGTCTACTACTCTATTTATAGAAGCCTATTTAGGAATTAGGTTAAGAATATGAAAAATTAAGTCACAACTGCCATAGATAATCGATTATCATAAGTGATAATCGATTATCAGCAGGTGATAATCGATTATCAACAGTGATAATCGATTATCAACAGTGATAATCGATTATTCCAGAGGCTTTTCTCAAAAATCAGTTTTAACTAAGATAATCGATTATCATTAAGAATAATCGATTATTCCAGTAAGTTTTGCAGATAAATAAAATTCTCTTGGTGGGTTTTGCCTTCTTGACTCTTGACATACTAATTTAATTATTTTAAATAACATACATAAATTACAAGACCTAAACAACTAAACCCCTAAGTCTTCAATGTATCTCTTGAATCAAAGCATTCTTTTAAGTCTTCAACATTTTTCCATGCATCATCATCAAGTCTTCCATACTTCTTCATAAGTCATCATCATCATCAAAACTCCTTATTGGAGGAAGATGTTCATCTTCTTCTTTTTGTCAACAATCGGGACCAAATTGAGACTAAAAAAAATTGGAAAACCAACTTAACATTTTTGAACAAATACAATGACCAAATGAGTAATTAAACCTTTTTTTAAATAAGCCAATATTAAACTAAGATTATCTACACAAAAAACAAAAATATAAATTTATTAGTACTCAACATTTAAAATTGAAGTTATACATTTAATAGAATCAATTGAGTTAACAAGTTGCAAATTAGAAATCAAGCTTAGATTCGGTTTGTGCTTACTTGAAGGTTAAATTCAACAAAATCCTATTTTATGAGATTTTGTGTGTGTGTGCATAAGTTTAGATTAAAGGATGATCAAGTTGAATTAAAAAAGAACATAAATTTAATTTTTGATTAAAATTAAATCACAAATCTTATCCTTTCATCACATTATGAAGTTAGGTCAAACTTAAACTATACGCCTCATATTTAGAAAATTTAGAATGAATAAGAGGAAAGGTGAAGAAAAGTAATTGAATTCTAAAAAGGGATAAGACAACTTTTAAAAACATAAAAAATTAAAACTAAAACTACAATTTTCTCTCTAAAACTTTGTTAGAATAATTTTAAAATTCCTTTAAAAATAATTACAATTTTTTTATTAAAATAGATTTTGTTTTCAAATTGAGTTCTTACACTAAGAAAATTAAATAACAATTAATTTTGAGACAAAAAAATCAGTAGTCTTTATATTAATTAAATTAGACACTATTTTATAAATTAAAAATTATTAATATCTAAAATAGAATTTGTTATTAATAAAAAATTATAATTGTCTGTGAATTAGAATCTAAATTGGTCTCTTAACTTAATTATAAGATTCAAGAATTTATTACTTACCATTATTAATATCTATTTATTAATTAAAAACTAATTTAATAACTAAAGTTTTGATAAGTAATATTAAAAATCAATTTAAACTCTAATTTACAAATTAACTATAAATTTTTATTATTAATAGAGATTATTTTAGATATTAATAATTTTTAAACTAATATTTAACTTAATTAGTATCATAATTTATTATTTTATATTTCTAAATTAGTTGTTATTTAATACTTTTCTTGTAAATAAAAAAACTTGTACTTACTATTTTTTTTTTCTCACTTAGTTTTGCATTTCTCAGCATACCTCATCTTGGCTTCATCTCAAACAGTAGATAATTTTTTGTGAAATGACTTCAGCGGCAGTTTTAAATACTAAACAAACAAAAAGAAAAATGCCAAAAACGGGAAATATTGGGAGAGAGAGAGAGAGAGAGTTGGGCAGCCCTTGTCACTTCTTTAGGCGTTTTCTCTACATTATTATTATTATTATGCAATAACTTCAATATTACAATGGACACTACTCGATTCTCATTATGTTATTTGCAAAATTCTTCATTATCCACCTATAATATTCGATGGTGGATATTTTAATTTAATCTAATAAAATATTGAATAAGCACTAAAATACATTGTAAATTATTTAAAGAAAGAGAAAATATTTAGACCATAGGATATAGAAGAAAAGAACATTCAAAACTGTAGAAGCAACACAATTTCTAATAAAGACGAATAAAATAGACTGAGTTCTACAGAATCTTCAATAAGAGAACATGTTATCTTTTTATTTCTTCAAATAATGCATCATGAATAATATTGCATTCCAAGCATCTACCCAGAACTCTCGGATGAATTTTGTCAACAAATTTAAAAATTTATTGTTGTATTTATATAATTTTATTATATAAAATTATTATTTTCTATTACGTTATTATTGTGGATTAACATTAATCAATAAATTATATTATTTATTAGTATCAATTATTTGCACAATTATTATTAATTTATGGATAATACATAATTATTAGGGATAATTTATTGTATGACAGGGTTTAATTTGCTCTTTATGATCAGTTTGATTTGATTATAGGAAAATGATAATATGACTTCTATTTTTTGACCTCATTCTTGACTCCTGATGTGATTTAGTGTGAGTTATTGATATTTTAAAGAAAAATACAATAATACATTAATCAATGGTCGACACTAAGTCATGTCAGAGAATAAAAGATGAGAATAAAAAATAGGAGTCATAATATCATTTTCCTTGATTATAATCTAATAAATGGTATCAAAGCTGGTTGTGATAAGAATATAAATAGAAAATCTTCTACTCCCGAGTTGTTTTAATAAAGTCATTACCGAGGTACTATAAAAGATTAGATTTGTTTCCTTTGGCTAATGGAGTATCTCCTAGTTTTCTATCTTTCATGAAAAACATATTTAGAACTTTATTTATATAACGCTCTTGTAACGATTTCAAGATACATCCACAATTATACATCTTAGTATCTTGATGCCTAACCCAAAAGAGACTCTCGTTTTGACATTTTAAATTAGAAAATTCTTGATCTCATGCAATAAGTCCTTGTCGTTGTTGACAAGAAGTATATCATTGACATATAATACTAGAAGTATGCCTATGTTCTCATTGAACTTATCATAATTATCAACAACATTTGTCTCAAAACATGAAACATGAGGTAATAGCTTGATGGAACTTTTAGTACCATTGATGAGAAGTTTCTTCAATACCATAAATGACTTTATTTGGTTTGCACTTAAACTTTTGGTCACTTAACACAATTTTATCGTTGCACCCTCACGAGTTATTTCTTCAATGTTATTATTTAGAAACATTGTCTTGATATTTATTTGATGTAATTATAAGTCAAAATGAGTTACTAGTGTCATTATTGTTCTCAAATAATCTTTTGAATTTATTAGAAAGAAAGTTTCTTGGCCATTTCAGCAAGATCTCAAATGTTATTGTCTTGGATAGACTTCATCCCATTCTTCATGACATCAATATAGAAGAATGATGATGTAATAATAATAATTTAGAATTGTCATTTTCCTCACTTTAACAATTCTAATTGTGCCTTAAAGAATAACAAGTATAAGAACTAAATTATAATTTATGTTAATGTCATTCTTTTTCAAAGACAATATTATGTTATTTTTCGAGACTCAAATTCCTTATAATATAAATATTAATATATTACATAGTTAATCAAATATTAATTGAAAACTCTTTATAAATATTAATACATCACTTATTGTCAAAATAAAAAATTAAATTTCAATCATTACGAGACATGTCAACAAATTTTCAACATTATCATGTGGCATGTTAAAATTTAGGAAATTTTTATAATGGTAGCAATATTTTTTTTTTAAATAAATACAAATTAAAACTACAAATTTATATACTAAGAACATAACTTCATACACATAAAAAAAATATTTATTTTTTGCAATAGAATATTTCAAGACATATATAATACTTTGTTTTCTTTTAATATAGTATTGGAGATTTTATGTTAAATAGAGATATGACTAAGTTATAATATATTAGTGGATGCAAACCTTATTTTATAAGTTTATTTTTTATGTGTTGAAGATCACATTGACTAAAGATAAAGCAATTTACCATGAATGTAAATTTCACCTTATAAGTCATTTTTGTAGGATTGAGTCAGACTTAAAATTCAGTTATTAACATGGTATGAGAGCCATTTAAAGTCTATCTAATGAAGTTTGTTGTTTGTTGAACCTATTGTGTCACCTGCTATCGGATCACTCACAAATATTAAGTCTGACACTTGAGATGTATAAGCCTCGACATGAGGGAGGTATGTTAGAGATCTCACATCAACTAGATATAAGACCAGTTTACAATATACAAGGGGTGGAAACCTCGCTTTACGGGTCAATTTTATAGGATTCAGTTAGGCATAAAGTTCACGTCTTAAGATGATATTAGAACCATTTAGAGGCCTAACCTGGTGAGATTTGTTGTTTGTTAGATCTATTTGTTACTCGTTATCAAGTTACTAACCGATAAATATCTAGTCTCATTCTTGAGATGTATATGTCCTAACATGAGAGTGGTGTTGGAAATCCCTTACCAAATATAGATAAGGCAAATTTACAATGGGTACAAACATCACCTTATAAGATAATTTTATGGGGTTAAGTTAGGTTTCAAGTTCATTTCTTAAGAGTGAGGGTGAGTTAGACCTAAATATCATTTTCTAAGACGATATGAGATATTATGTTAGGGAAGTTTGTTGGATAAATCGTGCTACCCACCAATAAACCTATGTCAATTCTCACACTTATTTCATAAGATAAGAAGGTGTGATAGAGATTTTACTTGACCCTAACCCATTTGAGAAGGGACTTTGAGGGTTAAGGCTTTTTTTTAGCCTCTCATTTTGTGACCCCTAAAAAGAAGTTTTTTCAAGGGTGGGTTAAGGCTGACTCATGGCCCAACTCTACTATTGCATATAGTAAATTATGAATAAACAACAATTTTCAAATGTGAAAATATAAAAGTGCAACCATTTAAATTAATTTTACAATATTATTTTGAATTTTATTTATACATTTAGTTAATCATATGTTAAATGATATGTTATTGAGTTTGTTTTAAAGATATTAATTAAAATAAATGTATTCTACTAAAGTAGTAGAAATAAAATAAAATAAATAGTTGAAATTATTAATTAAAACACTTCTAATATATAATGAAAATTGTTTTGTACACACAAGTACATCAACTAAAAGGCACCATCAAGAGGCTAGGTCATCCCTTCTCTCTTTTTCTTTGCTTTTTCTAATCCTAAACCAAATGTATCTTTCAATTCCAACATCATGCAAACAGACAAGAAAACTCAAATGCATGTGTGGCCTTAGCTTTCCTGCTATGTTTAATATCTTCAATAATCATCTTCACACCAATTGATGCACCAAGCAAGCCCCATTTTTTTTTGAAATACACACACACACACACACAGACACACACACATATATATATATATATATGTGTGTGTGTCTGTGTGTGTGTGTGTGTGTGTTTAAATACGTTTTTGGTCATAATTAGGTCCTAATTTTTGAAGAATTGATGTAATTTGGTTCTTTTTGTTAGTATTGTACCAACAACGTTAAATATATATTCACATGTCAAGTTAGTGTCGTGCTACATTGAACAATGTGATGTGGCAATATTATGTCACGTGTTAGTACCACGTGTCATTGTCTTATATTCGATTGAGTCCTTATATTTGTTATTTTAAGTCAATTCAGTCTTATTTGTTTTTAAATGAAGCAATTTTGTCCCTTTCCAAATTGAGTACAATTTAATTTGTATATAAATGTTATACTGATATTTTTATTAAATACTTCTGGAATTATTCTTAAACCAACTCTAACTATAATCTTGTTAAAAAAACTTTTATTAACATGTGGGAATAATTTTATTAGCTTTTTTGTTGTTGTTATAATTAGATATCTTCATTAATAATAAGTAAGACAACAAAATGAAACCATAAACTACAAATAACAAAAATGAAACATAAATAAGGAAAAAATCAAGGATAATTTGATAATTACATTTTTCATCCTCTCAAATCACCCACCTCATCTAAGGAGAGAGAACCTCACCTCCCTCCTTCAAATACTCTCCCTTATCTACCTATACCCCATTGAAGGAAAAAAAAAACGTCATTTTCAATCATTTTCTCACAAATAATAAATCTATCAAAAGGAACTAGGGATCTGGTTTTAAGTTATACAAAGGGAATCTTAATTAAGAGGGCTAAGTTGGTATAAGTGTAGTTGGGCTGATAGGTGAAGCTGAAAAACAATGAAATATGAGAAAATATACGAATTTGCATAAATGGGTCCATTAATTTTCTTTTTCTTTCGAAAAGAGGTCAAGTCGTTAGGGAGCATAACGACATTAGAGGCAATGTCGTCATCTCCCTCAACGGTTTCTTAATTTTATTTTAGAAAGCTGATGTCGTCATGTAGAGAAGCGGTTTGTTTGAAACGAAAAAGTGAAGTCGTCCTCACACATGACGACTTCACTTTTTCATTTTTTTTCGTAATAAATGAATTTTGATTATTTTTTAAGATTTGGAAGAATAATAAGTAAAAAAAAATTAATAGAATACAAATAAACATTACATTAATATATTTTAATATTGATTAATAATTAAAATACAACAATTAAGTTAATAGAAAAATAATTACAAATACAATCAATATAATTTTTAAATCTAACAAAATTTGAAAAAAAAAATTAAAAATTCAAAAAATATTTGAAAAATAAAAAAATAAGCAAAACCGTTAAATTAAAAAAATCTGAAATATTTGAAAAATAAAATAAGGAAAAAGAAAAGGAAATAATTAAAACTGAAAAACTAAAAAGTTAAAAAAAATGAAAAGTGAAGTCGTCATGCTACAGGACGACTTCACTCTTCTATTAAATAGAAACCGTTATGTGACGCAACGACATTCATTTAAGAAAAAAAAAAAAAGCGGAACTGGCCTTGGGGAGGACGACTTCACCCTGGAAGTCATCCTCCTAGATAGCGACTTGACCCAATTTAAAAAAAAAATAAAAATCAACGGACCCCATTTTACAATTTCTGGTCAGAGGGACCCTGAAATACAAAAAAGCCAAAAATATACACAATGACATTGACATCGTATAGACAGGGTGATCATTCATAAGTTGAGGTTTTATGAATCATACAAATGATAAATATGTTTATGAGTTTTGTTTTGTTACAATTTGTGGAATAAAAAAAAGTTACATAATAATAAATTGAATTTGTAAGTTTGGTGAAGAAATTGACATATATTGGCTAGCCAAGTATTTCAAATATTCTCTTGTAGTTATTTTAGTAGGATTACAAGGAATTTGAGAGCCATATTCTTGCTGCACTCTGTGTAATGATATGTTTTGCAAGAAAAGGGTTAAATATTTATAAATAAAATAAAAGATAAAGATATTGTGTGTATATATAATCCATGTTTATATTTTTTATTTCAAAGTTATTAAACTAGTGAATATTTATTATAAATGAAAATTTTATCCTCTCCTAATTCCAAAACAATACTATTAAATATTAGAATAAACTTTGTTTCTATAGGACTGGTCAGACACTCTTAACTCCTTTGATGTCTTAGTCTTCAAGTTAATCCAATCTCTTATTTGTTCGATGTGACGAAAGTTTTTATCGTCTTTGATCGAGTGGTACCCGTTCGGGTGGTACCTGTAGAAAGCACTATGAAGCTTAAGTTCACAAGTGTCTGAGCGCAAGAATCAATATAATAAACTAACTTATTTGGACTTCTTATTTATACTATTTGAAATGGACTTTTACTTACTATGACTTAATTACGACCATACAATTATTTAATTAAATTGCATTAAGTTGTTTTTAGACCGATTAATTGTGTCAGATGTTCACCAATCAATAATGTTTGATGTCAACGATCAACATGATTAATTGACCTTTAAGATGATTCATTGCTCTTGAAACCAAAAATAAAAAAAAAACTTTAATGTAATTTTTTATAAAATGTAAATTTAAATTGAAAATGCAAAAACTGATGAATATACAACCATGTGATCTTTTTTATCAACAATACAACCATGTGATATTAGAGTACCTAAAAGGTGAATATCCTCGTGAGACAGATTATAAACTCTTTTAAATTTTGTAATATGCAAGCAAACTTGAATAGTACTAACGTTTCTTTGAGTAAGGGTTTATTAAAAAAAAACGTTATTATCACATTTTAAAATTATTTACTAAAATAAACCAAAGTTTGCAAGATAAATAAGAATATAATTAATACAGAGCGTTACGAAGCAGATTTCAGTTGATCTTATCGTACAAGCATCAATCTAGGGCATATGCTTTTGTGACTGATGTAAAAGGTGATTTCCACAAGGTTTTTGACATTGACAAAAGCCATATGCCGGAAACTAATCTTAATTTATCGACGGAACAAACTCCAACTCACTGAAATTATACGGGTGTACAAATCTGTTTGTTGGTGGACAAACAACATATTTTCAAATTTTGAAACCCTAATTTTTTGCTTTTGTTTCTCATTTCTTTTTCTTTTATCCATGTAAACTAGATAATTTTTTTCGTCATCAGTATTTTATTTATGATAAAAAATATGTCAAAATAACATCTATAATAAAGTGATAAATGTTAATTAAACTAAAATTATTTTAAGGGTTAAATATATTTTTTATTTTTTAATTTTCAGTGAAAATTGAAATTTGTTTTTTTCTTCGAAACTTTGATTCAATTTAGTCTTAAACTTTAAAAATATGTGAGTTTAGTCCTTTTAACATAATTTTGTTAAGTTTATTTGACGTTTTAATCGTATTTCATGATAACATTTAAGTTGTCCATACCTTTTAATACATTTCCCGCTTCAATATTAGATAAGAAACACACTGAAATTTGAAATAAACTTAATGAAATTTAGTTAAAAAAACTAAATTTATACATTTCTAAAGTTGATGGAATAAATTGGGTCAAAACTTTTAACATAAATTAATTTTAACTTTTACTAAAATTTAAGAGGTGAAAGGCATATTTAACCTTTATTTTAACTTTAAAGAATCTAAAACAATAGAGGGCCTAAAAAAGATACATCTCACACATATTTTTAATATGTTTCCTCAATATAAAGATAAAAATCGTGAAAAATATGATTTAAAAAAAAATACAGATATGTTACATTAATTATGAATTAATATATAATATACAATTCTTACTTGTGGAGAATGGTTTATGGTTTTTTTGAGATCCAATTAAGCATAACTTCATTTACCAGTACGTACGTGTATGATATCAAAATCATTAAGAAGAGTTTCTCTTAATTAAGATTTTTTAGAAAACTTCAATAGTTTTTTAATTATTTTTTTCTTTTTCTTTTCTCTCTCAGACAACCTTAATCTAAATCGTGTCTACTTCACCATATTGTTCAGTGAAAAAAATTCCAACACTTCAAATCTAGAACCTCTAATTGCTATGTAACCATGCAATAATATTCATTTTCCAATATAAATTCTATGATTTTAGCTTAAAACTCTAAGCTATATAATTACTGAGTGCAAGCAAGGTATAATAAGCCAAAATGCAAAGGCCAGTTTCATTGTGAAATACGTCTTGTAATCTCCCCTAGAATGAAAGCGAAAGTTATGTACGGTTCCAAGGTTTGTTTTTTAAGTAAAAAACAAGGTAAGAAAAGAAAGCCGAATCATAGTTGGAACAAGAGGAAGCAACAAGCATTTGAGACCCCAAATATCTCACTTTCAACTAAACACCTTCTGCACTCACTTCGCTATAAATGTTTGCACTGCCAAATGCTGCAATGCACCACAAAGCATGATGAAGGGGAAAATGGCAAACAAGAGAAAAAGATGGGAATGTGAAGAAGGAGGGGAGAAGAAGAGTGAAGAAGCGAACACAGAATGGGAAAAACTAAGGGAAGAAGCAGCTTCAATGGCTGCTGCTATTCTTGGAGCTAGAAGAGCTAACAAACGTTACATTGGGGTGAGACAAAGACCCTCTGGGCGATGGGTGGCTGAAATCAAAGACACCATTCAGAACATTAGACTTTGGTTAGGCACTTACGACAATGCCGAAGATGCTGCAAGAGCTTATGATGAAGCAGCACGTTTGCTTCGTGGTGCCAACACTCGCACAAATTTCTTTCCTTCCCAATCTTCTCCTTCTGTTTCTGCTCTTCCTCCAAAGATTGCCAAACTCCTCTTTCTTAGACTCAAAGCTAGAAACTTTGACCCTCGTTTTCCGAGTAACCACTATGATCAAGAAACCAAAGTAGAACCTCAACCTCAACCTCAACCAGAAGCAGAACCTAAATTATATCTCCAAACAGAAGAACCCCACTTTGAGAATTTTGTAGACATGGAAGGAAATGGGATTGTTGAAGAAAGTTATTATGGTGCTAGGTATAGTTCTTCTGCCATAACTACTTGTGACTATGGCTGTGGAGCTAGTGAAGAAGATTCTAACCAGAAGGGTAGCGGGGAAGATTTAAGCTTCGGGTATAACTTTGCTGAGAATGTTTATGATGAAGAGAAGAAGATTGTGAGTGGTAAAGGAGAGTTTGAAGGTTGTGATTTTCAGTTTTTGGAGTCTTGTGGATCACTGAGTTACTCTTTTTCTCCGTTTGAGATAGCAGAGGAGATGTTGGGAGCGATAGAGGAAAACAAATATTACGATGTTGATGATTCAGTGTTAGGCAGAGAAAGTTTGATGATGAAGTATGAACGTAAATTCTCTGCTTGTTTTTACACCTTAACAGGGGTGTCTGAGTGTTTGAGGCTACAAGTTGGACAAGAGAATGGAAAGGAATTGGAAAATTTTTTAGGATGGTAACTCTGAAGTTAGACTTAATGAGGAACAAAATTTTCTTCCACTCATTTGGGGGCTTGCCTTTTTATCTTCATTCTAGCTACGCGTAAAATAAAATTGTAGCATTCATATTCTTTTTATTTTGTACTACTGAGATGGGTTTAACCCATATTCTTTAATTTCATTACAAATAAAGCTAATTCAGTTTTGTCACATGATAAGTAAGGCTTTTGTTATGTAATTTATGTCAAATTGAGTACAAAACATAATAAAAAAAACAGTATAAAGTAAATTGCGAATTACCCTCATAAAGATGGAAAAAAAAAAGAAAGAGAGATAAAGCTATAAATCTTCGTGTGTATTAATTTCGTAATTTGCGCATACAATACGATGATGTGATACCAAAGAGAAAATCTCCGATATAAGAAAATAAAGTTATTGCAATGGCACTAATCCTTCTCTTGAAGGTATCATTTTTCCATATCTTTTATACTTTGGTGATCTTAAATTCTAAACTCCATTCAGTACCTTAAAAATAGTTAATGTAATTTAATTAAAATAATTATATTCATTCATTTTTATTTTTAAAGTTCAGAGATAAAAATATATTAAAATTTTTGAAAAAGACGAATTCTAATTTTATATCAAAGTTTGGAGATTAAAAATATACTTAACCTTATTATTTATCATTCAATTCAAGGAGTTTCATACAATTTCAACCAAATAAAGTGAGTGTTCTTGGATTTTGTGGATTATTCTTCTTTGATTTTCAATTTAATAACTTAGCTTTGTTTTTGTTTCTTTCCACTTGTTAGTTATATGATTTGTCTGTTCTTGAATTAAAAATATATGGAGTTTGTTTAATCATTAAATAAAAAACATGCTCGATTTTATCTTCTAAATCAGAAGTATGAACTCATTATAAAGGAAACACAAAGTTAGTTAAAGCTACAAACATAACTATAACTAACTAAAATAGAATTATGAAATTACGAAATTTCAAAGTTACACTTGCTAAGTGACTAGACATATTCATTGAGCGAACGAGATGCATATTCTTGGTGAATACCAAAACATTGAGCAGAATGAGTTCAGAGGATAGAATTTGAATTGAGATTGCGAAGATCTTCCAAAGAAGACATTAATAATACCAAGTTATTTCATTACATAAGGACTTATAAAACACTTCAGATGTTACATTTTGGAAGTGATTAATATAGGTTGTGGTTGATTCATGTTACATTTGAAGGGAATTAGGAGAGGGTGGGCATGTTAACTCCTGGAATGTCGGCAGAGGATAATTTCCACTAAAATATGATTTAACAAATTATATATTAGTAAGAAGTGAATTTTAAATCTAATTTAATTTAAAAAGACTGATTTACAAAAGACAGGATTTACATTTATTTACATATTATGCTTTAGATGAGTGGGTTTTATAACTCTGTTTTATGTTTTTTCCTTTTTTTTTTTCTTTTTCTTGTATAATAAGACTGGCAAAAGAAAAGCCAATGTGATTGGGCTTTTATGGGTTCTCTTCCTAACGTAGGATTAAGATTATTTATTGATTGGATTATCTAAGGTGGTTCACACTCATACTCCTCGGATTATACTTGAACAAATACTTCAATCCTCAAGTCAATTTTATTTGAGTAAAAGTTGCAATAAATAGTAGAATAACAGTAACAATTACGCTATTTATACTATTTTTAATGAACTTTTTATTTTTGAGGACCTAATACGAATCCAATTAACTCATGTTTATTTCTCCTTGTCGACAACACTTCCTGTATTCTGCAAACCCTGATTGTTCAAGTGGTATCGATGCCGTCATATGGACATACTATACATGGGTAAAATTCAATCTAATCCGATTCAAACTAATTCACTCTTATATAATACACCAATTGTGTTGCATTTTTCTTTTCATGTTTTCAGTCAATTTGGATAAATATTTGTTTTTCAAAAATAAAACATGTCCACATTAAAATTGCCAAGTGTTAATCTATTTTATATGGTTGTTAGACACGTAAACTAAAACTTAATGACATTGATTCCAAAAGATGTAATTCGTGTATTAATAAAATATAGAGATCATATTAATAAGAAATGGGTAGAATATGGAGGATTCGTCATCGTTAAAACTTTTTTTCTTTAAAGCAAACACCTATATTGATATTTGAATCTAGTAACCTATAACTCATTTAAGATATTAAAACTTAATAATTTTGCGAGTTGATGACATAATTTTGATTCAATAAAATAAAACAATATTATATATCAAAAAGTCTAATGAAATTAAACCCCAATAATTTCTTTGTTTCACATAACAAACGTATAAATTTCAAAAAATCTGTAATTTCTTTATTTTATATACAATTATCTTTTAAATTAGGTTACCTTGTTATTTAAATGTTTGCAATCAAGAAGTATAGTTATCACACAAGTCACTCTATAAATACAACTTTTACTTACTACTTTATTACTAGATTTGGTATTATTACCAAGGTACGCAAGTAGTATTTGCACAAAAAGAAAATAAAATGAATAAATCTTTTTCATTAATTAAAATCAAATTAAACATATTAGCTTTTAGACAAGTTAGATGAAAGCACTTTTAATTGAAGTTAAAATGCACAAGTTAATTTTGACTTATAAAAAAACTCAATTCCTTTTATCCTATTATTTTGTGCTCCTAAAAAAATGTTTATTGATAAATTTATCCAAAGAGAGTCTTGGTCTTGCATAAGAATATTTGAGCGTTTCTCATTCACGTCTTAACACCATACTATGTAGATCACTGAAATTTGGCCACAAAATTTCCTTGAATATGCCATTGGAATGAAGAGAAATGCTAGAAATACACTATTTTAAACGCACACTCTTGTTGATTGAAATTTATCGAAAATAACAATTTCTGGATCTCGGCGTCTTACTTCACCAATTTTCCATAATCTTGTAATTTATAATAAATTTTAACGAATATAAGAGTATGTTAAAATGATTGTTTAATAACATGTTGCTAGCACTCTTTTCAGAATAAAATAGGTTGCTAAACAATATTTGTAAGGCATACTGCCATAAAAAGCTCGACAAAAATTTGCAAACCTCAAATGCAATTGAAACCAACAAAGTAGAATGAAATACCCTGCTTGCTATATGAAAGAAGCCTCAACCGTAGTATTTTTTGCCCACCAGTAAGGTATTTCTAGTAGTGGATCATTGTTCAGTGAAGGGAAGGTTGGTGCACTCAAGGAAGTACAATGGCCATGCTCAACTTTGTTGCAAATTGAAGGAGCAGATCATCAAACTACACTTATATTTTATAACCTCGTTCGGTCAAGATGTGGAACAACAAAATTTTGAAAGTTTAACAAATATTCTCCTACATAGAGCTTGAAGGAATAAGCAGTTAGGCACACAGAAAGATCATTCATTGCATGGTAAAATCAGAAGGTGAATCCCTAAGTGATCTAGACATGACAGATTTCTCGGTACAAACGAGCTCTGGATACTTTTTCAAGAATCACTTCGAGCATTCTGATTATCAACAGATAAACTTATTCTTTATATGTATAAAATTGAACAATGTAATAAAAACTGAAAAAAGGCATCAAGTCCATTTAACTGGGAACAAACTTTCAAACCTCACGGCAAGTACTCTCCCTTAACAGGCAGATCAGATAATACCAACCTAAGACCTGTCGGTGAGGCTTGTGGGATGCCTTACCTTGAAAGACCCCTAAATATTTTAGAACAAAAGAAAGAAAAGTTAAGTCTGAGGAGATATTTGCAAATAACGAAGCATATAAAAGTAAAGAATTCAATAAACTCACTCACCTATGACATTTTTCTCAAATAGTACTGATTTTAGTGATTTGTTGATCTACATGAGTTAATTGTAGCTATAATTGTTTGAAACAAAAGATCAATTCAGCAGAAACTTTCTGTTACCCAATACATTATGAAGGTAGAAGCTTCAAAGTGTGTATAACAATAGAACAACAAAAATGTGGTTTGTTTCAAATTAGTTTCTTACATTTGCCTATAAAATATTATCTTTTCTACTAACACTCAAAGAACAAATACATTGACTATCCGGCTTTCATTTTTCTCCATATTTGTAATATAACTAAAAGGTAATTTCCGTACGCTGAAATGAGCTAGCTCGTTAAGGTAAAAACCATTCAAAGTCATCACCTCTACGTAGCTTTCCTATCTAATGCTCAAAGGATGAAATGTTGCAACTTGCAAAGGTTCCTCAATGGCAACCCCGTTTTCAGGGAACAAACTCTTACAGCTTCCCTCTTCATCTTATTCATTCAATTGGCACAATCAATACCATGCTGACAATGTCATTGAATTCCTATTGATTCAGCAGAAATGGTCATAGTTTCCAAAATTGAGTTGCCTTCGCTATCTGAGATCTCCAAGCTAGAAGATCTGCAACTGAAATAGAAAACTGCACTCATCATGGAATCTATAAGCATTACAAATGAATACATCACCACCAAGAGTGGCCCTTCCCACACCCTTGAAGATCCATCACCATAGCTCAGTATCTTTACTCTGTGCTCAAACAAGCCCTCCACAAAGGCCATCCCTATAGTCGATCCAAGAAATATCAGTAGACCCACCTGAGTCTGACCCTTGATCAAAATACTAGACCGCAGCATTGCCTGCGCTCCCGAAACATCCTCCAAGACAGAGATCACTATTGCAATGTTACAGATGATTATGGCATTGGCAAAGACAACAGAGAAAACCAGCCCAACCAGCATTGCACAGTACACAACAATATCAGGGGAAAACCCAAGAACAGCCAATGCACTGCAGAACGCAACAAGGAAAACACAGAACAAGGTGATGCAACCAACTACAAGGGCACAGCCCCACAGATATGTGAAGAGGATCTTCCTCCAAATCTTAGAAACAATCACACAAAACTTGGAAGCATCAAACTTCTTTCTGGAATAAGTACAATCTACGGTATAGACAACACCAGCTTTGGACAATAACAACAATGTAGCATACAAAGGAAAGCACATGGCTGAAGAAACCACGGTCTCTGCAAATCGCTGACAGGACTGTTTGATAATTGGTCTCAGAGGAAGACCACTAGCTTGGGCAACCAACATAAGCCTAATAGACAGATTCTTCACAATAGACATATCCACTATCACATTAGACAAAAGCACAGCAGAAACAGGACAAATAAGCATAACAGCGATTGCAATGAAACCCCATGAATTGAACCTAAGAATCCTAACAGTTTCTCTCAGAATATCCAAAGCATTCATTGATTGCATTTCATAATTGCGATCACGACCAGAGAGTTCAAACTGCTTAACAGGGGTTCCCTCGGATCCCTCCTTCCTGGGGTAATCAGACCTGATTCTGGGAGAACAACCTCCACTCGAAATCTCCATTTTGGGGGCGGGGTTATGAATAAAAAAAAAAAAAAACCAACAACAAAGATTATTTCATTGGAGTTCAAGATTCAGTCGAAGTTTGACGAGAAACCCAAGATCTGAAACAGCTAGATTAAGCTCAGAAAAATATTTATCACGAAGTTGGGGTGTCTTCGAAAGGGAATGATTATGCAGAATGGAGGTTGAATTGAGAAGAATGAGGAAATTGAGACAATACAGTACCTAGAAAATGGAATTGAAAATTGGGAGCGCTGAAAAGTGTGGCATTGAAGGTTGTTGCTACAGATTGAAGCAATGAGAATCAGATTATCGTGGAGAAGAAGAAGAAGAAAAAGAAGATGATGAAGAAGAAAGGGATTTTGAGTCCCTAGCACAGTAACAGAGGAAAGGGTTGAAACTTAAAATTCAGATTTGTATCTATTCTGCATAGCTCCAATCCAATAATAAATTATCTTTTTAATGCTCCTTAGAAATTTTACAGTTTTCGGTAAGGACAGGACAATTACTCATAATTTCTTTTTAATTTCTTAACTTAGTCTTATCTTTTAAGAAAATAATAGCATGCAATTTTTTTTTATATCACTTACGCGTTGACAACTTATTTTTAGAGATACTTCAATCATTAAAATAAGTTAATTTTTGTATTTATAAAATAAAAATAAAATAGTAAATATAAAATTTATTGGGTCAAAATAATAATAGCCTAATAACATTTCCTGTTTACTATTCGGCCCACGATCCCAATTCTAGAAGGAGTTTTTAATTTGTTTTGTTTATTTTGTTTTTAAATATATTTATAATAATGAATTGTTTGAAACATATATTTTTAGTTTTTTTATAATGAATTTGACTATATTCTGTATTTTCACAAAACCAAGTACTTTCTTTGTCTTAAAACTCGATTTTATTTTTTATTTTATAAACGAATGTAATTATAAAGCTTTAACATATTGAATTAATCTAAAAGTAACTGTTTTTTATAATGAATAAAAAAGAAATATGCATATATGCATGCCAATAACGGTTAAGACTTCACCCTATTTTTCATATTTTTTTTTCATGATAGATATTTTGGAAGTTGTTTATTTGTTATGGTAATTTTTGTTTTGTTTTGTATGTATGATCCACTCTCGGTAAAGAAATACACTATAAGTTTTCATATTTCATAAATGAGTTTAATATATAATTTGAATTTTAGTTATCTCAAATTTAAACATTATTTTTCATTTACCATTAATAAATCAATAAAATACTATAAAATATTACACAATTTCAAAACTATTTTAATAATTAAAATAAATTTTAAATAAAGTAATATTAGAAGAGAAAAAGTAAATTTTAGTATTTATATATAATATCATACAGTACATAGATGATGTCATCCTTCGTTGATGTTGGTTATAATTAAAGATAACACTAAAACTAATTTGGTAATTAACATTCAGGTAAAGTTAACTTAAGATAAACAGATATAGGATTATATCAAGCATATTTAATGTAGGCCATTTAGACAAGGATCCATTAAAAAGGTATGAAAAGATGCATTGTTTACTAAGTAAGAAAATTTTTTCAATTTATTACTTTACTGTAATGGGAAAATTGCTTACTTTACTGTAATGGGAAAATGGCTTATTTGAGTGATGACGTGTCTTTGAATACACTTTCCTCAACCATCTCGACCATAGAAGAGGAGATTATCTTAGTAAACAGACTATTCCAAACTGAAGAAAAATCTTATGAAGATAACAAGGACGGTTTAAGAGTTTGAGAAGTTTAAAATAAATTTAAAAAATTAAGTTTTTATTTAAAATTTATTTTTTAATATTTTTTATGTAAAATTATTTATTAAATTGTTATAATTAATTTTATTTAATATTTTTTTAATAGATAATAAAAATAATTCATTAAATCTTTTTTAAGACATTGTTGATCTTATGTGAAAATTCATTGAATATTATAAAATTGAAAATAATGATAAGCATAAAATAATTCATTTAAACAATCAGAACCATGAAAAAAAATAACAAAACAAAAATCTTCGATGCTCAAATGAATTAAGTAATGGACGAAGGAAGGGACCAAAACAATGAAAGGGAAGAGACAATGACAATTGTAAAATGAGGAGAGTTCTTCTCTATTATTTTTGTTATGAAAAAGATAAGTTTTTTGTTCTTAAACTTGAACTAACTTTCTTAAGAAAACTTAGATTTGAAAGTAGAGTTTAGATCTGAATCTTATTTTTCTGTCACTTTTGTAGTATTTTAATTTTTATGCTTCAACTAATCTATTGTCTATCAAAAGACTAAATCATAATCTAATTAATAGTTTTGTAGAAAAATTTTGGTTCCTCATTAAGATATATGCAGAAAAATCTTCGAAAACCATAAATCGAAAAGTATTAAGAAAAAAAGATGAGACAAAAGAAATACATTTATAATCCTAGTACAAATCCAACTGATAGAATAAAAAAACAGAAACAGAAAGAAAAAATATACTAACTAGAAATGAGAATAAAAAGATAAGTACGCACAAACAAAATGAGATTCAAAGAATGTAATATGCCAAAACCTAAACAAAAGTATAGAATAGAAGAGAATAAATACATGCAAGAGAAGTCACAAATAGACAAAAGAAGATAATAGAATTAAAATTGATAAGAGAATAAAGGTAACTAATAAGATAACTAATCAAATAAGAAATATAGAGAGCAAAAGAAGATCCTTAAAAGGTAAAAATAATGAATAAGAAAATATTTTTCAAAACAAATATCTTTATTAATTAAAATTATTTGTTATGAAAAATAAATTAAAATAAATTGTCTAGAATTTAGATATGGGAGGATTAAATTCTACGAGTGTTTAGAAGAATTTTTTTTAAGTCTTGTTATGATGTCGAAAATAATTTGTATATGTTTATCATTACTTAAAAAATGATAAATTTTTGTATGGATTAAATATGATTTTAGTTCTTAAATTGAAGTTCATTCAAATATTTTAAACTTTAATACAGTTTTATCTTTAACCTTTAAAAACAAATAAGTATACTTTTTTTAACTCAACTGCGTGAAAATTTTTTGACGCATTAGACCGTTGTGTTTGAAATGTTTATATCATTTAACTAATTCCAGCTCAAATTATAGCCTAGAACACTATTTAAGATGTGAAAAAAATTAAAGTGGTTACACTAAAATGATTATATTTATTCATTTTTAAAGTTTTAAACCAAAATATATTAAAGGTTAGAAAGGAATTCCAATTTCATATCTAAATTTAAGGACTAAAAAATATTTAACCTAATTTTTATTTATTTTTAAATCATTAAGCGCTTAAATAGTGAAAACAAAGTTATTAACCTTTAAACCGATTTGTTTATAAAAATAAAACTAATCATTTGTTTAGTTTTTTTATCAACGTTATTTTATATTTTTCATTTGGACAATTTAAAAGTTATGTATATTCTATTCAACCAACAAAAGATGGGATAACTTGAAAATTTTAATTAAAGAAATGTAATATATAGAAGAATTAAATAAGAAAAAAAAAAGTTTAAACGGGGGAAACAGCCGAATTTATCATTATTCCATTTGGAATCGAAATTTTGAACGAATGACATATTTAGGAAGTTGTTAAAATCACATTCCCTACTCACAAATCTTACCTCTCTTTTGTAACATTTTTGTCCGAGTATCTCTTTTTGGAATTTATTTTCCAAATAACAATGCAATTATTGGCACACTAACGCGTACACTTTGATTCCACTGTCAACACTGAAGGTTGCAACACAAGACCTAATAATCTTTCAAGTATCATCCCAACCCAACATATATGGTCATCATAGTTATGGTTGTGCTTTGTTGATGTTTTCTAGTCTCACACTATTATTGGTGTCACCACATGAAGCCTCAAATGGCATTGAATTTGTGCATGATCAGAAGGAGTGAAAATTAGGGCTGCAAAATCTCACAAATTTCAACCTCAAGGATTCCATCAAGTTTTCATATTCAGCTCCTTATTATGGTTGCAAAATTGTATTTACTTTTTGGAAAGGGATAAAAGTACAAAATACAATAGGGTGGTGTATTTAATAATTATGCAGTGTATTTGGCATTTTTCTTTATTTAAATTCCAATATCACCCTTCCAAAATTCAAAGTAAATGAAACAGTTAGTTAAATTCAACCTTTTAAAAATTAATAATGTCACCTTAAGTGGATTGTTCATGATGGATGAATGGTCTTAAGTCAAATAACCTAACGGTGTGTTTGGATGAGCCAATTCAAGAGAGTGATTCATTTATTTGAAAATTTTGAAATTCTTTGTACTGAAATGCTTTGTTTGGATAGAGAAATTAAAAAAATATTTAAAATGTATGCATTTTTTTGAAATATTTCAATTAGTTAAATAAGAAGAAATTCAAGTACCCTAAAAAAAGGTGGAATTTGAAATTCTTCTCACTCAACCTCACACTCTGGACTCAATCCCAAATGGACCCAGCAAACCCGACAACCATGACAGGCTGGGTTGGCCATACGATCCAGACGGATCGGACCGACCTAACGACACAAATGGGTCGAGCAGGCCCAACAACACAGACAGGTCGAGCGAGCCCGATGACCTAGATGGACTGGGTGACCTGATGACACATACGGATCGAGCGAGCTTGAGAACTTAAACAAGTTGGCCAAGCCCGACAACCCACACCGTTCGGGCGAGCCCGATGACCAAGATGTGTTGAGTTGGCCCAACGACCCAAATGGACCAGGTTGGCCCGACGACATAAACGGGTCGGCAAGCCAATGACTCAAACACGACTGACGACCTAGACGAGCCCGACGACCTTGCCAGGTCGGGTCGGCCCATCGACATAGACTTGTCAGGTGTGCTCGATGACACAAACGGGCCCGACAACCCAGATGGGTTGGACGAGCCCGATAACCTAGATGAGTCCGACCGGCCCGACGACCTAGGCGGGTCCGACCAACCCAATGACCTAGCCATTTTGGGCCAACAGAACGACACAAATTGGTCGGGTAGGTCCAATGACACAATTGAGCCCAACGGCCCAGATGGGTCAAGTGGGCTTGACGACCTAGTGTGGCCAAGTCGGGTCAATGACCTAGACGAGCTGAGTTGGATCGGGTCGTACTAGGCTAGGTTGACGAACTTGACGGGCATGACCGGCAAGTATGGGCCGTTAGGCTTGTTTGGATCATCGAACCGACCCAGCTTGTCTGGGTTTTCTGATCGGCCCAACCTGTTTGGGTCGCCGGGTCAAACCAATTCGGCTGGGTAGTCGGGTCAGACCGACCCATCTGGGTTGTCGAGCTCGTTTCCAAATTTATCATGAATTCAAAACATAATTAAGCCTGAAATAAATATTGTAAAAATTAAATTTTATCTTACAAGAAATTCAATTATTTTTTCTATACAAGAAATTAAAATACCAATTTCTTTACCCAAACAAGTTATTTAGAAAATGAATGGAATTTAATTGCAATCAATAAAAATACAAAACATTTCAATTTCTGAGTATTGTTGAAATGCTCCATCCAAACACGAGGTAAAAATATTTAGAACTTCAATATGAGTTGATATAGTATATGTAAACATTATTTTAAGTAGTTCAAAATTATAAACCAATTTTTATAAAGTATATGTGTAAGTTAAGAGATTTATATTTTTCTGTGAGATATGTATGTAGTACATATAGTTTTATCCATGTTATTCTCTTATTTTAGAGTTCTTAAGATTTGGTGACATAGATGTTGCAATTGAATAAGAAGCAAACGTTGATGATATAAAGGTTGGTGATTTATAAGAGATTATTGAAACACAAGAAATTAGACTCAATATGGGAGATGTTCACTAAAAGTCTCAAATTAGGTTTTGTAGGGTAAAACATCAAAAGGAACTTCAAGAAAAATCAAGAAGTGATGTTGCATTCAGATAAGAATGTTGCATTCAGTCACTACAAAATTTTGAATATTCAAATAATAATGTTGCTCCCAACAAGGAGGGAAAAAATCCAAGTTTGATGAAATGTGGACGATTCAGATAAAGTGGTAAGAGCCATATGGTAAGTATTTATCAATAGGACTTTTAAAAATGAACTTACAATTGCTGAACATAAGTATTTATCAACTATGATTAATGAAAAGAGTTGAATGCCACATCATAAATATGATAATTTAAAATTTTCAAGTTTAACTTTTTTTAGAATAAAAAAGGTTGAATCATTCCATAGGTCTCCATTTTTGTAGCGAAATCTCAAGTAGGTCCCCCCATTTTTATTTGACTCAATTGAGTCCCTATTTTTGAAAATTCGATGCAATTGGTTCCTTTCCGTTAGTTGACCACTAACGGTGCTAATTATGTGCTACGTGTCAGCACGTGGTTTTTTTGACTTTTTTTAATTTTTTTTTTTAATTTTTTTTTAATTTTTTTTAATTTTTAATTTTTTGTTATAATTTTTTTAAAAAAAATTTAAATTGCCACGTGTCAATCTGACATTGTGCCACGTGGCAGAGACAGTGTGATGTGGCAGTGGCAGTGCCACGTGTCAATATTGGATGTGAAAAGTCTCAATGTAGTCCCTGTATTTATTATTTTGTCTCAATTTGGTCCCAATTTTTTTAAAACTGAATCAATTTTATCCCTATATCAGATTTAATTTTTATATAAATTTACAATGGTATTTTTATTATAATTGATATTTTTAACAAAATTAAGTTTATTTAAATGTATATTTTGCATTGAACTTTATTTAAATATTGTTTCAAATATTTATATATCCATAATTTATAGACAAATGTTAGAATTGTTATAATTTTTTTTTAAAATTTTATATTTGAATTTATAAATTTTTTATTTTTAAAGCAACTCTAACATTTATTTATAAATTATGGATATATAAATATTTAAAATAAAATTTAAATAAATATTAGTACAAAATATACATTTAAATAAATTTAATTTTGTTAAAAATATCAATTATAATAAAAATACCATTGTAAATTTATATAAAAATTAAATCTGATATAGGGATAAAATTGATTCACTTTTAAAAAAATTGGGACCAAATTGAGACAAAATAATAAATACAGAGACTACATTGAGACTTTTCACATCCAATATTGACACGTGGCACTACCATTGCCACTGCCACATCACACTGTCTCTACCACGTGGCACAATGTCAGATTGACACGTGGCAATTCTAATTTTTTTTTAAAAATTATAAAAAAAAAATTAAAAATTAAAAAAAATTAAAAAACCACGTGCTGACACGTGGCACATAATTAGCACCGTTACTGGTCAACTAACAGAAAGGAACCAATTGCAACGAATTTTCAAAAATAGGGACTCAATTGAGTCAAATAAAAATGAGGGGACCTACTTGAGATTTCGCTACAAAAATGGGGACCTATGGAATGATTTAACCAATAAAAAAAAAAAAGGTACATGGTTTGCTTGATATTTATATATCAAATCAATTATGTTATGAATATTGTGAAACTAAGTAGAAACTCTTTTAAATATGAAATATGCTTAATAGATCAAAAGAGAAACTAGAAGTGGTTTATTCTTATGTATGTGAACCATCTGAGACATAACCTTTAGGAGGAAATAGGTATTTTACATTTTTATTGATGAATTTACTCGAAGGGTCTGTATCTAATTCATCAAACAAAGAAGTGACGTGCTCGACAATTTTAAGAAGTTTAAGTTGTTAAGTGAGATATAAAATAGTAAATTTTTTGAAGATTCTAAAGACAAATGGGTGAAGAGTATAATTTCAATGAGTTTTAAAAATTCTTCGATAAAATAAAACAGTCTTGTTGGTATCGCGCAGCGGAATGTTTTAGTATTTGGACAAAAACCAAGAGGAGGGTGAATTGAGTTCTTAATAAATTGTTTTTTTAAAATTTTCCCTTTTAATATCAAAGATCAATTAAAATTATTTCCTTTATTTTAATAAACACAATAAAATAAAGAGAGTAGAGAAGAGAAATCTGCACAAAGTATTTATACTGGTTCGGATCAAAAGACCCTACTTCCAGTTGTTAATCTCTTAAAAACGAGATTAACTCAATCACTAAAATAAACCAAACTTACAATCAATGATAAGAAAGATTAGGGTTTAGAAAACACCTCTCTTGAATCACACAAGAGATGAAAACACCTCCCTTGAAATCCACAAGGGATGAAAACACCTTCTTTGAATCACACAAAAAATGAACACATTCTTTGAATCACACAAAGGATGATCGGCTTCTCCTAGCAATAGCAGCAGCACTCAATCACTGAAGATCCCACTTGATGAAAGTTATCGCTCTACCCACACTAGGTTTTTCAAAGTCTTCCCACAAAGAGTTCTCAAGTACTCAAACTTCTCTAACTCTTGTATCTTTACAATGAAAGCCTACCACTCTATTTATAGAAGGCCATTTAGGAATTAGGTTAAGAATATGAAAAGTTAAGTCACAACTGCCACAGATAATCGGTTATCATAAGTGATAATCGATTATCACAGAAACTTCTCTAAAAACATTTTTCTCACTGTGATAATTTATTATCAGCCAGGATAATCTATTACCAGTAGGTGATAATCGATTATCAACAGTGATAACCGATTATCAACAGTGATAATCGATTATTCTAAAGGTTTTTCTCAAAAATCAGTTTTAACTAAGATAATCGATTATTACTAAGAATAATGATTATTCCAGTGAGTTTTGCAAATAAATAAAATTCTCTTAGTGCTCTACTACTTGGGTTTTGCTTTTTGACTCTTGACATGCTAATTTAACTATTTTAAATAACATATACAGATTACAAGACCTAAACAACTAAACCCTTAAGTCTTCAATGCATCTCTTGAATCAAAGCATTCTTTTAAGTCTTCAACATTTTTTCATGCATCATTATTAAGTCTTCCATACTTCTTCATTAGTCATCATCATCATCAAAACTCCTAATTGGAGGAAGATGTTCATCTTCTTCTTTTTGTCAACAAGTCTATGATGTTATTGCATCCTATATTCCATGATATAACGATGTCATGGAAAAAGAAAAACAAAAGTATTATCAATATGGCTTTAAGTATGATAAAGAGAAAAGATACGTCAAATTATTTTTCACGAAAAGTAATGTTGCCTATAATTATATGTTCTAAAAGAAGTTTTACAAAGAAAGTAATTATAAATAGAAAAAAAATGTATGACACAATTTAACAACCATTTGATAAATTATGGTTTAATTAATCGGATGGTACTCAATTTTGTCTGAATGTGTCAATTTGATATCTACTTTTAGAAATGTGTCAATTGAGTCCCAACTTTTGATGAAAATATATCTCAATTAGGTCCTTTTCAGAGAAGAATGATTAACGTTGTTAACGATATTGATATTTCAAATGAATGACTTACAAAATTAAGTATTGATATTTATATTAAGATTTAATAGTAAAAGTCATGAATAAAGTTAATGACGTTAATATTTTTCTTTTCTTAAAAAGATATAATTGAAACACTTTTTTAAAAGTTGGGACTCGATTCACACATTCTTTAGAAAGGATATTAAATTGACACATATGAACGAAAGTGAGTATCATCCGACTAATTAAACCTAAATTATATAGAGGTAGAATATTATAAAATGAGTAAATTTTTATATCTGTCAAAAAATATATTACTTTGACACCTAACAAACTTTTATACATATTTTACATCTACTATTTTATCTTTTGATCTCTTTTCTTCTTTAAAAATATAAAAGTTAAATTGTTTTAATGGCAACTTAAAAACGGGTTGTCAAGTGGTGCATTTAGTGTAAAAAAAACATTTTCATTTATAAAAAAAAAAAAGTGGAAGATAGTATCAAATATGAATGTAAAAAATTCAGGTGTCAAAATATGGTTATACTTATAAGTATTATAAAGGAAAAACAGCATAATAGAAGAACTAATTGTATGCACACTAATTATCATCCATCATATACTTATAAGTTTATGCTTATAAGGTGTATAATCCTATAGGTAAAGGATAACATAAGTAGAAATAATTTTATTGAGGAATTAAAAAAAATGAAATTTGTCTGATGCAACAACATATAAAAAAAATAGTTTTGAACATCTTGAGAATATCCTAGATAATAAATCTCTCACCACCAACCAAGAAGGTTCTCAATAAATAAGAGAAACACCCCATTCACTCATGGTATGGCGTTTATTTTGATATAACAATGAATGCACAGAGAAGTAATGCATTTTATCTTCCTTGTTGTATCAAAACTAGTAAGGCATCTAAAAATGTTTATTAGAGAAATGTATATAGGTAGAATTAAAGTCAATTAAAAAAAATTATACTTTGAAATTGGTTGTTTTAACAATAAAAAAATAAACGTTTCTCTTTCACTCCACACTCCATCACTTTCTTTTAACATACCTTAAACAAGAATTTTGAAAAACTTGAATTCGTTTAAATCAAGCCTTGAGATAAAACGGGTTAGCTAGTCAGATTAGGCCATGCTAGCAATATACTTTTTTTTAAACTGTTTTATGGCTTTGACAATATACTTTTCATATTTGAAAAGCTATTTTATATTTTTTTAAATTTTATACAGTTTTTCTTATTCTTTTAAATTACTTGTATACTTTAATATATTTTTTAATTTTTCGTATTAATTTTAATATATTTTAAACTAACTTAATGCGGTCTCATAATTTTAAACTATTTTATACTTTTTCGTACTCTTGAAATTCTCTTTATAATTTTTATGGGTTTGGATTTTTATATTTTGAAACCACTTTTAAAAAAAATCATTTTTTATCAAACTACTTTTATGCTTTCAAATATTTCATATACTTTTTTATACTTTTATATTTTGAAACTACTTTTATGTATTTCCATATCATTTTTAGAATTAATTTATACTTTTCACATATGTTATTCTTACATACTTGTCAAAATTTTATTCTATTTCCAAACTTTTCTCATGTGTTTCAAAGCTATTTTGCATTTTTTTATTTTTAAATTATATATATATATAAGTCTTCTCGAAGAGAGAAAAATAAAAGTATACATCGAAGAAAGAAGTATGAAAATTGCTAAGAAAATAAAAGAAATACATTTACTACGACACATTTTTCCATTAAGTTTTCATATTGCCTTACGAACGACAAAGTTCAGTACTCGAAAAGTCATAAAAAGATATATATTCTCTTACGTGTTTTGAATCTTTGTTTTTAGTTGATGTTTATTTTTTTAACAGGTACTTGATCTTCTAAGAAAGCTGGGTTATTGTTTATGAATAACAATTTTTTTGGAGAAATAATCATGCTCATATTAAGTATTACGTAATTTTGTTTTTATGTATATTTAATACAAGCTGAAGACAAGCTCGAAATTTTTATCATTTTGATAAGCGACTTGAAATTTTTAATTAAAATAGAACAATTGGGTATCAATCGTTCACGAGCTCACTAATAATATATTAATTAAATATTTGTCTAAATAAATTATTATTATTATTATTATTATTATTATTATTAGCCAATTATGTAAGTATTTTTATGAATAAAATATAAAAATAGAATAAATTAATCCACAATTTAAAATTAATAATTTGTATGAACTATAATATAACTTCTCTAAATTTTTATTTCTAATTTATGTAAAAAAAGTTAAATTAATTTATGAAAAAAATATATATTCCATTTTCTGTATTTTTCTCTCATAAAATTATACATGAAAAGATTTATCTATACATACTCACAATAACTAACTAGTCTTTATATGACAGTGAATTTTATAGCAAAATCTTACCAAGCAAGTAGCTATAAGTATATATTATTTTCATCTTTAAAATTTCCTAAATTATAACTATGATCATATTTACTTTTTAATTTGTGATTTTTTCTTTCATTTAATTTTCTAATCTTAATTTTTATGCATTACAAATTTTGTAACACTCCTAATAAATAGTATACTATTATCCCAATGCACACACACTAATCACCTTTTCACTAATCATCGTGTATGAGTGCAACATTTATTTCACATATAAATGATTCACAAGGACTTGGTCATGTATAAGTTTTTGAGCTTCGTCTAGAGTTTACTAGTGCTTTTCTCCTTCGAGACTTGCTTCAACACCTTATCACCAAGGATCAAGAATTGCACTTCAAGCTTTCTCTAATCATGTTTTCTTGTCCATTGATGCATCAAGTTTGGATTCACCTTCTAGAGTTTCAAGGAGTCCTTGTTGAACCAAAAGAGGATGCATCTTTAATTGTCACAATCTGAAATTGTCTACTCTAGTGAATTGCTTAAGTTCATACTTTGTGGAAGTCATATTGGTTAAATTTTCAAATGCGCATCGCCAATGGCGGAACTTACGTATGACAGGAGGGAGTCGTGGCTCCCCAATGCTTTTTTTTCCTTTATTTTTTATATATATATTTTAAAAATATATTTATATATTATTATATTATTTATATAATTTAGTTTTAAAAAGTTTTATTTAAATTTATAAAACATGTTTTCTCTCTCTACCCTAAATTATTTTACTTCTTTATTTGATTTTTTTTTCTTCAGTACTTTCATCTCTTTTTATGTTCTTCTTTCCATTCCAATTTTTACCATCAATCTCTTATCATTTTCAAAATCAAACAGCACCACAACAAAATTGAGGAGTTAAGAAACATTTTGGATTGAACAATTTTTTCTTTTGAGTAAGTTCATTCTTTATCCTTTTTATTCTCGAAACAATATGTTTTTCTCTTCTTTATGGCTTTTCTACGCTATAGGCATACCTTTATGGTCATAAAATCATACTCTAATTGTTGATCAAACTCTCTTTATGTAGATAGAGCTATTTTAGCCTTTGAAGTTGTATAAGAGAAGAACAATATTAGGAATTTACTTTAAGGTAAAGGACCATTTAGAAGGTGTTAATTTTCTTAAAATATTAAGTTTTGGTTTTGAGATTTAATTTGGTTGGGGTATTCATAATTTTATCTTCTCCGGAATAGGTGAGGGTGACAAATTTACATTAGAAAAATTATGATAAAGAGTAGAAGAATTGATTCTTTTTTCAAAAGGAATGCTTGTGATGAAGATGAAAAAATGTATCTACGTCATCTAAACTTGGAAAACTTCACGATAATACAAAAAATGAAGAAAATGAAAAACAACTATCTAAAGTTCCTAGAGTTGCATACAATGAATTTGAAAATGCTTTAGAATGTGATCCGGGAAAACGTCCTCAAATCCGATAATACCCATCAAATCAAATTGATGAGGTACAAAGGACTTATCGAAAATGGGGTTCATATCAAATGCATCTAGAAAATTATCCGTTGTCTACTAAAGATGGTTATCCAAGAAGATTCCAATACACATGATTTAACTTATTTCCTTTATGGCTAAAGTATTCGATATTCGTAATTAAAAAATGTTGCATATTGCTTACTGTGCTATTTTTTTAGTAAAGAATCAAGCAAACGACTTAACTCAAATGTTTTTATTGTTACATGTAATTGAATTGATTTTCATTGAATTCTAGTTGGCATTTAGTTGTTTGTCATCAACATGTTTTAACCATTTTTAGTGTTTCTTTTATAGGTTTTAAAAGATTTTATAACAAGCACTATAATGATCCATATTGGAAAGGATATTGCAACAAACTTCAGTTATGAATCCATTATTTAAGATTTTAAGTAATTGAAAGAACATTGAGAAACACTAAAGGTAACTTTTGCTTTTTTTTAATATATGATTGTTGATAATAAACTTTATGTTACACTTTCATATATATTATTATCATATTTTTTTGGATTTTATTATCATATATGCTTGTTTTGAATATAGAAAATTATGTGAGGAAATAATTTTATTTTAATGTAGAAAAAAATAATTTACATATAAAAAAATAATTTTGGCTCCTCTAAGATTTTGGTCCAAGTTCTACCACTACTCATCGCACCAGTTTATTTGGATTAATTCATAAATTCACTCAAAATTGCCTTTTCACACAAACAACGTTGAAAATAGAGTAGAACCGCAAGTGCTGGAAATGACATAAGGTAAAACAAATGAAACTAGAATAATAAGCACACACAAAAAGTTTAATGTGATTTGACTAAAGTGTTAATAAAATCCAATCTACATCCACAAAGAAAATTCATTATATCTTAGATTAGAACATAAATGTTTCCTTCTCAAGACAAATTCACTCAAGACAACTCAAACATTATATAAGTCAAAAGTTAGCCATTGATGAAAGCTACAAGGTCTTATTTGTGCAATAATTATGTTATAATTGACAAGTATAAAACTCATCTATCCTCATATATGAAGACACATGTATACTGCTATGAGTAATACATGTGAAAAATGCTTATAATACAAAATTGAGTAGCAAATAGACAATTCTCCATCAGATGATACAAACAAATTGTACATTCTACAATATAGGATATAAGACTACTCGAGTAATCTTCATGTACTACACGTATGGTCTATTCCTTATAACTACTAATTTGTCCAATCATGGTAGTCGTTTAAGAATCTCTTAAAACAAAATTAGAATGAGCGAATGTTCACAATAAGAAAGAAAGACGATTTCAATGTTTGTCACTTATTCATTGAAATTAGGTAAAAATAGGTATCGTCTGACTACATTCAACTCTCTAACTTATGCACAACATATAATTAGTGAGAACTAATTACCTAATTATGGGAAATCAATTAGCTTAATTATAGGAGAATGATTATGAACCTAATCACAGAAAATCAATTAGATTAATTACAGGAGAATAATTCTTATTCTATTACACCCTTATAGTATAAGGAAGCGGGAGGTTCAGGGATGCTGAGACTACTCCAAAAATCATAAAATAGATTCTGAGGTGGGCCTTTGCTAAAGATATAATATTTGGTCAACCCAAGTCAATGGTCAACAAGTCAACCAAGGTCAAGTCAACATAAGTCAATTTAGGAAACACTCAACATAAAGAAATAGAAAACAAAGAAAATGATAAAGGATTGGAGGCCTCCCTTATTCATGCTTTTTGTCACTCTTCTAGAAAGGTCCTCCATAGCTTCATAGCTTCATGGTGACTCATGGACTCATCACAAATTCACCCATTCTATTTTTAAAACATTAAAATCATTTATTATAATTATTAAATCTTCTCCTAGGTTCAATGAGCATACATGCTCACCCAATGAGATAAAGTTGAATTTTTTCAAAAACTCAATCAATTGGTCTATTTTAAACAATTCTGCTTTTCTCATGCTAAAAATGTTATAATTAGTTAAAAATGATTTTAGATAAAAGCCAATTGAGTTAAAAGATGTATCTTAGCCGATCAATAACTCACAATCATACAACATCAAGTTACAATCCACTTTTATACTAAAAATTCAACAACTAATACATAACATAGAACAAATTATCTAGCTCAGATAAGCAACATATTAGAATCTTTCTACAACCAGTTCATTCAAACCAAAAATACTAGTTGTAAACAAATTGTTTATCTTTAACCAAGTCTTGTGATCCTATTACAACTATAAATAGCCTCACCCACACATGATGCAATACCCATACACAAAAAATTCAAATAAAAACATACTTTAATACTCCTAGAGAAATAGATATTCATCTTAAATCCTTTTGAGCTACCGTATCACCATACAACACATGCATATAAGATATTTGAAATAATTTCATATTTACATTTTAGTATAATTCTTAGATTCACATATATTTTATCTTTTACTATTAAACCTTGAATTTAAAATATTCATACATCAAGAAATAATTTAATTGATTAAAATATAAAACAAGAAAAGAAACAAATTTATAAAATTTAACAGTTCAATTAAAAGTGTAGATTGTTTTTTAATGAAAAATCTAAATTTGAAAAGAAACAAAGTTGTAGATAAAATATTTAAATAAAATAGTAAACCAGTCTATTTTTCTTACGGAAAATTTACGCAAAACCTAAAGTATTTCTTCATTAATTTTTTTTATAGACTTTTCAAGCTTCTTTTTTATGGTTTCAAAAAGTCGTTTCTTATACACGGATACTTTCTTCCACGAACATACCAGAAGAAAAATCAACACTAAAACGCGTTTACAAGTCAATAATAAATAATATAACTATTAAAATAAAAGGTAGTATATATTTGGAAACAAAGAGGATCAAAGCAATCCTTGCAACTTCACTTCCCTGTTCTTCTCCCCTTCCGATATGGCCCCCAAGAAACGCCTTGGGGACTTCATTTCTGAAGCTAAGGTCATCATCAAAGCACACCCTCGTCACTTCCACATTCTCTCTCTCATCTTCCTCTTCCCCCTCTCCCTCTTCCTCCTCCTCTCTCCCACCATCTCTAACCTTTTCCACTACTTCTTCACCAACAACAACTCTCCCACCCTTCATCCATCACAAACCCTCAACCCCACCTTTTTCCTCTATTCTCTTTTCCTTTTGCTCTTCTCCAACTGTGGAGTCATCACCATCACCTATAGCGTTTTCCACTTCTCCCATGACCAACCCGTGGACCTCCCATCCACCATAAAGTCCATTTCCACTTCCTTCCTACCCCTTCTCGCCACCACCATCGTTTCCCAACTCATCTTCTTCTTCATCACTTTTCTCTACTGTCTTCTCTTGATGCTTCTCCACCTAACATTTCTTCCACACTTGTCCCCTTTCACCATAGGATTCTTAATTATTCTTCCTTTGATAGTGGTGCAGACGTATTTGGAAGTTAACTGGACCCTGGCGAGTGTTATCGTGGTGATGGAATCATGTTGGGGTATGGAGCCCCTGAGAAGAAGTGCGAGGTTGATCAAGGGAATGAAAGGAGTGGCCCTATCTTGTATCTTCTTCTATGGATTCTTCGCCTTCATCTTTACGTGGAACTACCTTTTTGTGACGAGGGGTTATCATGGATCTACAGAAAGTTGGGTTGCTGCGGTGTTGAATTGGGTGGTGATTCTGTTTGGTTCTTATTTCCAGGCTATGCTTATGCTTTCTCAGATTGCTGTTACTACAGTCTTGTACATATACTGCAAGGCAAATAACGTTGAGATTGCAGAGGAATTTGGAAAGGACTATGTTAGCTTGCCCTTCCATGATGATGGGAAAATCTCGCAGGTTGTTTGAGCTATGGGTCTGATGTTGAAGTGAAATTTGTTTGTTATGAAATCTCTCTGTAATGGATGCGAGTGGGGATGAGGTTTTCTCTTAGACCCTGTATGAATCTATTTTTGTTCATAAAGTTCCACAGGATCAAATTTTATCTTTTGTATACAATCTATTAGGAAAAAAGAAAAAACTATCGTGAAAAAAAAAGAAAGGAGACAGTATGGGGTGTGTGTTTGAGTATCTGGTCTCCAAATAAAAATTTGTGCTCATTGTCATTTTTATGTTAAGATATGATTTTTTTTTGTTTTATTCACAGTTTATCACCTATCACTGATCGGATTCATTTTTATATTATTTTAAATGTGAATTATATATATGGTCTTTTATAAAATATAAAAATTACAAAAAAATGTTATCAAATATTAAATATAGAAAATGATTTTTTTTCTCCAATGTTAAATATAAAAAACTATAATTATATGAATATTAAATAACAAAATAATAAAAAAGTTAAAATAATTATAAAAAAGAAAAAAGGTTAAATTATATTTTTGGTTCTATTTTCGTTCGAAAATATTAATTTGATCTTCTATTTTTATAAGTATCAATTATCAATCATGTCTTTTTTGTTAATTTGGATTAAATGGCGTTAATGGAACAGTGAGTAGACGAATATGTCTTCTTAAAGAGTGACCAGGCAAATGAAACTCACAAATAATATTTTAGAATCATCTTTATCTTTTTCTTTTTTTTAGGGTTTTACTCCAAAGGTTTCTTGCAATCCTTGACCATCACATCACCATGAGAGCAAAATTAGTCGTCTTGCCAATACGAGGTAGAGATTGGTGCTTCACGCGAGCCATCAATCACTCTATTTCTTCCACCCTTGTTTTCTCTCGATCCCCTTCAACCCTTAAGAACTTGGGGAAGAATGTAGCTCCCAAAGTCGTTAATATCAAAGCTGACATTCTCTTGTTTTACTGTGAATTGCTCCTTCTAGGTATTTTGTTTTTAATATTTAGTTTTTTTAGGTCGTAGTTGAATAAAGCTTGGCTGGTTTGGAGAAAGCGAAAAAGGGGGTCTTTAAAGAAGAAGATTCATGGTTGAGTTTTGTTTTGTTGTTTAATAATGGTTGGTGGCTGGTGTTGATTTCGAGTTTTTCGCAAGTTGGTATTGTGACTCTTGTATGAGTCTTCAATCCCCATTTCCCTTCAAATAGGAAACCCCAATTTCGTAGAATCCCCAATGTATGTTCTTAATAAAAAAAACCCTAAAATATGTTTAATTATAAAAGACAATAATCCATATCAATAATTCATTTGAATTATTTTTGCCTAGTCACTGTTTAGAAAGACATAATCATGCATACTCACTATTTCCTTAACGTCGTTTAATCCAATTTAACGAAAAAAAAAGCATGATTTTGATATTATTTTTCAAAAATGGAAACCTAATTGAAACTTACAGAAATAGATGAACCAAATCGATATTTTTAAACGAAAATAGAGACTAAAGACATAATTTAAAAAATTAAATTACAAAATTAAGAAAAAAAATAGTACATATTTGTTTAGAGTAAATAATATTGTCAGATTATAAATGTTGTAAAATATATGGATGCCCAATTTATATATTAAAACATTTTTTATTTATATTTTAGGTTTATTATGTTTTTCATTCTTAAATTATCTTAATGTTTTATTTTTAAATTAAATTATAAAGTATTTAGTGTCCAAATTTATTAAAGCTACACAAATATTTTTCTTGACAAAGGACACAGAAATATTTTCTTGTGACAAATAAAATAGATGAAGAAAGTCAGCCATCCATGAAATTACGAGTGGTTATGATGGATTTAAGGAAAGTTGGATAGCTAGGGTGTTGAATTGGGTGATGATTTTGATAGGTTCTTATTCCATTGCTATGATTATGTTTTCTAATATTTCGGTTACTACAGTCTTTTACATATATTGCAAGGACAATAACCATGGTGAGATTTCAGAAGAAGAGTTCGGAAATTTATGAAAATTTAAGTAAGAGTCTAAGTTATATTTTGAGTAAAAATAAAACAGTTAAATATTATATAAAGATAAAGACCCATAAACTCATCGTCTTATAATTTTGACAATAATAATGAAATATTAAAAAGTAAAATAATTATAAAAAATAAAAGTAATTATTGTAATGTCCTAAACGAAAATTACTTAACAAAAAAAAAATAATAGTAACACGCATTTATTATTAAGTATTTTTCCAAAACATGAAAAAATTTAAAACATTTAGTTCAACGCACCAATTATAACACAAGTCCACGGTGTTCAATTATTACAAATATCAACTACTTATAAAATCATTACAAAATAGTCCTTAAACTTCCATGAAGAAAACTAATATAAAACCTCCCATAGTTGGCCTCACTCCGTCTCTAAGCATTCATGTGCTCACTTGCATCCACATTTGCTCCCATGTAACAAGTTACATGATTATCGCCAAACACACACAGATAAGGTGAGCTCAAGTACAAGAAAGATAGTCACAACATAAGTAATAAAACAATTCAAAACTATGCCCCATGTTAGCCCCAAATCCTTAATTCCTCAACTTTCAAACTTTATGTTGGACGCCTCTTGATTCTACACCCTTTGATGAGTACACTGATCGGTCTTTGCTGCACGAGTGTCTACTCGCCCCTCCGACTATAGGCCACCACCTAATAGTCCACACACGGGAATAAATTGCCACGACCACAATCCGTGACACCAAATGGAGTTTCCCAAAACGAACTGCAATCCATAGTTGTCCCCAGACTACCAAACTCAATTAGTTATACTAAAGAGGGCAATCTTCTAGAACCCCGCCGTACGAGCCATAATCTCGCACACTCCACTGGACTTCCAAAACCACCAGGCTACAACATCAAGTGGCCACGTGTTACCCCAATACAAGTTACACTCATAATTTGGCCCCCAGCAAAGTATCACATCAAGACCTTTATCCAAGCCATGTAGAATTATCCTCACAGTCCAATTCAGCACCCCAAACCGCCTAATGCATCACACACGTCGCCTAACGCTGTTTGGTTCCAGACCACTTGTTGGTAGCTATTGCTTGGCAGTTCAATCCACACTGCCAAACGCTACACCAGTAATGCAAAATTACTGGTTTATGCATCTCCAAAACATATGTCCAAATGAACCAACACTCAAGGAGCATAAATTCCAATGTGTGTTGTGTGTGTGTGTTGTGTGTGTGTGTGCGTGTGTGAACAGAACCCACAAAAGTGCATGCAGACGGCACATAATGTAACCACGACGTGCACAAGAATGAGGAACAACACCAGCAGACCTAGGGTTCTTCTTCGCCAAAGCGCCAAGATGATAATATAGTGAGGAATGGGTAACGAGGACTGTACCCCGCAGTCCACTGATACATAAATACTTCATGCGAATTGGAATCATAACGTAACCATGCGAAAAGACCACAACAACACTCACGACCCCTACAACAGTCATTTTCACTCTTCCAACCCATTCCACTATAGAAGACATAACAACAAATTGCGGGCCTCGAAACATTGTCGTTGACGTCCATAAACTTTCCCGTCAGCCACTCTCTCACCATTCACAGATTTGCGTTACAACTTGCGCACCCTTATTCCACCATCAACATCAGAAATGCGAGTGTAATGCCTCCATACTAAATCACTAGAAGTTCGTTCGAAACCTTTACCAACATCCCCACGAAACCTAGTGTATACCAAGCCCTATAATTTATACCCACACAGAAAATACTATGCACTCATAAAATTTAGAGAAATATGAGAAAAGAGAAGACTCACCACGCACCAGCCCAAAACGAAAAACATAACACACACCATCGAATCACATAAATAAGAAACAAACGACACAACCATACTCATAATATGTAAGCATTAAACTTCATCCATCAATCACCAAAACAACAAAGGAATGAGACCAAATGCTAATTTCAAACCATAAAAGAGAAAAGAACAAATTCAGCTTCCCCTAACCTGGAAATCTTGTTAAAAGTGCTTCAATATCCTTCTTCTTTGCTCCCACGTTGAACCCCACACCAGTGCAGGAAGGGCTTTTGGCAGCAGTTGTTTTTTATGTTCTGCACCGGTTCTCGAACCGAAGCATATTGGGGCGAGGCCATAGATCCACGTTTATGCTTCGGTTATCCTAGAAACCGAGGCCATAGAGTCTCTAAATTTTTAGAGATTCACCGTAGCGAACCTCACCACTGTTCGCCGCAAACGAACCTCACCACCATTTCGCCACGAACTCCACTACAGCAAACCTCACCACCGTTTGAAACCCTAATCGTGAGAGATCACTACGTTGCCTCCATCTTCAACGCAAAAGTAATCCATATCGCGCCTAACAGAAGAATGCGAGTCATCTGCCACCAACATGAAACCCTAAAGCACGAGTGAGGCACTGGAACGAACCAGAGTTCCTCCACAGCAGCACCTTCGAACCTTCATCGGAGCAACCGCATCAGACCATTGCGGCAACAACCCCTGAACTGCGTAGGACCTCATTCTTCTCCGCCACGAACACGAACTTGCTGGAACGAACCCACCTTCCTGCACCATTGACGTATAGCCACAACGTCGCAACAAAGTGGCATAGAGCAGTGACAACCTTCATCGGAGAACAATGGTGGTTGTGGTGGACGGTGGCACAATGGTGCGACGGAGTGTGGTGGAGTTCGCGTAGAGAGGGACAACAACTTCGAGTTTGGGATGAAGATGAACAGTGTTGGGTTCACGAATTTGAAACCCTAAATAAGGGATATGGCCTCGGTTCAATTAATAACTGAGGCATAAAGTGGAATAGGCCTCGGTCCTATTCCACCCGAGGTCAAAGCCTCTGCTGTTAATGGCAATTTTGAAAATTTGGAGAACTCTGACATGTTATAGGCCTCGGTTGAGTGATAACCGAAGCATAAAAGCCCTTATAGGCTTCGGTTGGATTGGGACCCGAGGCAAAAGAGTTCGAAAATTTTCAAAAATGCCACCGCGTCCTTATAGGCTTCGATTCCGCAATAACCGAGGCCTATAAGGCGATGTAAAAACACGATTCTGCACTCTATTGAGTCCTTCTTCTAGCTGTCTCAAACTCTCCTCACTCAATTTTCTTGTCTGCATCCAGGTTCATAGTACTTACATTCAACTCTTCATATTCTCAAATTCTTTCCCAAGGCATAAAAAAATAACATGTTATGAATTCACTCTAACCAAGGTTTGAACTCACCACCATGTAATTACCAATCCAATGCACAACCATCAAGCCAATTCGTGTTTCTTGAAAATTTCTATACATGCATACACATCATAACTCCACTTGAGCTACACAGGACTCAAACCTAAGTTCTTTCAACATGACTAAGTACTCTCAACCACTTAAGCTAGTACTATTCCACGTCATAACTCAAAGTATTAAATGCCATAAATACTCCCACTACCCGCATTTATTAAATAATTATTTATTTAATTATTTAAATTCCTCAAATCTTACAATTATCTTATGAAACGAAAAAAACTTTAATACATATTCTTTAGAGTATATAATAATGTAAAAATATAAATATTACAAATACTATAAGAAAATGTTTTATTAATAACCAATTTTAGTGACCAAAAGTTATTAGTCACTGTAGTGACTAATTTAGATACCAATTTAAAAAATTAAAAAATATTGGTTACTAAAATAGGCACTATTATGAATAAAAAATCATAACCGATTTCTAAATTGGTTTCTAAAATTTAGCTACCAAAGTTTTAGTTACCAAAAGAAATTATCCATTAAACATTAACTACCAAGGTTTTTACTACCAAAGGAATTTATTTCTAAATTAGTCTCTAATTAATTAGTGACCAAATTAGCGACCAATTATAATTTTTTATTTATAATAATGACTATTTTAGTAACCAATAATTTTTTATTTTGTAAATTGGTACCTAAATGGATCGCTATAGTGGCTAATAACTTTTGGTCACTAAAATTGGTTGCTAATAAGACATTTTCTTGTAGTGAAAGAGGGATGAAAAATAACTCGTCTTTGTAAGCATTGTTCAAATTTATTACCGTTTTGAAAAAAATCTTTGTGTGTGTATATATTTGTCTCGTTCCCATTTCTATATTCGTCCCAATATTCATCCTTGTTCTCATCCTTGTCCTAATATATATACACACACACACATATGTTTTTACCGAAAAAGAGTGTGGGTCCTCCAAAGGGATGTGGATAGACTGGATTTTTGATATGTGAATAAAACCAGAGGAAATTCCACTTACAAAAGATTCTCTGATGCTCAAGTTAGATCTCTCTCTTACACACACAAGTGTTGAATAACGATTCTATTTAACTTAATGTACCTTAATTTAAAGGTAAACCTTGTGGGTAGCATTTAAGGTCTCTATCTGACGAAGTTAAAAATAAAAATAGTAAGCATATCTCAAATCTTGGGGCATAAAGAAGAGTGGTGAATAGAATTCTATTATTAGTTCATGGTCAAATATCAAAAAAGTAAATTTAATGACTTCAGAAAATGAATCTTGAGATATTGGTGATAGAAGATGTTAGATAGATTCTTCTAATAAAATACTCACCATGAACTGGTTTATGCTCAATAGTATCAAATTAATCCCAAAATTTCTATTAATCCCTAATGAACCCATACCCCAATTCATGATAAAATAGATTCCGTAAGTGTACCTGAATTTGCCATTGAAAATTATATGGATTTTCATATTGACAACATGTATATGATATTCCAAATGTAGATGGCCTTAGGTACTTCTACCTTGGTTGGTAGGGATTTATACTTCTACCTTAATTGGTAGGGGTTTATACTTCTATCCCGTTTGATAAAAAATTATAAATGAAGAGCACAAAATAGAACACACAAACTATGTAATATATAATTTTGTACGGAAATAACAATAGAATATAAAAGCGTGTGATTAACCATAATTATTTTATTAGAAATTTTTTTCATAAATTAAACAAGTTAGTATAAAGACAAAATATGTAGACCAAGATCATATGGTAATCAAACAATTAAGATTAGAAAAATACTAACACATATACATATAAAGAAAAATGAGCTAACAGAGTCTCATGCAGATAATCAGGTTGCAATTAGAATAACAAATAATTTTATGTTTACTTTTGTTTTTGTCTTATGTTCTTGGTGAACCAAGATGTACTTGAAATCACACATGTCCACTAGCCATCTTACTCTTCATGTCGATATGTCCTCTTCCAGTGTGACTTGGATGTCCTCGACGAGGGAGCCTGTAAAGATACTCCAACATTCAAGTCAATAATTCGTTGTTAATAGGAATCTAGTAATAAATGAATATATTGACATACCTCGTTAACAATGACTATTTATAATACCTACATGGGCATTGTTTCCTAGGCCTAGGGTTTATAGGTTTGCCTTGTTTCAAGGTTTCCTCATTTGCTTAATTATAATTAATTCACTATTATTTGGTTTTGGTTTATGGTGCTACCTACGTGGATATTTGAGTGTCTTATCCCACTGTAATGTTGGCTGAGGTGTCCTTGGCCCTCTGATTCATGTTGACATGTAGATCGCGGTGTCCTTATTCTTAGCCTACTAGTACATCTTAGTTCTTGTGTTGTACTTCATACAATACAAGTAACAAAAAAACACACACAAGATATTTCCAAATTTCTAAAATAAATAGTGTAATAATATCATTCAAATAACATATCTTTAAGTTCCTCTATCTTATCTTTGAGTGTGGGCACTCTTTTGGTGTGGCTGAAGTTAGCATTGGCAATTAGTATTTGTGTTAGAAGGTTGTTTGCCTTTCCTAGAGTGACAAAGAGGTCGATATGTAAGGCTTTCTCCAAGACTCGAGATCTGGGAGCATTTAGCGACAAGGTGTATATAGCGAACTAGGGTGCCTTTGATGGTAGAAGCTGAGGCACTCCCTTGTGGGTTCCATCCTTCTCATGTTCTTTTTTAAGGTACTACTATCAGCCTTGGTTTTGTTCTTGAACACTTTTAACTCCTTTAACTCCTTCAACTGCATGTATTTGGCGATTCTCTGCCGCAATTCGTCCATATCCACATTAGGCCTCTTACACAAGCTATCAACGAAGGGCATGTCTGCAATGTTGTCATTAGTTATGAAGAGCAACCTCAGGATTGAGGTTTTTTATGCTAAGGGCTATCTTGCCAAATCATTCAATGAATGTTCGCAATGATTCTCCTTTCTCATATTGTATGTTAACCAGGGATATAGATATGAGATGATGAGGCCTGCTCGTGGGGAACTGAATCCCAAAATGGGTGATGAGCGTTTCAAAACAATTTATAGAGAAAGGCAAGAGGTTTGTGAACCAACTGAGAGTTGTGCCATTAAGAGAAGTGGGGAACACTCTGTATAGAACCGCTTTGTTAATGGTATGCAGGTTGACTTAAGTAAAGTAGACTTATATATATGCTCATCAAGGTCAGTTGTGCCATCATGTATATCAATAGTAAATGTCTTCTAGTTTGGTGGGAGGGGTGTTTCCATGATACCATCCATAAACGTGTGTCTCCTAACAAGCATTATAAAAGTGTTAGTTGTACCATTGGTGTGTTGGTTTGTCATATGTGTACTCTCTTATATGTTCCAAGGTAGGGACATTATATTTGTCTTACTTGGCCAAGGTTGGTTTCCTCCCCCTTTATGCCTCATATTCCCTCAACTTCCTCTTCATCTTGGTGTTTCCTGCCTTCGATGTTTCCATCTCCTCAACACTGTGTTTTTTCAACTCAATTAACTTCATCTACAATTCCACAATCATCGCCATCTGATTTGAAACATGGTGAGTAACTACGAGCACTTCACGTCTGTTACTCGCCATGTTTCTTGTGAACACCATGTATAAAGATGCAACTTAGTCCATGGTGGTGCCAAATGTTCTTACTAGACTGAGATGTACCCGCAATCACACGTGTCCACTAGCCTTCTCACTCTTCAAGTTGACATGTTCTTAGCATCGCTATGTTGATGCGTCCTCTTCCAGTTGAACTGGATGTCCTCAACATGAGAGCACACAAAGATACTCCAATCACTTGTTGTGAATAGGAATTTAGTAACAAATGTATATGTTGGCATACATCGTGAACAATGACTATATATAGTACCTACATGGGCCTTGTTTCTTGGGCTTGGGGTCTATACCTTGTTTTAGGATTTCCCAACTTAATTACCTTTAATCCGCTATTATTTGGTTGTGGTTTATTATGCTGCGTACGTGGATATTTGAGTGTCGTATCTCCTATTATAATGTTGGTCACAAGGTGTCATTGACTCTCTAATTCATGCTGACATGTAGGTCGGGGTGTCCTCCTCCTCGACCTACTAGTACATCTTAGTTCTTGCATTGTACTTCGTATAATACAAGTAAGAAAAACAAAAAACACAAGATATTCCCAAATTTCTAAAATAAATAGTTCAATAACCTCATTCATCATAGTTAGTCTTTTATTTGATACTTCAAAGGGGCATGAAAAGAGTTTTTGTGAGCCCCATGGTGGCGGTTAATGTTCTTACTAGAAAAAAGTGTGAGTCTCCTAAGGTAACATGGATAGACAAGATCATTGATCTATGAATAAAATCAAAGGAAGATCCACATGTCACATTGTTCAACGCTTAAGTCAGAAAGAACATATGAATCCTTCATATTTATAGGCATGCTTCGATGTCGATAGTTAAGGTAATTAATTAATATATCATTGTTTGACAAATTATGTTTTAGCAATATTATTGATTAATAGATTATACACCATTTAATTTATTGTTTCTAGACGTGTATATCAATTATCAGATTTAATGAGATTTCTGACATAATATGTTCATAATTATTTTTACTATAGTGTAATATTTTATGATACACTATAATTATATTTAATACAAAAATATATATATATATATATATATATATATATATATATATATAAATTTTCATATTCATTAATTTCACTCATATTTCCAAAATATCATTTCTTTTATCATAATATTGATTATGTATTTTTCTTTCTTTTATGCTCATGTGGTGTATTATAAATTTTAATTAATCAAATAGATTTTATATCTTACATTTGATTATTTATTTTATATTTTTATATTTTTTCATAAGAATGTTTGATTTCGAATTTTAAGTGTTTATTTGCGTAAATCTTTCACTTAAGGTAAGAATTGATTTTCTTTATTTTTTCATATATTTATAGTACTTTTCATCCTATTTTTTTTACTTCTTTTTAATATTTTTATCTTTTTTATTTTTATAATTTTTTATATGATCAATTTATTTTCTAACTCATTCTATTTTAACTTTACTACCACATTTGTAAAAAAATGTTTCATATGTTATTGTGATAAATTTTGTTTACAACACCATCGTACATAATTGAAATTTCAAGAATGAAATATTTATATTTAAATCTAAAAATTATTATTACGTTAATATTTATTCTCCATACGATTTTATTGCAATAGTGTATTATAATATTTATTGGTGTACGAAAAAATGACATTTTATTATGTTTAGAGAAAATAAGAAAAATAATTTAAAATATTTGCCAACTTAAAATACGTTTTTTTATAATAGTGTGTACGTCTTTTTTTTTTATAATATTGTGTTTCATTTAGGGTAACTTTGGGAATTTTTACTTCTCTATAAAAGAAAAATAATTAATTAATTAATATTAAAATGATGAAAAAAATAATATAAGTATGAATACAAATATATTTGTTATTCAATAAAGATGAATATAAGACAGAAATTTTATATCCATTAAATTTGGAATAAAAATAAACATAAAATTTTACTTTAAAAATTAAGATGAAATATTAAAACTCATCCTTAAAAAGAAAGCGAGGCTTACACGTCTAAAAGTGTGAACGTAAGACCTGCTGCACACATTACAATTAAATCCTCTTGAGTTTCCCAGGAAGTGATTTTGTCATCTTTATATCCAAGACATTAATTTTATCTATTATCTACTTTCAAACCCGTTTAAGGGTTAATTATGTTTTTCGTCCCTCACCTACTGCTAATTTTTGGTTGTAGTCTCTCACCTAACGTTTGCACTATTTCAGTCCTTGACGTTTTGAATTGGATGGAATTAGTCCTCAATTTTAAACTCCGTTAATTTCAATTGACACCTGTCAAACGGAATGGCACGGATCCGATTCTCAGTTAACTTAAATTTTTTTTGCATATGATTATTTTTTGATAACGTGTGAGGGTTTGCCTTCTTCTTCAAAGTATATGGCCACCACAGACAACCACCACAACACCCACCATAGGCGTGCCTCGCCGGCGTTGGCATAAACCGATTTATAATCATAATTTGTTCGTAAAATGTTCGCCGGCGTTCGTATTTAGGGCTCAGCTTCTCCATGTTTCTGGCGACGCTGGCAAACAACTCGGTGCCGGCGCTACAGGGAAAGGTGCGCATGCTATCGCTGCGGGCGGTGGAGGCGGCGGAGGAGCTGCGCCAGATGAAGTCGCGGCCGCAGGAGGACTTGAAGGCGAACGCTCGAGTGGTGGAGATCTTCACGTTGCACCGGAACGCGTGGCAGGCGGAGGAGAAGCGTCTAGTGCAGCAGATCGCGCGCCTGCGGGGCGCGTGGCGGAGCTGGAGGAGTGCGTGGCGCATGCGGAGAAGGAGGTGGGGGAGCGGGACGAGATGATTGGGTTCATGTCGAGGAGGATAGAGGAGGAGGGATTGGGTGGGAGGGAGCACTACGGGAAGAAGAGTCGGGAGTGGTTTCAGAAGGAGGTGGAGGAGGAGGAATTGGTGGGGTCCACTAGGAGTTTGGAGGAGGAGGTTGAGGTTATTTTTTGTCCCTCCTTTAAAGCT
>Ga0214544_1001755_pt1 | contig 45435 bp, 23 predicted proteins | sample CNSS3metaG_FD_160074 | JGI IMG/M metagenome (GOLD analysis project Ga0214544, IMG submission 160074) | Root nodule microbial communities from cowpea collected in UCLA plant growth center, Los Angeles, California, USA - CNSS3 | ecosystem: Host-associated > Plants > Roots > Nodule | place: USA...
AAAGTATTATAACTAGTTTTTTTTTTTTTTATGTAATGAGTTGTGAACTAGAAGTGTAGTAGTCTGAATAAATTGTATATGTCATAGGTTAACCTTAGAAAAGGTTAATAGATGTGTTGAAATGTAATATTATTTTAAATTAATGTTAAGTTTTATTAGAACTAGAATTGAACAAATAATTGCACAAATAATGAAAATTTTGAATTCTTTAAATGTTTATAACAAATCTATTTGTGCACCAAATTACATTCTTTTACTTTGAATATGAAAATCGAGGAAAGTTTAATAAATTTAAATTTTAATTAAGATAACTCTAATAGCATATTATCACTGTGAAATTTAAGTTTAGTTTAATTTTATAAGTTTCTTTTATAAAATAAAATTTACTTCATTTGTATATTATGTTTTGACCCAGCAAATATAAAATATAAAATAAAATGATATGATATGATATGATATAGCTGACAGTCTATGCTATTAATTTATGATTGATGTTTTATGATTTATAAATTATGGTAGTTAATAAATATAATTTTATGAAAAAAAAAGTACCGCAATTTAGTATTATTTTGAATGAAATGACCATAGCTTTAATTTCTTAATTTGGTGAAAATTCACTTTAACAAAGTGAAGTAGTGAGAAATCAAAAATTGGAAAAGCTGCACAGTATAGTTTGTAAAAAAGAAAAAAGTCTACATAGTGACCACACCAATGCCATGGAAAAATAACAATGCAATGAACCATGCTATAGTGGAATATCCTGATCACTTGAGCGAGTGCCACGTATCCTTTGCATCCACAGAACTACCATCATCATCAATGTGACCCATTGACACACACCACCACCGTCCATTTCAGTGCCCTTTATTGACCATGTTTCATGATTTTCAATTCGTTTAATTCTACTAATATATTTTTTTCCACTGTGTTTATAAAGTATGACTTCTAAAAAAATGTATTTTAATTATATTTAATGCTAAATTCTTTTATACATTGACTAGTAATCATCCATATATTTTGCATCTTTTTTTTTCATATTTAATATATAATTTATTTTAGAAACCTCAGTTGTTATTTTTAAGTATACAAACTTCAAATCATAATTGGGCATAAACAAAATCACGAGGAATGATTTACACATTGTTTAAAAAAAAAAAGGAAAACTTAAACAATTTTATGTTCTTGTCATAACAAATGTTTGTCTTTGCATTAGCATTTTTTGTTAATCAATTAATTAATTATTTGTGTGTGTGGTGATGGACAATAACATCATTTGATAAACATATACTAAAGAACTGAGGAGAAAAACACAGTTAGGAAAAGAGAAAACCAACCACAGACTGAGCACGTTACAAAAGGGGATTTAACTTAATTTTAATTAAATATATAATGTATTGTTCAGATGGTAAAAGTTTGAAGAAAAAAAAAAAGTAGATTTTAAACTATGAGAATAAAATCGTACTATATATTTTGGTACCTATCTGACATTTAAAAAAATATTTTTAATATTTTAAATTTTAAATTGAGACCAATTGTGATAATAGAGACGTGTCAGATTGTTTTTTTAAAACTTGATTGGATAATTTAATATCGGCACGAGTTTTGTATGCTTTATTTATGTTCTGAGATTGAATAGAGTAAGAAACAAATTGCAACACGGAATAAAATATAGTTTCATTCACTGTTCCGGATGAGTAGTGACCGAAAAAAAAAAGTGTTTTCTGTTCTGATTGGGTGTTGTGTAGTCTATTTCATGTTATGACTTGCTGCAAAATTGATTTGTGATTAATGAGAAACATTTGGGTTGGAAGAAGTGAGATGGATTGATAATCTCTCATTACATTCACATCACAGGTATGTACGAAGTTGGACAAGACAGGTAACATGATTGATGGAAAATGTTGGAGAAGGCTCATAGGTCCTACTTGACTAAGCACAACAAATGATATAAATGTGCACGATATTTTATGATTCAAGTAGGTTTAAATATGTTTTTTTTTCTTCTTAGTGAATTTTAAAATTAATTTTGTTTTAAATTTTATATTAATTTAGTTTTTTATCTTTAAAAATGTATGGATTTAGTCTTTTTTATCAAATTTTGGTCAATTTATCTAATGTTTTAAGAGTATTTCATGATAGTATTTGAATTATTTACACTATTTAATACACTTTCGCTTCAATGTTAACTTAAATATTATCATAAAATGCATTTGAAATGTCAAATAGATAAAAAAGACTAAATTCACACATTTATAAAGATAAAAGACTAAATTGATATCAAATTTTAAATAAGGACTAATTCCAAATTTCATTGAAACGTGAGGAACAAAACATATTAAACCCTTGTTATTACTATATATTAGTACAATGTAATTCTAAATCCTGAATTGAATAAATGCAAGAAATGAATGAATATTTGTGGGTTTTTCACTAAACTTTTGTCTTTGGCTCCCGCTCTTCTTCTATCCTTGCAAGTTGCAATGCAGAGACCTGCCATGGTCAACAAAGGTGTCAGGTCAACAAGACAGAGAAACATATAATGTCAGACATGTGTTAAGAGTGGTTGAATTCAATGTTTAATTTAACATTACATATAAATTACCAATTACCAAAAGAGGTGTTTAGAGTTGTTATGTTAACGTGGTCGATTAAGTATCCATGGAAATGCCACTTACTCTCTAACATGTACAAAATATAAGAAATTCAAATACAATAATATATTACACAATGACTAAAAAAATAAATGAAAAATAAAATATTTATATATTTCTTATCTTGATATTTGGATAAATCTAGCAAAAATATTATAACAAATACTTATACATATTAAAATGAGTCAATTTGATTTACAGACTAAGTCAAAAAATATTAGTAAACCTAATCTAATTCACTTTAAGATGAACCAAATTTGAAATATGGAATAACTTTTTTTTAAAATTATATTGTGGAGAGAAGGTTGAGTTGTAAATTTAAAAAATATCTAATAACCAAGAATAAGTTTTAAAATATAAAAAATTATTGTTCACATATTAATATGTAAAGTTAGAAATGGCAAAAATATCCATGCCCGCGGATATCCGCGAATAAAATCCGCGACGGATAGTTATTATCCGCGGGTATTTATTACCCGCGGATAGCAGGTAACGAATATTTTAATACCCGCTTATAAACGGGGTCGGGTACGGGTATCATACTATCCATACCCGCGGGTACCTGTTACTCGCGAAAAAATAAAAATAAAAATTAATTTATATTTTATTAAGTTAAATTTAATTAAAATTAGAAGCAATAGTATATTATGTCAAATTTAATTATAATTATAATTATAATTTAATTTAATTTATATTTTTTATAATTTTATATTAAAAAATTTATAAAATATATATTTTTTTAAATATTTGCGGGTATTGGGTATCCACGGGTTTTAAAAATATCCTCGGGTATTTTTTAAGTGGATATCCGACGAGTAAACGGACGGGTAACGAGCATTTTTTTTTTTTTGCAGTCGGGTTGCGGGTAGGCACTATCCGTGTCCGACCCAACCTATTGTCATCCTTATGTAAAGTGTCAATATTTAATGTGTAGTCATTAAACATTAATGTGTTGCTTTGAGTTTGATCCTGAATATGTAGGGTTAACTATTTCAGAAATACTTATTATTAATGAAACGTTAAAATACATCTCAACCAAGCAATGACATAATTGTATTTTTTTAAAATAAACTTTTGTTTGTTTAGTTGGATAGAATCTGGCGTAAAAAGAAAAGATAAATTTGTAAACCAAGATTTTGATTGTATTTTTTTATAACCTACGAAAAAGATTAATTATACAGAGTATTTTGAGGTGTGGCGATCTATATTAAAAGATATAACACAATTATATATAGTTTATTATTGTATATTTATATTTAAAATACAAATACTTAATAACTTCGTTCTCATCAAACATGTATGTTATTATGGGCTTTGAATCTTTAATATGCTTGATAGTTGAAGAGTAGGAGCTTAAGAAAAGAACTCATGATATTATTTATCTTATTTTAGTATCTATTTAGCTGGGAAAGTGAACAGACATGTAGGATATAATTGTGTATTTAAAGTATTTTTTCTCTTTGATTATTTTTTTTTTCTATGTTCCTCGTATAATATAACTTCAAATTTCATTATTTTTCACAACTTTAAATTTATATATGTTATTTCTTTTCTCTGCCAAAACAAACATAATAAAATTGGATATAAATGAAACAGAGGCTAAAGCTACGACAATAACCTAATAATACCACTCTGTTCACGTGCTCCTATCGGCCACCAAATCTGGGATAGTAAAACACCAATATTCACAAAAACGGAACACAAGCTCGAAACGCAAATAAAAAAAAAAATGAAAAAAGCTTTATATTGGGATTCAGAAAATTAGTATTCTTTTTGTGGGAGCATATATCTAAATAAAGGCCTTCGGGGTATTACATTTGGAAAGCCCATAAACTCCGTACATGGAGGCCCAATACACTGGCTAAAATGAATTATTATCATTTTGTTGTTTCTTATTTTCATGGTAACTAAAATATTTCTAACAAAAAAAACTGGTTCGCATATAATTATGATTATACTTAACCGTGAATATATTTTTAAATTTATTATTATATAATTAAAATGTATAATAGACAAGAATGTAGAACATTTTTTAGAAGCATTTTGAGATTTTAATTTTGTAAAATCGTAGAAAATAACATTTTAGAAGTGATGATGGTTTGAAAATAGTGAGATTCAATTATTTTAATATTAAAAGATTTTAGTATAAATAATTTTGTTATAAACGAGTTTCATAATTTAAAAATACATAATCTATCTAAAAATAACTTTTTTAGAGTTCTCTAGCTTCTCTTTAAGAGTTTTGTCTTCATGGTCGTTTGATTTAAGAATTGAGACAGTAGGATTGATCATCTGGACGAGCTCTTCAAATTGGACAGACCAGTTTATTCGTTCGTGTAAGTTAAGTTTTTGCCATCTTTTTGGTCTATTTTTGTTTCCTGTTGTATGTGAGCTTCCACTTCCATGCGTAGTTTTAACCATCAGTATGAGTCTCTATTGACCAATGATCATAACGGGTGTGCCCTGGTCGTTCTTGTGATGTTTCTATGTGTAAATAGAGTATTTTGTAGAGTTAGAGGTGTTTTGGCGTTAATAGAGTTGTCTAAACAGGATAATATGTAAGAGAAATTGATTTCATTATTTTTAAGTTACAACCATGTTAGAATTATAGATGGTATGGTTGAACCGTGATTGATTGTTTTATTTGAACCGTTGAATGATATGTGATATGTAAAAGCTATAAAATCTAAGTGTTTTAATTTTGTTTGTATATAAATGTTCATGTTTAATACTACAATTAGGTCAATTGGTATCGATGTTTGTACTATACTTGATTTTTTATATGTGATGGGCATCTGAAAAGGTTTTTGGGTTGTTTGTATTGGCTTGAGTATGCATAATTATGCAGACTCTTAGGCGAATTCAAAGTCAAAAGCTGATTTGCAAAATTTTGCAGAATGTTGATATGTAGAATTATGCAGATTCGTTGGACGAGTATGAGTTCGCTAGGTGAGTTACAAGTTAGGGACTCACTTTATGAGGTCGTTGGGCGAATTATGAATAAAGAGTTCACTGATTTGCGAGTCGCTTGACGAGCCCCACTCATTCGACGAATTATTAAAGAATATTTCCTCTAGACTCCCACTGAAATACTCGTTGAGCGAAAAACCTGGTCGTTGGTCGAAAAATGTCTTTTGCCCAATGAGAGGATACGCTAGGCGAGTACGTTAGATCCTGAACAAATATAAATTAATTGAATTTAGAAACTTTGTATGTTTTCTATATCTGCATATATAGTATTTGAATTGCATATATATATGTACGTACATGGCCGAGTAGTACTCGGCCCAATGAGAAGAAAATATGGCCGGGATCATCCCAGTCCAGATAGGGGCATCCCCACGCGATGGCCCAACCACGAGGGCTTGGTTCCAGCGCAGCGCTGGCAGCCCAGTAAGGGCGCGGCCGTGTACTTCCCGTCCTCGTGGCCGAGTACACCCCGGCCTAAGGGGCAGCAGGCCGAAAGCACGTTACAGAGGGGCATCATGCCATCCAACCTCAAGAAAGGAAGGAGATGATACTGGAAAAATACAGACGGTCAAGAAAGGAAGGAGATGATACTGGAAAAATACAGACGGCCAAGAAAGGAAGGAATTGATATGTACAGATGAACAAACTCTGGAATGGAAAGAGCTGATACGTGCAACCTCAATCAAAAAGGAAGGAATCGATCCTCAAATACAAACGGCCCGCAAATATTAATAACAGGTCCATTAAGAAATTAGTATAAATTAAGGCCTAGTGAACAGGTAAAGACACTTCTGATTAACCTACTACTACTCATATCAATCACTCTCTAACTTGAGCGTCGGAGTGCCTGCAGGTACTCCCACCCTCGGAGTGCAAACGGCTAGGAGGCTCAGGAGGAGTCCAGGAGGAGTCCAGGAAGGAGCAGGAGGAGGTTCGACACAGAGGGTACTTGAGACCGTCTGGTTCCGCACCTAAATAGTATCGATCAGATAAAATATATATATATATATATATATATATATATATATATATAAATAAGGGTATGATAAAATGAAAAATACCTTAGAAATCTAGACAAACTTTTCAAATATCAACATACATACTCAATGGTTTAGAAATAGCGGAAATTGTTTTAATGAAAGAAAAGAGTTCTTTAAATGAAATAAAAATGAATATTAATAAGTAAATAATATTTTTTTTGATATTACATAGTAATGAAAGGTTTATGATATTAAACACTTAAGTTGAGAGTATTAAACATTCTCACGTGAAAGGAAAATATATAATAAATAAAAATATTAAAAAATAATAGAAATATTTAAATATGAGACATAATTTTTTTTTAATTGACATATATAAGGATAAGATAAGATGAAAAATATATTAGAGATCCGAATGAGTTTCATGACAAACCAAATAATTAAATAATATATATATATATATATATATATATATATATATATATGATTACTTAAATAATTGTGAATATTTTAATAATTTAAATGAGGACGAAAATATGGCGGGAACAAATATTATGGCGGAGATATGTACATCCCCATACCCATCTTCATACCCAAACCTATATCCATACCCAATCAATGCAGGAATTCTCCATCAAAACGGATACAAATTCAAACAATACTTATAGAGACAAATTTATTTGTCATTTCTAACTTATACGATTAATAATACTTATAGAAACAAATTTATTTATCATTTCTAACTTATACGATTAATAATACATCTTCTCATATTTTTAAAACAAATATAGACAGACGAAACTTATATATTTTTAAGTGTCCCTCCACCTATTATATATATATATTACAATATTTTATATATTACTACAACCTTTATCATTACTCAATATCATATATGTAATGTAGTAGTTTTTTTCCCTTATAATTTTATTGTTTTTATATTATTTTCTCTGTTTTTTTCTCTATTGTTTTTCTTTCACTTCGATTTTGTCCTCTTATCTCTCTTTTAATTTATTTTTGACCCTAGGTAACAGTTTTCTTTTTAATATTTAGAATGTAACATTCTCTCTTTTTAATTATAAAAATATATTATTTTAAAGAAAATTAACATAACACGTAAGTACACCAAAGCACAACGTGCATATGCAATAACTATATTCGTAAGTATCATTTCAATATTTAGAAAAAAGTTCCTAAATTCGCGTTTGAGGATTTCTTTAACTGTTAAAAATGAAAGTAAAATCTATTATAATTTATAATTCACCATTCCAATAATAATATCATAAAATGAACTTTTTGAATACTAACTGATATCTTAAAGATTTTGATTTAGAACATTGACTAAAAATAATTAATAAATATGAATATTATAGTTACATATCACATTAAATGAGTTCCGACATAAATATTATAATTAGACATAAGATTAAATGAATTCTGACTGATTATTGATGCAAATGTTGTTTTACCAGCAAACCTTATTTTAAAACTAATTCAATTAACACGAATTTATTTTTATTTTAATGGTAACAGAAATACATAAAGGTATTAATGTGTATGCATTTAGTGGTTTGGATGTGATCATAAATGTGTGACGACCACTATAATGATAAAATTTAAATGTTATAACAATACTTTAAAATTATTAAAATTAAAATTTCCTCTGAAAAAATAAACATATCTCATGTCAAAATTTATACTGTAATTTTTTTTATATTTTTTAACTTCTATTATGTTAAATTTAACAATGACGTTAATTTTAATCCCATTCAATTATTACATTATAATAATAATTAGATTATCATATAAAATATAAGATGTAATGTTTTAATATGAAAATAATGCAAAATACTAATATATGATTTATTTGGGAACAAAAGTGAAGGACAAAAGGTGCTGTATAATGATTATTTAAATAAAAAGGTGTCTCATTAGGATTATTTTTAACTTATTTGGGTTGCATTCTCTTAGCCGCACTTTATTTTGCTTTAATTTTTACATTTCCCCTTTTGAAAATAAGTAAATTAAGATTATCTATCTTTCTTTACAATCTCAAAAGCTACTTTTATATATATATATATTGAAATATCTCTCTAGTTGAAATATAATTTAATTGCGTGTATAATTAATAATTTCAATTTAAATATTTTTTGATGCTCATAATTCATTGGAAGCATTTCTCTCTCTCTCTCTCTCTTTATAATAATAATAATAATTAAAATATAATATTAGAAATAATAAATAAAATCATCGTTAATAATAATTATTTCACCTTTTTTAATAAAAAGCCCTTATTTTTTTATTTTATTTTATTTTCTCTCTATTTCCGTCTTATTTATACCAAACACAGTTTATTGACTTCTCCGCCGAATGTTTTTTCAATTTTCATCTCAAATCCACCTACACAGGTTCTTGCTCACTTCACCTTTTTTTTTTCTTTGTCAATCAATCTACATGTTACGATATATATAATGTTTTTTCTGCTTACTTTATCTGCCCAATTCGTTGCCTGACAATGGGTATATTTTGGAATTAGAAATAAACATATACACGGGATCAAGTTTATCTTTTTTCCTCTGGGTGGGTTCTGAAATTTGTCTGCAGCTATTTTGTGTTTGACCAATTGGATAATCTTATTTGCTTTAAAGTTGCATTTTGGTTTTCCAGCTAATCTTACTGTGTCTTGTGCAATTAGGCTTTAATTTGAGAAACCCATCTGAGTCTCCTTTTAGTTATTGTTGCATTGAGCAATGAACAAGTATTTGGCATCTTAAATTTTTTCATTTTGCGGGGAGCCGTTGTACTGTGACTTTTTTTATTGATGATTTGGCATTTGCCTTTTCACAAGCTTGAGCAGGTAGTTGGACCATAGAGTTTGTTCGAGATGAGGCAGAGGCGTGAAACTGCTTCAGCTGCATCTAAAGGGTCAATCGGTGGAGAAGCAAGTGAAGAGTCCAGTCATGGCGGTGAAAGCCGAACCACTGTTCATATTGGAAATCCAAGGAGGTCTTCATTTGTGTGGCTGGCCTTGTTGCTGATCATCATTTATTGCTGTTCATCCATTTACCATTATCAGTTTCAGAGCATGCCCGTGCCTCTTACAGCAGATGAGGCTGGCAAGAGGGGATTTTCGGAGATCGAAGCATTCAAGCATGTCAAGGCCTTAACTGAGGTGGGGCCTCATCCAGTTGGTTCTGAAGCTCTGCATCTTGCTGTGCAGGTCAACTCTTCAACTTTGTTAATCTTTTCCTTCATTGTTGTTGTTCTTACTTCTTAGTTATCCTTGGTTCTTTGGATCACACGCATAAAGAGTAAGATGTTGTCTATTATACGATTTTTCTTAGGAAATAGATAAAAGGAAATATGGCAATCAATTAATTGTATAGGGATGCCAGTACGGTGGGGTGGGTGTGAGAAGTGATTTCCCTCTACCCGTCCCCATTTATGTTAGCAGCTATCCAATAGGGTAGCGAGAATCTATGAGACCCGGGAGTATATGTGAAATCAATGTTATATTAGCATCATAAATGTTGTTATGTGTTTTGTTCTCTAAAAAAAACGTGAATTCAGACTCTCTGGACTTTTCGGTGCTGTTTTTTGTGTTGTTTTTCTATTGTGTCTTCAAACTGTAGTGATAGGTATTGATTTTGATGTTTGAAAATACATTAAAAGGATTTTTAAAGTACTAACATCAGTATATTTTTAATGCTCAACCGAAGACAACACAAAAAACCTAATAGAGAATTTGGACTCTATTTAATAAAATGCAAATTCTGTAAATAAACATGTATCCATGGGCTGGGCGTTATAATACACACCACCCATTGTGTATCCATCCTCCTTCCTGTTTAAGGTAATGTTGATGTCACAGATGTGACTATCTCGACCATCCACCTTTGTTCCTTGCTGAGTCCGCTGCGCTATACTTACATTCTTTCAAACATGCTTACGTTCTGGATGTAAACATCCTTTATGTAATTTTAAGTTCATGATAGGTTATTACATGTGTGGTTTTTTATTATTCACTATACTTTAGAATGAGCAGCAGTTCAAACAACCTATACAACTGATTGTGGTAATTTATTAGCCTGTTTTCTGTTTATTATATGTTTACTTTGATAAGCTTCCTACTGCAGTACGTTTTGACAGCATGTCAAAGTATTAAGAAAACAGCTCTCTGGGAGGTAGATGTTGAAGTGGATATTTTTCATGCAAAGTCTGGTGCAAATGATCTAGCCAGTGGCTTGCTTTCAGGGAGAACACTTGTTTATTCAGATCTGAACTATGTCGTATTAAGAATCTTGCCGAAATATGTATCTGAAGCAAGAGAGGAATCTATTCTGGTCTCTTCTCATATTGATACTGTTTTTTCAACGTATGTTCTCTTCATCTATTTGCTTTCACACTTCTGTTTTAATCAATCATTGTTTTTGTCTTTTTTATTACTGGGATGCGCTTATCATTGTGGCCTGATATGCTATTATAAATGTGTCGTACAAGGGGGTTTGTGTGTGTGTAATTTTGTAAATCTATGGCCTATGAAGGACCACTAATATAGGACTCTACTTGGTGTGCTGCTGGAGAGGGTAGGGGGTTGATTTCATTGTGGGGAGCACTTGGCTTTTTTAAAATATCCTCGCATTAGTTCTTAATAAAAGGATATTAAGTTCTTTGTTCAGTAAGAGCAGGACAATAATTATACAGGAACCCCAATATTGGCTGGAGAAAAACACTATCTTATTCTAATTATTAATGAGATCCTTACAACTGTTATGAATTTTAAAATATTCCTGTTGATAATGCTCTTTTCATGCTTAATTAGTCAGCAATAAATAGCATGGATCATTACTAGAGGTGGTGCAGCACATTTAAAATTTTGGGTTTAATAGGCTTAGAAAGGTAGACTTTAAGCGTAAATAAATTTCATAAAATAAACTTGTAAGATGAGGTTTACATCTCCTTATATCTAATGTATCTAATGGGTGTGAGATTTTCAATACATCCTTTCACGCCGAGGATGGATCATCGAGTTTGAGAATAGAGGACGACCTAGTAGTGAGGGACAATATAGACTCAACAAACTGTTTTAGGATAAACTCTACCATCTTAGAAATGCTCAACTTAGCCTCATAAAACCAATTTGTTTGGTAAGATTTGCATCCACCTATATATATATATATATTATAAATTGACCATATTTCTAGTTTATATAAGATCTCAACAAGAAGAAATGATTATTGAATGCTCTTTCTCGTACATGTAGGGAACCAGACTAGACTTATCAGTAAAAGAATCTGTGATGCTAATTTGTGAAATCAGTGTCAAGTTCTTATATAGAGAGCTAACAACAACTCAGCTGGCAGCCTGGGGTTGATATAGCTGATGCGTAGCTGTATACTTTTTCTATGCATTAAAGGGAAATAATGATTTGGTGGGACTTGACACGCTGCATTAAGATTGCACAAGGTGCAGCTACTTTTAGTTTGATGTGATTATGATTTACATCTATAGGTCAATGGTAAAATACTATATTTGCGAAAACTTTCTTTTTTCTCCATGGAACAACAAAATGACATACTTTTTGTACACGACCATGGACTAATAAATTGAAATTTTAATATGGTTACATTTAAACATGGCCGATGATATGATATGGTATGGTTGGAGATTGGACCATTCTTATATGCTATAATATGAATGTTTTGGCATATTATTGTTGCTGTTTGTTATTGTTGTCATTGCATTTATTTATTATTGTTGTTCTGGTCATTACATTGCAACGTACTAGTGTTTGTGGATGTGAGGCAGGGAGCTTGGTTCCCCTTAGCCAGTATCTCAGATTCCTATTATCTGAAGTAGAAGAGCTTTTTCCCTCTATATGGCCCCTCTTAATTGGTGTCAAATTAGTTAAGGTCCAAATTGGCTTTTGAATACAAGCTAGGGATCTAAAACAAAAAAGTGATCTCATCTTTGGTTTAAAAATTATATGAAACTGGTTATAGAGTAATGTTTTTCAATTCTTCCTTTGATATGCTGATTTTATTGTTTTATGCTAGTTAAAGTTAAGTGACTTTTCACATCTGTTCTACATCATATGTAGTTGAGTACTGTTTAATAAGAGTTTGTTTATTATTATTTGTCAAAATTAAACTTGCATATGTCCAAGCATGTGGTGCTGCAACAGAGGCCAAAATTTTAGTAGATTTGGCAACACGTGGTTGGATGGAACTGCAAAGAAGTTTATAACATTGATTGTGGATCAAAATTAAACTCATTGAGTGATAAAATTATGAAAGTAGGAGCATATTGGTCCTGGAAGGACATTTGAGAAGTGACATTTTTCTACTAGCTGGAGATTGTAAAGGTGACATCGATAAGAATTCTTCATCATATTGAGAAATATTTGCAATCAAACATTTTTAGTAAACATCAATTGTTAAAATTTTCCATTAGAATCTCTTTATGCTATTGCTTGGTGTTATGCTTCTGCAATTCCTAGCAAGCATGCAAAGTGACAACTTTAAAATTTTCTGTTTTCATTTGAATATTTGGAAATTTTAAATCAGTGAAGCGCACTCCATTTTCTGCTAAAAACATATCATTGATTTAACAGAGCAGGGGCCGGAGACTGCAGTTCATGTGTAGGTGTTATGCTGGAACTTGCTCGTGGGGTTTCTCAATGGGCTCATGGGTTGAAGAGAGCTGTTATATTCTTATTTAATACAGGTGAGGAGGAGGGTCTTAATGGTGCTCATAGCTTCATAACTCAGGTATGGAATTGTTTGCCATTTGTTAATGCATCCTTATATTAAGTATTTCTCTTGTTTCTCATCTGTTTTGAAAATATGGTTTTTAAATTTGCTGATTATAGGACTGATGTTTTGGGATTAGAAGAAATCTAAATTATAAAGATTTATTGGTTAAATCTATTGGAAAAAAAGATAATGGACTATATTTCAATTTTCATCTGCCTCATTTGTTTCGCCTGGAAAATGTGATGTTATTAATGATTATAATTTTCCCATTACTTATTTGAAAGATATGCTTAAAGTGAATGAAAAATATACTATTTTATTTTTTGTCATGTTAATAAGATTTACATTGCATTTTCATTCTTAATTTTTGTAAAACATATTAGGTAATTCAATTTTTTTTCGTGCATTATTTAAAGATATTTTTTTCCAAATTTTTAGTGAAAAACATTGGCATTTAGTATATTCTAATATCAATATCCTTTTAAAATAATTCCTAAAATTTATTTTCAAATGAAGCAAGCATCTCTATTTTGTAAGCTTAAAAAGTTTTGAAAGCATTTTAATACAAAACTTTAATTATTATGTTTATTTATCATTAATGCAAATTAAAATAAACAAGAAGTATAGTAGACTACAAAACTGTTTGCCATGTCTATGTTTATCCAATCACATGGTTCATTTGTCAGACTTTTTTTTTTTTAAACTCATGTTAGGTATTACTATGTACCTTGGCATCTCAGTTATACTGATACCCCAAAGGATATCTATCATTTGTCATCACATGAAAATTTATTAAACAAAAGGAAAAACGAATAAACAAAAAGCATGGGGACCAAACCAAACTCATGTAAAACAGATTAAACAACTTCCAAAAAAGCCTGTACAATTCTGAATATGGGAAGAAACAACAAATAGAAAAAACTGCCAAGAAAACCTATACAAACTTGAACATAGGAAGAATAGTTTATTACGAAAAAAATCAAAGCTTATCGCAGGAGGCAAAACCCGAGTACCATTTAAAACCTTCTCTGATTACTAGGCCTAAACCTGTCAACTTATCTGAATAGTGATTATCATAATGCACACTTTGACTTTCAAATTCTTTACATTAGAAGTGTGCAATTTTCTTACCAACAATATCAAAATTAGGAGTATGCTAAGAAAATAGCAAATCTAGAACTTCATTGCGTTTCTCTATGATGACATTTTTAAACTTCTATTAGGAATATCAGTTCCTGATGATGGGTTTATTGTGACTGGATTGCTAAGGTATTGTTATTTTGAATTTGCTCATACATGAAGAGAGCACCTACTATCGATTAAAAAGAATTAGGACTTGTATATTTAAGCTTAAAAAAAGTGATTCTATTATACAGCATTTTTGTAGAGTATTCCTCCCCAACTATTATTTTTAGCTTTTGAGATAAACACTTTTTTTAGGTTTCTGTTGTTTTTTGCTTACGGATCTGTTATAACTTTTTTAAGAGTAAATCAGGTTTCTTCTCCCAAGAGATGTGAACATTATAGATTGTTCTCCTTTCTTATGAAGAAATATGTAGTTTAGTCTTCTTTTAAGTTAATATTGTGAAAGTAATTACACTTATTTTTCCGACGAAATGTGAGTATTAACGTTATCCTCCGCTCTTATGTTGAAATATATAGTTTACTGCATTTAAAGTATGCTATAATATACCTAACTGTTATTTAGGTATTTTAAATTAACACCATAAAAGAATATTATTTAAAATATGCTAAAATATACCAAAAATATTTTTAATTTGCCAAACTAGCCTTTGGTCATTTGATGCCCTAATTTTGCTTTTCTTTGTAATGGATTGCAGGCAAAGTAAAACTGCTTCGAGAGTGACAAAACCTTTAATTTAACCAAATTTATTGTTAGTAGTCTATAAATGGCTAGAAATGACGTTTAATGGAGAAAAAACATTATTACTTAACACGTATTATATGAAACAAGTAGCTTAGTATCATATATTTTTAATAGAAAATATTTAGTTATAAATAATCTTTAATGAAAGTTATTAGATTGTTTGTAGAAAATATAGAAATCGTGAAAAAGAGTGGTGTGTTCTAATCTATTAAAAGAGAAAACTATATATTTTAAAATATGAAAACAGAAAAGTAATAGTTACATTTCGTAGTAGTAAATGTAACAAGATATTTAGTCATAAAATTAATTTTAATGAAAATTTAAAAACAGAATAAAGTTTAATATATTTGTAAAGGGAAGATTACAACAAAAGAGGGGAAGGTGGTGTTTGTTAGGCGATGGTAATAATTTGCTAGTAGTTTTTTAACGGAAGCTAACAATTTTATTGTGAAATTTAAAACAGAGTAAAATGTCATATATTGGAACTTGTCAGGTTAAGGGAGTTTACACTTTATGTTTTAGTCTAAAGAGGAGAGTGTAATTTACTCAATTTCTAAGTACATATTTTAATTGGAATGACACTTTAATATTGTTTAAGGTTTTAAGTTAGCAATTATATGCAATACCTGTGCTTTTATTTGGTGCATTGCATTAGGGTATGCCTCTTGTATTTTGGCTTTAGAATTGTATTTGGTGTAAAGCACATGGTCTGTTCATGAGGGTTTCTCTAAAATATACGCAGAGGAATCACACACCTTGCTTCATTGATGTTCTCTATTTTCTTTGTTGTTCTTATTTTCCCTTTTTGTTAAGTAGGATTCCTCATCCTCAAAATCCCTAATATTGTTTTCTCCATTATTTGGCTGTAGTTTCCGCTGTACTCTGTTCTCCATTGTGGATTTTGAACTTACTGCATGAAAGCATAGATGCTTGAAAAATCTTGTACTTTCTGCCTAGTGAGGCCTGAAATGCGCTATTTCCTCTTTTTCTTCACAATCTGTTAAGCATTAGAAGTTCTCTCAAGCTGTCATTAGTATCTAAAATACACGTTGTATAGAATCCTTATCACCAATAAACGAAATTTTTTATCAGCATCCTTGGAGCAAAACTGTTCGAATGGCTATTGATTTGGAGGCCATGGGCATTGGAGGGAAGTCTAGCATTTTCCAGGTGTGTTTATTGATAACTATTAAATTTTTATGAAATTGTAGTGTGCACTTCGTGAAAATGTTTCTCTGTTTCCAGTTTAAATTACCAAATTGCTACGTTGTTTTCATCTTGTTTTCTATTGGTATTAGAGCACTGAATTCTCGTGGTACAAATATAGTTATTAAAAGACAGCTATTTTGTTTTGAAGATTTAGTTGTTACGGGGCCTGTATGTTTGTTACAGGAATTACTTTTGTTTATGTTTCCTGCTGAGGATAACTATCTTCTAGAAATAGTTGTATCTTTTCTCTTTGTAAGTAACTTTTAAGAAATACTTTTTCTTAGTGGACATCTACTCTCTGTTTTTCTATTAATGCGTAAAAAAGTGAAAATAGGGTGACAATCTTATCATCAAAAGTGAATTACAGAAAATGAAATATATAACATTTTCTCAAATCAAACAGGCCCTTAGATTTGTTTGTTGGCAAAAATTTTGTCTTTGGTTATTGAAATAGATGGAATAAAGATCATATGTTAATGCTTTCATAGTTGTTGTCTCAGTTGGACCATAATGAATATAAAATCTTCCCTGTGTTGGGAATAAAAGCAATCTTCTACCTTCGTTGGTATGAACATTGTTTATCTCAGTCTCTTTTGATTATACCTGGTCCTAGTCATTGTAATCTTTTGCCTTTGTAAGTAAAACTATGCTATGAAGCCCGAATACGGACACAAATACAACACGGACATGGACACGGAGATACGGCTAAATTGAAAAAACATTGGACATGAGACACGACATATATATACATATTGGTTTCAAACTTTCAACTAACACATTGTCAACTAATACAAAAATAAATCTAACGTATCTATCTAATATTCAAAAAAGTGAAAAATAATGATGATATAAGATTTTTTCCTTATTTTTATTATCATAATAGAAACTTATGTGATAAGTTTACAAGTTTATGGGTTTTTTAGAAAATAATTGAATTTGCTGTTATTAACATTGTTTGGAGTCATGTCAAAATCATGTCAAAGACAATAAAATGTCTTTCAAATTGGACACTTTACTGACATGTGTGTCGTACGAGTATGTACGTACGTCGGTGTCCGACAGTGTCACGGGATACACCATTGATATGGCGTGTCTGGGCTTCATAGACTATGACTGAATGTTCCTAAATTCAATCTTCATTCCCCTCCCCCTAAATACATTTGAATTTCAAAACAATGTTTAGTTGGCATGAGTATTGGCTGTGCTTCAAGACCAAAGGGCTCTCATGTGAGGGACTGAGTTAGGAATAAAATTAATCTGGCCATTCACTTAACTGCGTACCTTTTAGGAGCATTGTTTAGTGGCACCTGTAAGTGCTTGATATCAAATAAACTTCTTCAACCATTTAAGGTTTAAAATAAAATTTGACAGTAGCAGAAGTTGCGCAGCTTAGATTATCTTTTATTCCCCAGGTCCTTGTTACTTCTGTTTAGATGCCTTATTTCATCAAAATAATTATTTCTACCTATCATTGCCTCATGTTTACTGTTTTGAAAATTAATACTTTTTCTATTAAAACAAATATATTCAAATTACAAAATTATTCATACAATGTGTTATTGGATATATAGTTGTTTTACAAAAACTTATACTTTCCTGTGCTGTCTTGTCCCAAATTTCCCAGATTCTTCATTGTTTGATGAGTCCGTTTTAACTGGAACTTTTAATGGTCTTGTTTTCCTTTTCTGTACGTCCATAGACTTGAGTTGTCAACAATTGCTCATTTTCACATGATTTTAATAACACAATCAAGTGAAAAATAATTTCCATTCTTCCATTGACAAGTCATCCATTTTTTGGTGGTTTGTCGTGTATTATGTTCGATATTGAACCTTAAAAAACTGTTATTCAATCTTGTCTAGAGACTTATAAAATAGAAATATTATCCAGTTATTTAGTATCTGAATCTTGTTCTTTCTGCAGTTTATTAGTTCTTGTAACAAGTTCATGTCTCTTTTTAATGGCTTTGCATTTAGTAGGCTGGACCTCATCCTTGGGCTATTGAGAATTATGCTTTAGTAGCAAAATACCCATCTGCTCAAGTTATGGCACAGGTTTGTTGGTTTCTTTAATTGTACGTTTGACCTTTACCGATTTTATATTGTTTTTTTTTTTTTTTTTTTTTTTTTTGAATAATCACTCAAATCTTCCAATATTTGTCCTCCAGGATGTGTTTGCTTCTGGGGCTATAAAATCTGCAACTGATTTCCAAGTGTACAAAGAGGTTGCTGGCCTTTCTGGGCTTGATTTTGCATATGTAGATAACACTGCTGTATATCATACCAAGGTTTCCTTCTGTCCTTACTTTTTTATGAAATACTTGGACTGCTTTTTGTTCTACATTTTATTTCTAACATGAAAATTCATTGTGTTTTGTGGGAAGAATGAGACTTAACATATCAACTCTTCAAGTTAGAGCTAGAACACTAGTAATTTCTTAAAATTTAAGTTTGTGTTTAATTTAATCCTATAAAACCGACTTGTGACTTACGAGATGATGCTTGTTCCTCACTTGTGTATATACCGTATTTGTAGCTAATATGGTAATAACTGAAGTCCCACATCAACTAATGATAAGGACAAATGAGTGTATATGTAGGAAGCAACTCTCATCTCACATGTTTGTTTTGTAAGGATGAGTTAGATCCAATCCTAAATTCTGAAAATAATAATAGTTTTATAGCCTGCAATATATTGACTCTGCTGCAATATTGAATGACATCATGAGTGGTGGAAGTGCATGGATATCGTGGAGGAAATAAGGGGTTTATTGACCTATTTTCATATCCAATGACAAAAATGTTATGTTTTTCCTTGAGCAGAATGATAAATTAGAGCTTTTGAAGACTGGATCTCTTCAACATCTGGGGGAAAATATGCTTGCTTTCTTGCTTCATATTGGGGCGTCTTCTCATATTCCAGAAGGCAATTCAACTGAAGCAGAGGAGGATATAAGAAAGAACAGTGCCATATATTTTGACATTTTGGTAAGTTATTACTGGAAAAAAAATTTGGTATTTCTGATTTGCGAATCATATTCCAATTCTATGCTATAGTGTGTACAATCATGTACTATTTTCCATATAGCAGTGGTAGTAGCGTAGTATGCTACTGTCATACCATTGGCCCCTGATACATTGTAAATGTCGTATTTTTCCAGGGAATGTATATGGTTGTATACCGTCAAAAGTTCGCTAATATGCTCCATAATTCAGTGATATTGCAGTCAATTCTAATTTGGATTACATCCTTAATTATGGGTGGTATACCAGCTGCAGTTTCGTTGACTTTGTCGTTTTTGAGTGTTCTCCTCATGTGGGTGTTTGCCTTAAGTTTCTCCTTCCTTGTTGCATTTCTCCTTCCTTTCATATCTTCATCACCAGTACCATATGTTTCAAGCCCATTATTGGTGGTTGGATTATTTGGTGCACCAGCTTTTCTCGGAGCATTGATTGGTCAACATTTGGGTTTTCTTCTACTTCAAAAATATCTTCTGAATGCACACTCAAAGAGAAGGCAATTGCCCCCCATTATTAAAGCTGCTGTTGTCAAGATGGAGGCTGAAAGATGGCTCTTTAAAGCTGGATCATTTCAATGGCTTATACTTCTCATTTTGGGAAACTATTTTAAAATTGGCTCTTCTTACGTGGCTCTTGTTTGGTTAGTTTCTCCGGCATTTGCATGTAACTATCACTACCTTATATTTTCCTTTGTTAGAACAACATTTTTTTTCCATGCTACTAAATTTTGGTTGAATTATCCAGATGGCTTTTTCGAAGCAACATTAACCTCAGAAAGGTTACCAAAGCCACTCAAACTGATAACGCTAATTCTGGGGTTAGCCACACCAATTTTATTCTCTGCAGGCATATTTATTCGGCTTGCGGCCATACTCATAGGGGGTATGGTTCGATTTGATAGGTATATCCTTTTCCCCCTATTCGGTGTATGTGGACTGACCTGTAATGAGCTAAGTCTATTGCTTAGTGCTTTCATAATGATGCTTATTTTCATTTTTTGTTGTGGTGCGGGTGTTACTGCCTATTTTGGTTTTACATGTTTGTATTCTACAAAGGTCTACTGCAGGGTAAGAATAGAAACATAAAAGACAAATTATGGAAGCAGATAAACGGATCAAGAGGGATCTGAAAACGTTTTGGGGTATAGCCAGTGCTGAAATTAAACTTTAAAATGAAATTTCTATTTTTAGTCATCTTTTAATTATGTTGGAAGCCATTCTTATGCAAATTTACTACCATTTATTGTTATAAAATAAGGTTTGTTGATGAAGAAAATTGAATTGTAAAAAGGAAATAAGAAATCTTTCATGAAAATGAAGTTCAACAAGAATTGTTTGATTATTTATTGGTATCATTGATGTGTTAGGATAGGATTCATGATTGGAAGTGTTAATGGGCCCATTTAGCTGTGGCCCAATTACTTTCTGAAATACACTTAATTACTGATTTGCTATCAGATTGCCTCGTTCAGTCAGTTGCATTCACCCTCACTTGTCTATTGTTGCCAATGGCATTGTCTTTAGACTCACTACTACTATGAGCACCATTAATCTTTTTCACAGGTCAATTTTCACTTTTACAGTTAGCATCTAATTTACTTTTCTTTACCATGCAGGAATCCTGGTGGTACTCCTGAATGGCTGGGAGGTTTTGTGATTGCTGCTTTTATTGCTTCTCTTCTATCTTTGACCTTGGTGTACCTTCTTTCATATGTCCATCTTTCAGGTTTGTTTACTGTATGTTCATTTGCAAGCAATGCTTTAGTCTTAGTATTTATGATACTGGGGATGCTACTTACTTTTTTAATAAATGGCTGCCAATTTTCAAAGAATTTCTTGTCACCTGACATCCTATTTTAACCTCATAAAATTTGACATGTATTTTTTCTTTTTTCCTTGGACTGTTTTTGTTTAAGTGGCAGTTATATGGAATATAAATTTAGTTAAAGGCACAAAATTACTCTTGGTTAGAGATTTGAAGAGCGTATTTTAGAAAAAGTCTCACAATTTAAGTATCTCGGTTCATCATATAAAATGAGAGAAATAGAGGGACATATGAACCACAAAATTCATGTGGGGTGAATGAAAAGAGCGTGTTTCGACTGTTTGGTTTTACAAAAAGGTATTAGTGTAGCATTCAAGTTTGCGATAGCAACAGCAAAATCTTATCCCGCTAGGTGCCGTCAATTACATAGATCACATGACACCACTCAACTCAATTAAAGATCACAGTTTCAAACATATTGTTAACCTTAAGATCCATATTGACCAAATCTTCTAATGTCCTTCCTGGCCTGATGAGAAAACGAAAGGGGACCATTCCAATATTCAATTTGGGAAAGGATATTGTCCAACATTTAAGAAAGATGAACAAGTAAGTGATAAGTTCTAGGGTTGATTGTGACATATTATCTTGATAAGATCAAAATTTGGGATCTTATAACTCAGAACTCTATAAATTTCTCACAAAGAGAAAACTTAATATTCTATTGCATTAAAAGTACATCCTTGTACAGACTAAATTATATTCCACTCTAGACAACCATAAAAAGGCCCACTAAATTCCACTTAACTATTACTAAGTAGTTTTTAATGTCCATTGGCAATTAATTCCTACTAGTGCTGCCTATAATTCCTACTATATGCATCATTAGTTCCCATCTTCTCTTATGGTTTTTGATCTTCCCATTCAGCCGCTTAATTAAAAAAACATAATAAATATTACCAAGGAAACTCAAAACGATATTGATTCCCTCTGGATTATATCATGGTCTCTCTCTCCATATGTCTAATTAATTTTGATATATCAACACTCCATGTCAAGTTGGTGCACATATGTCTAACGTAACCCACTTAGTTACAAGAAACTCAAAGTTGGTCTTACACAATCCTTTAGTAAGAATGTCAACTACTTGTGGAGAAGTAGGAACAAAAGGAATGCAAATTAGGCCGGTGGTGGCTTTCTCCTTTATGAAATGTCTATCAATTTGAACATATTTGGCTTGATCATGTTTATTCCTTCAAAAGCAAACATCAAGGATCAAAACTTTTAGGTATTTGATTCTATAATTCAAAGGTCTGGTCTTCACACATAATTGTTGTTTATTGAGGAATTGTTGACTCTATATATTTGAAATATAATTAAATGTCACATTTTGTAAAATATAAAGGATGATTTTTAGGTATTTTGAAACTAAATATTAAATGATGTTCTTTCTTGTATTGGTAATTTGATGTCCAGGTGCAAAAAAGGCTATCATCCTAGCTACCTTAATGTTATTTGCTTCATCACTTGCAATTGTAGTATCGGGTGTCGTTCCTCCATTTTCAGAAGACATTGCTAGGGCTGTGAATGTAAGTTTTTATTTGCATATATATTTTACAGTCTTTTTGGTCACTTAATAGTTAATAGTTAATAGTTAATTGAAGCACTTATTCTACCTCATATAATATGAATACACATAGAACTTCCCTCGTTTGAATTATGTTTGTCCACTAGTAGTGTAGTTTATATTGTTTTTTCTTTTTCTTTTTTTTATCAGCAAGAGAGAAAAATTATAAATGAATGAAGCACTTGGGGTGCTCCAACCCTATCCGTGAATCTGAAATATGTACAAAGGGAAATTAAAGCACAAAGCGTTCCATAAACTTATCATCTACCAAAACATATAACTTAAGACTCACATGCTTAAATTTTACAGGAAAAGTTTAATCCTCCAAGCACCAAACAACAAAACATAGTAAAAAAACAAATTATGTAGGAACCCCTGAAACCTATTAAGCCATTTAGAGATACAAGTTTCCAACTTAAAACACACATGGTCATTGGTGTATTGGCACAACAAATTTTGCTAGTTCCAACCCGAACTTCATGTGCTTCGGAAAACCTATCCCTCCTTCCCCTCCAATCTTTTAGTATCAACATGTAAAATGCCAAGTCATACCAATGTTATCATATTAACCTTCCTTTAAATGTCATCTCATTCCTTCTACTATGGTGGTTCTTCGATGGAAACAGAAAAATACTCCTACATTTAGCCTATACGTTTCCTATCCTAACTTAAAATGTTAATGCCTGGGGATTGGGTGACTTCTAAATTGACAAGTTTTTGCATCCTGATCCCTATTATATTGTTGCTTTTGATTGGAGATGTCTAAATTGATTCCTAAAGAGAGTGGTGAGGGTATAGAACTTGATGGGGATTTTTCTCTCACTACGGAGGAGGGTGTGTACTAATGCCAATAGTGATATGCAACATAAATTTTATCAAACAGTTGATGATGTGCAACATAAATTTAACATACAATATATACAATTGTCAAGACTAGATTTCATTCCCTTCATTCTCATGCATTCACAAACATCTCAATTCCATATTCAAGTCAAAATCAACTCACAAGATTACTCAAATCCTATTCCTAGTAACTTTGAGCCTATGATAACTCATTAAGTTCCAATTCCTTGAATCCTCAACAAGCAACCATGCATTAAGTTCAAGAATCTTAAATTACTAAGAAAACATGTTCTATCCCTAGGTACAAGCTCCATTAGGCATTCAATTTCATTTTTAGGTTCAAAAGACATTTTCCAACATCTCAAGAACCAACAAACAAGCAATGGGTGATCAAGGCACAACAAGCATTAAGCATAAAAATTAAATACTAAACACACACACACACACACACATATATTAACAACACAAATTACACAAGAATTTAGTTCATTACATCTAATCTCAAAAAATAGGGTTAGCTCTCCATGGTGGAGAACCTAGAGTTTACAAATAGAAGAGATAGGGAAGAAATGGAAACCAAAGAGAAGATGCAAGCCCTTTTCCAAGATTCTTGGCAACTGCTCCAAGCTCCAATTGTGCCTCCCATTCGCGTCTACATCTCCCATTTGTAGCCCATCTTCTTCTCTAAACCCGAAAAGGGGGAAAACCACCATGACTGGAGGAGAAGACCCAAGGAGGAGTGGGAGAGCTTCCCAACACCCCTAGCAACCTCCAAGAGGCTCTTCCAAGTACCTAAAAGTGATTTCTATCGTTCAAGTGAGGATTTCCTCTAACCCTCGCGAGAAGCATGGATAAATACCATATTTTTGACACATATGCGTTGTCACCGCTTGGCGCCAGCTCAACATCGCTCGACACTATTAGTTAAAATGTGGAACAACAGCTTATGTGAAGACACCGCCCGACGCAACTAGCTAAGGCCTGGCCACGACCCGACCTCTGCCTAACCTTCTGATGCTCTGCAGCTAACTTACTCTCTGACTTTGTAGCACTAGACGTGTCTCCTATGATGCTCGACGTTGGTATTTGCCTCAAAATCAATACTTTTTTGTCCAATCATGCTTCCTTGAAGTCTAGCTTGTTTTCCTCCACCATAGTTGCTTCCTATTCACTTATTTAACACACTTAAAAGAGAGATGAGTGACAAAACAAACATAAAACAACTAAAACATAAAAAATTCAAAAACCAGATAATCTTGAGGGTGGTGAAACAAGGTAAAAGTTAGGAAAAGTTGACTTTATTCACTAAAACACACCAAAACATGTAAAAATGAACATTATCAATACCACATAAACTATTTAATTTTATGGGTATTTCTAGCAATAAATTTAAATTTATGACATTATTAATTTAAATGAACTAATTTAACAATTTGTATTAGTCATGATGAGTTGGGTATTTATTTCTTCTGCATAAAATTGAAAGTAGTATAATTGTTAATTTGTGTTTAAAGAGAGAGAAGTGAGAGGACATGTTAATAAATCGGTGTATGAAGTACATAACGGAGCAAATATTTATATTGTCATAAGTACTATACAAGGATAACTAGAAATAATCACAAGAATATGATGTAATGTATTTGCAATATTACTATAATTACATATTTTTAACTCTCTTCCTCAAGTTGGAACATATAAACCATATTCACCAAGCTTGTCACATATAACAAAATTAAGGACTTAATAATGACTTAGTTGAAACAGCCATCCTTGGTCTTTTGAATTGACAAAGCTAGTGGTGATGTCTTGGGATAAATATTCCTCTCTAATTAAATGGATTTATATCTATATTTGGGGCATCATGCAAGGTGCTTGGTTATCACATGAGTGCATTTGTGTAACCTCCATAAATCTCTTTGAGCAACTCGTTGAGCCAGATAAGCTCTCAACTCGATACTCCATTTCATTAGGCCTAGCAACTATATTTGTTTCCTTGCTTTTCCTTGAAATCAGATTATTACCAATAAAGATTAAATGGTCACAGTACATTCCCATATCCTGCAGTCTAGATATAGCCTTTGTCTTTGTATAAAAAATCTTCTTAGACCTCCTTCAATATACTTCAAGTTGGGCACTACTGCACCTCTGAGATTTTCACATGGAGAACTAAGAAATTGAATTGTTACATTGAATGCAAAGGAGATGCCTGGACAAATGACAATCAAATAGTTCGGTTTCCTAACTGGTCTTTTGTACCTTTATGGGTGTAAAAATGACTCGCTTTTGGCATTAGGATTCATTGGATAGGAGAATCATCAGGTTTAGCACTCATCAATATTTTTGGATGCCCATCAAATATTTTATTTGGCAGCTCACAATACTGTTCTTGGATTGTGCCACCTCTATTCCAAGAAATGTCGTAGTCTGCAAGATATTTGATCTGAAAGTGGCAACAAAACCTATTGATTGCCTTGGCGATCATTACCTGTAAATATAATTATCATTGAACGTTGGTCTTTGTACTTACTATGGAGAATATTGATTCCTGATCTTTTTAAGTTGTTTAGTCAATATATCCACTTCATCTTATTGAATATCCTAAAGGCTTTATAGAATATATTCTGCGGGTTTAGAATCAACTAGTCATCTAATTGAGGATGTAATATTATGAGTTGTTTCCTATTCATAATGCTTTTTTTTTTTTTTAGTATAAATTTTTTTTCCTATTTATAATTTTTTTTTTTTTTTTCAGTCTAAATTTTCTTACCATAATAGGGATTGGACTTGTACTAGCGCTACTACTTTATTTGACCTTTCAGTAAAAGTCTGTATATTGCAACACATTATTACACACCATACGAATATAATGTCATTAATCCTATTATTTAATTTATTTGTCTTTCTCCCTCCCTATCACAACCATTTAATTTGACAATTACCTAGTAAAGCTAGCATAACAATTAAAAATTTGTCTTTATTTTCAGGTTGTACATGTTGTTGATGCCACAGGAAAACCCGATGAAGGACAAAATCCTAAATCATATTTATCTTTATTTTCTACTACACCTGGAAATTTGAACAAGGAAGTTGAACAGATTAACGAAGGTTTTGTATGTGGTAGAGACAAAACAGTTGATTTTGTGACTTTCTCGGTCAAATATGGTTGTTGGGCCTATAATGACACCAATAGTGGCTGGTCTGAGATGGATATTCCTACAATGCACGTCCTTAGTGATGCTAAAGGAAATGGAAGAATAACAGAAGTTTCAATTGATACAAAGGGTTCTATCCGTTGGGTTCTTGCAATCAACACAGAAGAAATAGAAGATTTTGAGCTTAAAGGTATCGAGTTGTGTTTCTAAATAATCATCAGTTTGAGCATGAGTTTCCAAAAATTGGCTGGCACCATGCTTGGTCAAATTCTTAATACTGTTTATTTATCAATCTATCATTATCTAAAGTATTGTTTATATTATGATATTTCATTATATAAAGTATTGTTTTTCTTACTCAACCTCAGATGCAAGGGATTCTGAAGAATTGATTTCAGTTGGCAAAAAGAATGGTGTGGATGGTTGGCATATTATTCAGTTTTCTGGAGGAAAAAAGGCACCCAAGTTGTTTGATCTGACTCTTCATTGGAGGTCAGGTTCAACTCATAACTCTGATACTCCTATTCTTAAGCTTAGAACTGATGTGGACAAATTAACACCAGTAACCGAACGAGTCCTTACGAAGCTTCCTCGTTGGTGTTCTTTGTTTGGAAAGTCTATATCTCCTTATACCTTTGCTTTCTTGAGAAATCTGTATGTTAATTTTTAGTTACTTGAAACTGTGACCTTTTATAGAATAAGTCTTAAAATCTTCATATGGTAGGAGTACTGATTCTATTTTTGACAATGATGTGTTTAACAAGTTTGTCAGTAACTAAATTTTATCCCACTGCACTGCACTACTTGCTCTGCCCATTTATTTTATGAAAAGTCTTAACAGTGCGCTCTAACATACTCTACTGTTAAGATTAATCTAATGTAGAATTTATTGAATAATGTGAGAGATCTTATTTTTATTTATTGAGTCTCACAATTTCGCTCAATAGCTAAGTATATATTTTGTTTTTCCAACGTGTTCTTCATATTTCTCTTATTCCTGGTAATTTTACTAACAGGAACCGGCCACAAAAGAAAAAACCAGGCCATGTTTCATTTGAGAATAATGTTTTGATTATGTTTTGAGAGGAATGATATAAATTTTGACACGATGCACAAGATTTATTAGTCAAGAAGAAATTCTTTTAATGTTGAAACTTAAAATGATAAAGAGAGAAAGCTGATAAATTTTGGTTATGAAACCAGTAAGAGGTCACTTATAATTGTGTTCCTTAGCCTGGTACCCAACAAGTTTGGAGTTTGAAGACTAACATATGTGAATGAAAATAACTAACCCGGGTTTTAATCATAATTATATCTAATCCTTCAATTTATCGATTAATTAGTTTTTAACTTTTGATTAAAAAAGCTAAGCCCTGGAGGTTAGGAAGGTTGCTGTTATTCCTCCTCTAAATAAATAATTTTGACAAAGTAAAACAAAGAGAAATGTGAACAAATATTTTCTAAATATAATCTTTTAAATATGCCTTCTGTTATAAATTGAAATTTATTAGAAACTATAAAAAATTTTGACTTTCACTTTTCATATAATGATTATATAATAAATTTTAATTAACAAAAAAAGTGTATTAAAGACTGAATTGTTATCTTTTATAAAAAAAAAGTGTACTATGAGCACATTTTGAATTAAAATAATAATAAAAATTAACGCATAATTACCACTTCAATCAAATAAAGTATGCACGATTTTTCTTGAGTTTTAAGCTGCCAAAATTTATAACAATGAAGTCCAAATTTTGGTTTATATAGAATTTGTTATGATCCCATTCAAGTCGCTTCATAGTATCAAAGCTATTGTATGTTTTGGAGCTTTACTCAGTTATAATTTTATTTTTAAAAGACACTTCAAAAAATTAGAAAAAAAAGAATATTTAAACTGCGTTTTGAAAAAAAAAAAATATACACACTTACCACTCAAAAGAATTGCAGAATAACGCACCAATTACACCAAATAAAGCAACATCAATTAACCCATCTAACAAAATAACACTCTTTGACTCAATTATCTGGATCTAGACATTGATGTATGATTCTTGGTGGTTTTTGCACTTGTGGTGACCTCTATTACCTGCAGAGTCATTGTCAATGAGTTTCACCCTACCACACAAGATTAGTCATTTTAACCGTCATAAGAATCCTATGGCTATTCTTAAAAACAAGAGCTCCTGCCCCTTTCATCACGTGACTCATTCCACTCTACATGAGTCTTGAATGAGTATTAGAGTATCAGAATAAACCTCCGGTACTAAATCCTTACATCAATGAACACATTACTAATTAAATCAAATAGGATTTCTCTCATGGAATCTCCTATATTCTCACACAAGCATTTGACAACATATGTCTCTCTTGGAAAATAACTAATTCTTATAATTTTTATTCAATCCAACTTAAACACATTATGCAAACAATATGAGATTTTAGAAATAAAACTGCAGCTTGTGTGAAGTTCCAAAAATTTTGTGTTTACATTCAAATTAAAGATGATTGAATCAAGAACCAAATTCAAAAAGAACCAACTTAATTGAATAACTTTAGAGAAAGTTATGCACCAAGTAAGCAACAAAGATCAATGTTGTCAACAATCAAAACTACAAGGACCTTGCGATAAAAACTGCTCTCATTACAGACTTCCGATTCAAGATCCGACCGGTCAAAGTCAAGAAATATGTGTCTAGGATAAGCTGTTAAAATTTCAACTCGATCCAACAGTTAACAAAGTAGAAACCTTCATTTTACAAAAAGTGTGTAGTGTAGGAAAATGAGTAACGCCACACCATATGCTTCTTGGTTGTGAGATTTTGACTTGTCCCATTGCACAACTTGGTATCTTGCATTTTTATATTTTCAAACTCATTTCAAAGTGGTTTATAGATGATATCAAACTGAATAATTGCAACAATTAATATCTCTCATTCCAATTGCATTCTAAACTACCTAAAATTCTTTAACCCATAGATATGGAACTGGAAAATAGAACTAAATGAGGTAAAAGCTGAGACCTAGCAGAGGTTAAAGTGGAACTGAAGCTTTCAAACAAAAAATAAATGAAAGGGAACATGAGTTTAGAGTTTAAAGTTCTATTAGCTCTTCAGTAAGCTCAATGGAGGATCTTATTGTGCTCCAGAAGAACTTTTGTTTCAGACAAGGGAGAAAAGAGATAGATTGTTTTTGAAAAGTAGACAGAAATAAGAGTTTGTGACCGGAAAGGAAGTTATGAAGATCTCTATTGAGCTGACAGTGAACTCTTTAGTAAAGTCAGACGCAAAACCTTTTTAAATCAGAACAAGGGATTTTACATAGTTTGTTTTAACTTCTAAATAATATAAGACTTATTAAGTGTTCCAAACTTAATTATATAATGTTCACTTGGAGCTATGGATGATTTGTTACACTTGTACATTGTTTTTCTTGGTACAAAACTTTAGAATACAAGAATATCTGAAATTCTTGCACAGATAATAAATAATGCACATACACTTTCTTTTTCAGCCACCATCCAGCGAAGTAAGAAATGCAAGGTGTTTCTACTTCCACGCAACATGTCTTGTTCCAATTTCAAATTACCTTAGTCAAAAACAAAACAAAAACGCAGTCATCCAGGAACACAAGTTTGGCCAGAAAGCCAACCACTCAATCTTGTTTTTCTTTTTCTTTTTTTACTTTTTTATTTAAAGCAACAAGTTTATCCTAATCACTTCAACAAAACTAATTTTGGACAAAAAGGATTACAGAATAAAAAGTGAAGTTTATCTAAAACTAAACCTTTGTATCTATCAGATGCAGGAAAAAAAAATCTGAAAGACATGGATGGAAATTGAAGAGAAATATTTAACTCTAATCTTTGTGAGTCTGGTTGTCAGAATCAGGTGGCCCCCACAAGCTTGGAAAGTCTTGCAAGCACAGCTTTGCTAAACCAAGTTGTTCTGAGTTCACTCACCCTCTCATGTTATGTGATGATTCAATCTCACAGAGAATCTAAGGATTCTTTGAGTGAGCAAGACAACCCTCCAAGAAATGCGGTCATTTCCTCTGGGAACTTCACTATCTCCTACTCCTATTAACACCTCAAAAATATCACCTTTCAACATTCATTTCAAGAAATCACCCACTTTTCCATCATCGGCTTCAACTTCTCCTCATGAATTCTCTTTCTCACAATCAGGTGCCTGCTTTGTCGCTCTTTTCCAAAACTCTGTTTCACTGCTGGATTATGTATGCTTGATTTTTTTTTTTTTTTAAGGAATTCAGTAGATGGGTTTCTGTGTCAAACCCTAAATTTTATTATATCAAGTGGATTAATGGGTTTTTTTTTTTTTTTTAATTTTATTCAATTCTTGGAAGCTGGTGATGTCTGAGAATTTAGTCAACTTGTCTTAGGAAGACCGGCTATAGAATTTGTGGTGAAAATGAAGACAGGTGATCGGAGGAGGATTAAGCTAAATGATTTCCTGTGGGTAATCTGGGGAGACATGATTGTAAAAAGAAAATGCTTTTTTAAAATAATATTTAAATGTAATTTTAAGCAAAAAGAAAACGGCAGTGCCATTCTTCAAAGTTATTTGCCCTTCATTTAGTTATACCTTGATCATCAATGAGGAGCATCTTATATAAGCATGGTTAAACTCTTATCCAGGTTCCCATTCTCAGTACTAAGGATTTTGATTTCACCTTATACAGAACAATACTTGTTTTGGTCTAGTAGTCAAAGAGTGATGAAACATTTCATATTCATCGGATCCAGTTTGTCTAAAGGGTGTATTCACTCTTGATTTAATGCTCTTCAAATCAAGGGTACATATATATTGTAGTTTTAGAGGAGATAGATCCTTGATACTTGTTATATTCTGTAGGAATATGTAGAGCAAGTCAAGTAGCAGATTTGTTCCCAACTGTGTCTCCTGAAATAATTGTGCGTGAGGCCAGGTTGGAGGACTGTTGGGAAGTTGCAGAGACTCACTGCAGCTCCTTCTTCCCTGAATATTCCTTCCCACTAGATTTTGTTCTCAGAATGGACAGATTGGTGGCCATGTTGGCAGGATTTACTTTACCAAACGGTTGCAAGAGAAGCTGTTTGGTTGCTGTTATTGGCAATTCACTCACTGAAACTTTCTTGTTTGGAAGTGATGATTTCAAGGTTGGTGGTTTTGATGGGAAATTCAGCCTCAACATGGGATATGTGGCTGGTATATTAACAGTAGATACTGTTGCTGACTTTCTACCTAGGAAGGGGCCATTGCGCCAGAAAAGGTGAGTTCTTCATATTCTTGGCTCACAACACATTACATTGCTTCTGAATTTCTGCTGATTATTGTAATTTCTGTTGTTTTAAAAATAATGGTAGGACTGGAATTGCATACATATCAAATGTGGCAGTCAGGGAAAAATTTAGGCGGAAGGGAATAGCAAAACTCTTGGTGGCAAAGGCAGAATCACAAGCCAGAAGTTGGAGCTGTCGTGCAATTGCATTACACTGTGATTTCAAAAATCCTGCTGCCACGAAGTTATACCAAGGTCAAGGTTTCAGGTCTATCAAGGTTCCAGAAGGAGCTAACTGGCCTCAGCCAAAGACCTCACCAGATATAAAGTTCAACTTCATGATGAAGCTTCTCAACAACTAAGTTGCTTCTAAATTAGACATGCGTAATAGGCAATATTTATGTTCTGAAACGTAATGTTTTTAAGAAAAAAAAAATGCACATGGAGAAAACAGTCTGTTATTGAACTGTGTACATGAAAATACAAAAGAATTAGAGAAAAAAATCACTTGAGAACCTTTTAGATTGCTCCAGTAGCAGACATTTGTATATCACTTGGCATTCTTTTGCATCTCAATGCAGAATTGGAGTTAAAATTGTCCAACCCCACACTCATGTTAACTCCTTCCATCAAATTTTACATAAAAGACACGTTGCCAAGGTCTTTAGAGTTGTTTTATTGTTCATGGATTAAACTTTTATAATCAGAGGGACTGTCCGATCAATTTTTATTTTTTTTAATTTTGATGTTTTCTCATTTTTCACTTTCTTTTCGTTTTTTTCTTGTCACCAGAATTTGATGCCAATGGATGATTCCTTCAGCAAAAATGTAAAGGCAGCACCTGTCTGGTTAATGGTCCAAAAGTATATCAGAAAAACGTCACTAATATTAAATGCAAAGCACAAAAAAATTACACCGTGGATCTTGATGTCATTAAAATTTCTTTTTTATAGAGATCTCTGATATTTGTAATTCACAAGACAACACACCATTCTCATGACAATAATTTAATTCACCCTCTGTTGCCGCTGATGCAAGTATAGAGAACCTCGTTGTATAACGAAAAAATAGAAGCGAAAGCATTTCCATCGCCGAACTCGATTCTTGTAGGAAGCATTGAATTATGATGCTCCAACAAACTTCTTCAAGGCTGATGTGTCTAAACCTCCAAATCCCTTTACAGCTTCAAGCACAGCAAGTCCGAGCTTCACAGCATCGTCATTACTTGGTGCCTACAGTCACAATTTTGTTAATTCTGATTTAGTTGCATTGCTTAAAAGTTGCATATAAACTCCCCAATACGTGCTGTGCGGGCCTTTACCTCAATGTTAAGGGGAAGTACAGGATCGTGGAGTGATAATCGAAGAAGGAACCATCCACCATAGCCAGAAACTCGGACCTGGTTGAGGATTAGGTCAGACAAGCAATAAATTATTTTGGGAGCAGAAAGTCAGCAAACCAATCAATGCAGAATTGTATGCAAATTCCAATTTTGGAACATATTAGTCCTAATTGTCTCCATAATTTGTCACTGAAAATTTCATCGTCAATGCTAACTAAATAGGCTTACAATTTAGCAATAAGCAGGGACAAACATACCCCTTCGTAGTTCACGGGAGCCTTGTGCAGACTTGGATCAGAGCCAATTGAATTCTCCAATTGTTTCAGTACAGCTTCTCCGTATTCCCGAAAAGATCTAAAAGCTCAGACATGTCAGTGAATTAATGACAATAATGGATGGATGCACACAAACAGAGAATCTTTATACACTAGCTTACCCCTCTTTAAGATCTGGATGGAATTGGTTTATCTTTAATCTCAGTTCTGTAGCAAAAGCTGGTTCCTCAAGCCCTTCTATTAAATCAGTCAAAACCTTGCTTCCACCACCGTTTCCAGAAGCTCTTGCAGCAGCAAGTTTATTTAAGATCTTAACCTGCACAATAAATGTTATATCAAGGCCTTTGTGATAATTTTGAATATTAAACCTAATCTTGGACCCTGCTTAGTTCGGTACAGCAGGATGATAACACATCAATGGAACCTGTTTTCACCCAATCTGATCTATACCTTGATTCTACAACACAGTTATATTCACAATCTATTACAGCGTAGTGTCAAGTCATGGGAAATTTAGTTCAAGTAAGAAGTGTACATATGCTTTGTCTATGGTCCTCTACTAATATCTTCATCATATAGTTGAACGGTTCAACTCCTGAGTGCGTATATCAATAATTGATTAATGAAGAGCAAGTAATTGGGTGATTATTTCGTTTACTTAATGTGACTATTATAATATACCATTAGGTAAGCACCATCATCAAGCCAGTGATTCTCCTTGAGAGCCCCGTGTCCACTGGTTTCAATTGCCAAATGTGACTCCTCTCCTATAGAATTCTGTCAGCAATATTATCACCACAAGTCAAATATTTAACATTTATGAAAATATGAAATTGAAAAATTGAAGAAATATATTAAAAGAAACAAGATGAAAAAAGCGCAATGGAAGCTAGGTATCTAAACGCAAATTATTTCTTAAACTGCTTTCATTTTGCATTTTAGCCAGGTATTACTACTAGGACCCATTTTGAATAAATTTAGCTAAAATGTGCAAGCTTCAAATTTGAAATACTGGCACAGACAAGCACAGGCCACCAGGCATAACTAATCTGATCCATAATTTATTGAATTATGGGCAAGCTCTCATCATACCAAACGAATAGCTTCATCAATCACATTTTTGTAGCCTCTCTTGAACCGATGGTGTTTGCCACCTAAGAAAAATAGTACCAGCAAGTTATTAACTCTAATCTGTTTCCAAGTAATTTGCTATTCGAATTCAATGAAAAGTGTTTTAGTTCATGGTGAAATCTTAAAGGAAGGTGAGAAAGGTCAACTAAAAGGTCATGGCAGTTTAGATTCCTACCAAGTTTCTTCTCGATAAAGGTAGTAAGCCCATCGGAAGTCACACTGTCTGTGACAATAGTTGTTCCAGGATGCTACAGAAAATGAGAGAAGGAAAAGACTGATGAGAAATAATTGATACAGGGAAATGTGAGGTTAAGAAACAAGGTCTGAAATAAGCTAAAGTTAAAAAGCCTTACTTCCTCAAGAACAATAGCTGCCATTAAGGCAATCAAACGATTGCGATTAAATTCACGACCAGTGAAATCCACAGCAGCAGATCTACAGATGGAAGTGGTTGATGCTCAATAAATTTGAAAACGGTAGCCATTTCTTTGCAATCGCTTAGTAATAAGAATCTTACCTGTCCACATCAGTATCAAAGATAATTCCAAGATCAGCTTTGTTGTCGAGGACAGCTTGGGTTATAGCTTTCATTGCTGTCTTATCCTCAGGATTTGGGATGTGATTTGGAAACAAGCCTGAACGAATACAAAATCCATCTGTTACTAACAGTGCATGTACCATAACCAGCTGAAATACTCCTCCAGAAGAAGTTATTACCATCAGGCTCCAAAAATTGACTACCAGAAGTTATTGCCCCCAGAGGTTTCAAAACCTTTTCCTATTCACCGAAAAGTAATATCAAAGATCAAGTTTGATGCAAGAGCCAAAAACCTTAACCAGATAAAAACATTCTAAAATTCTGAATGATTTCAAATTATACACAATAATTTAATCCATTAATTAATTTATGAACTGGTCTTCCCCAGTGTAAAGAAATGAGAAATTTCAGAAAAACTACTAAAATTCTATCTAGAAAAATTATCTATCTAAATGCATAATATAATAATATAAAAAGGTCATCATCAACACTTTTCTCAGCTGATTTTATTTTAAAGATCCTACCGAAACACCATGTATGTCAGAAACACCATTATTTTTTTTAATCAGCGGTTATAACTTTGCCTTTTAGTTTACCCTTTAAAGAACATTTCTCACTTTAGAAGAGTACAATGTTCACAATATTTTATGTAGATATTATATTTCAAGTGAAATTCATAATACTAGAAAGTTATTAACAGAAAAATAAAATTAAGGAGATTAAATATAACTTACTGCAAAAAAACCTCCTGCTCCATTGCCAGCATCAACAACTATATGGAAACCCTCCAATGGTTTCTCTGTGTATAAACAATGCAATAAACTTTAGCAAACAAGATCAGGAAATCGAAAACAAAAGGAAAAACTACAAATTTTACAGAAAAAACTTGAATAATAAAAACAGGTCTCCCAAATAGAGTTGCATTATTCCTCCTCCTCATTTAGAGAACAATGCATTAATTATATCCCCAAATATATTGACTATTGTATAAATACTTAAGTGAAGTCATGCCTATGTTTCCAGCAGCCTTGCGAACCGCTTTTACCAGATCAGATGTATAAGCAATCATGTAATCAACTTTCTTAAAAGTTAATAAAGCTTTTTTCTCTGAATTCTTCAAACTTTCTGGGGTAAATTGATTGTATATGTCTGCAGCCCTCTCTAAGATATCTTTGATGTCAGCCTTCCCAAGCCCACCAGCATTAGTGAAAAATTTGAATCCATTCCTGTTGAAAGGCAGATGACTTGCTGTTCACATACGGGACATTTAATAGTTAGTAGACAAACCAGCATCCAAATTCATTTATCAACGAAAAATAAATTTACGAATTATCAAAGTCAGATTGAAACATAAAAAAAAAAACAGCATTCACAATTCATGGACATTAACAAACAATAAATGCAAAATAATAAGTGGATACAGTACAAAATAAAATGGATACACATGAAAACCAAAGCTGTTGGTATTCAGTGTCTCAGCTTTCAAGTAAATCTATTCCACGCAATTCGTTAAATTTTTAGTAAAAGGAGGTTGTGATATGTCCACACATGGGGAAGTCTTACATATTCTGCCTCAATTTTTTAGGTGCGGCTTATATATCTGTTAGACAACATCACTTAATTCCAATTGATTTTAAGATGAAATCCGACATGGTATCAAAGCCTACAACTCATTTTGGTAGTTGCTTATTTTGATAGACTAGCCTAGTTTGGCAGATATCTGAGGGAATGGGGTGTTGGGAAGTCTCAAATGGTCTGCCTCAATTCTTGGAGTGTGGCTTATATATTAGTTGGACAGCTTCACTTAACACCAATAGGTTTTAAGATGAAAAATGATACCATAGTCTCTATAGATCAATCTAAAATGGATTTTGCATAAATGGGCAAGTTGGCGAAATATTAAAAGTTAAAACAATGCCATTTAGAACTTTATGATGTACCTGTTATCATAATAGATCCATCAGCAGGACACAAAAATGCTTCATCCTTTGTGAGTGTGCAATTGAACATGGCCGGTGTTGATGCTAATCTAGAAAGGAAAAGACAGTATTAAATAAATTAGTTAGGCCATGAAAACAGTTGGGTAATAATATTAGGCTGAAATTTGCTTTTAGTTCCTGTAAAACAAACATGGTTTTGACTTTTGTCCTAATGTATATTTTGAAATTATGCAAGTCTTGATTTTAATCTTTATTAAATATTTTTGTTTCCAAAATATAAAATCACTTTTTGTCTATAAAGTTCGTATCAAGGTATATAAATAACATTTAATTTAGGGGTTTAGAAAAAATTTTAGAGTTAGACATTGTACTTAAGTATTACTTGGGATGGTCAATTTCTGTTAAACATATGTAATTGAAGAGTGTCACATAACGGTAGGGACTGGAAATAAGATTTTCAACAATTTTTAAGAATTAAAATCAAAACGCTAATTTTGCAGAGACTAGAAGCATATTTACGTTTATAATACCAAATATCCATGGTAAAATTTATCAAACAAAATAACATATGCTGAAACAGAAACACAGGGAAGTATTATCATATCAGAAAAAATGAGCTAATCAAATGGTTACGCATATAAGATGCAACCAAGAAGCAGATGAACTAGTCACTATAGCATCTTAATAGTTACAGCTTATACACTCAAGTTAGTTTTCCTACAGGTGATTAGACAATAAAATAACCAGATAGTCAGGTGAAAACCAGGCTCAACAACAATATAGAAGTACAGTAAAAAACTGAGTAATTCCTTAGTAAATAGCACAAGAAGCCCCTAAAACTAAGTAATTATTTTGAGTTTTTCGGTGATCAACAGTGAACTCATTAACACAATAGTTACTAGTAAGCAACTTTTAATTATTTCCAAAACAACTCGATCTTGTTTTTTAGCGCTAACATCTTGTTTATCTTCCCCAATACCTTAAGCAACAAAATCTCTATTGGTTATCTTACATCAATGACAGAAGTTCGTTACTGGTCCAGTGCTAACACTCAAAACCACTTTACAAATTTGATCCCAATTTTTGGTACAAACGCACTACAAACTCTAGCATGTCTCCCAATAACTTTAGTTTTTTTCTCAACAAGTAAACCCATCACTATTGCCATCCTCAAATTATAATGTACTAAGAGTTTGTCATTCACCTTCTTCACAGTTTCCAGCTTCAAACCAAAACTTTCCGCATAGTTTGATCAAATTAACTGAATATCCATGCTCAAATCTGATTATATTATCTTGAAACAAGAGTATCAGTGTAATAGTATATGCTTGAACAGTAATTGCAGACATTGGGGGTTTAAAACCAATACACTTTATCATGCAAACAAAAAATGCAAATATTTTTCAAGAAAAAATTGGTATCACCTACCCGTAGTGGACAAATTCTACGCCAGCACCGGCAAGACCTCGAGAAATTGCATTCTGAAATTTGACAATGGACAAACATTTAGTTTCATAACCATCCGAGTTTTAACACAATGAACAATCAATTTATTTAAAGGTGGGTGTTAAAAAAAATGTTATACAGAACAATCTAACCTGTAATAATTTGGCTGATATTCGGGTATCATGGCCAATAGAAACTCTCAAATGCTGAGAAGAATCAGCTTTTTTTTTCTCCATCAACCATGCAGCAAAAGCAGCTCCTATTGCCTCAGCAACAGGTTCAGTAAGGTTAACTTTCTCTCCCTCGACACCATCAATAGCCACACCACGTATGTCACTGTTAAGTTAATTTCATTTATAAGTTTATATGAGTCAGTGTGCAGGATGTAAGCCCAATAAATGCTTGTACATCTTTTTTTAATCAAAAGGGAAATATGCTATTGCATCACTAGTTTACAATCCAAACCAGGTTAGCGCTACAACCTCCACCAATCATATGCAGCATTTGTTATACAATTAATAGAAAAAAGAAATACAAAAGTGGGGGACCAAACCAAAACCCACTAAGGGAATCCGAAATGTGTACAAAATTGAGAGACAATATATATAGGTACTTCATCTCACCCTGTAAAAATTAAAATTCTAAAAGCATCAGCAGCTAAACAATCCGTAGGCCTATTTCCCTCCCAAAAAATGTGTGAAAATCTAGAGTGTATATTCTTAATAGACTCCAAAAACATTATTATATCTTTCCTTAACTTCCAAGGAACTCAGGAACTATCAGAAGAAGCTTTCACATTTAGCAAAAAATGGATCTCCACCCAAAGAGCTCTCAACCTTTTTGAAGAGTGATATCAAAAGCCTGAGTAACACCCAAGAATTCAGCTTCATAAGTTGAATCTGCTTGTAAAAATGCTAGCCATCTTAATGAAAAGGAAGATGGGATATTTTAGCTAGAAGCTTTCTTTAAATATAATACAAGTCATTATTATACTGAACGTGAAAAGATTATATTCGAATTACAAAATATTTTACATGAAATAATTCACTTTTAATTTTTGCGTGAAGTAGCAAAGTAACCTCTTCAGAAATAAATAGAATACAATAAGTTTCATTTGTTGTTCTATTTTGTCTAAATGCCTAGACATACACAACATAGACTGTGTACCGCAAATCATCAATCGAAAAGGTAATGGAAAGGAAAGGAGCAAAGATGATTCAACTATATTCCATGTTCATCTCGTTTCCTCTTTTAACCATTCAGAACCTTTACAGAGTACTTCGCTTCCTGTTTTGATGTTTTCATCTCTTCCTTTTCACTTAGTCTCTCTCTCTGTCTCTCCAAATAATTAACAGAGGCAACCATCATTTGACTAAAATAAGGTATGGAAAGAAAAAAACGAAGGCCTAAACAAATTTCTATGATGATGAGAAAAAGGAGGGGGCAGATAGTCCGCTGAAGAAGCAGATTTTGTAGAAATATAAACTTATTAGCAAGATTGCTTTAATGAAGTGATCTTCACCTGCCATTCTGAAGCTTTAGAAAATCTGTCTTGTCTAGATATGGCAAAGCAGTAGCAGATGCAGACGAAGAAGCTGCAACCACAAGTCCAAATGAAATGTAAGGAACAAGCATCTATTACAAAACATGCTAGTTAAAAACCAACAAAAGGTTGAAGATATGCCTATATACAGATACTAACACGATATTCTTACACCTAAGAAGCCTGTAAATGAAGGGTTAAAAAGAGCAATATTTTAAAAGTGTTTAAACGTATGAGTATTTTCGCTTCATATGAACCAGTATAATTAGAATCTAGAACAGACCATTGCAGTGAAAATTTCTCTGGACACTAAAATGATTCTGGGGTTTGTATAAAGTGCGCAATTGCATGGAAGAGGCAGTCCATGCCAACTTCCCTAGCGGAGAGGGAAGGTTTGAGTTGCGGGGATAAGGGGCAAAATAATAGTCCCTTCGACCCTGTGACTGTGAAGCGAACAACTGTGTATTCTGTTGGAAGCTGTGTGACACAAAAACATTTTGGACAATCTTCCCTGATGTCGCTGCATATAAACATTCACACCTTTATCAGATCATTTAGATTTCCAGGTAAACAAAAACTCTCCACCGATTACATCTTTCTGGTCATCATGTGGGGTGAATTATTTCTCTATCTCTAGCTGTTCAAAGCAAAATTTCATGAAACTTGGATTGTACGAACACCCAACAACACGTTCCGATTCCAATTATTATCATCATTATTATCGTCAAGCATTGAATAATTAATTCGATAAGCAATTTAAGAACGACAACGACGGCACGCAATTGAATTGAATGGATGAACAGAATGAAGGAAGAAGTAAGGGGTTGAAATAGAATAAGACCTGCCATGTGACGTGATCAAAGTTGCAGAGATGGCGCTTGAATTGCTTTGACGGAGAACTAGAGAAAGTGCAAACCTGTTTGTGTTTTCAATTTTTTCTGTAACCTTCTTCCACTTCAGTTTAGTTCAGTTCCACCTACTTCGCTTCACAACAAACAAACCTTGCACACGTGACTTCATGTTACCATTCACTCACACCCATCTCACTATTCCAAATTTGCTATTCCCATTTTTATTCTTATTCCTATTCCTATTCCTTTGATTTTTCAAGTTTTGTCTATAACAGGGACAGAGATTGAATTTTTGTCTTGCACAATCATCAGATAAACTGTACCATAGCATCCTCATCCACTGACCCAATATATTTGTGATATAAAAGTAATTTATCTTATTCATATTAGATAAATAAAAATATTATTTTATTCAACAAAATATTTATTATATTTGAGATGAACAAAATTATTTTGTGTTTATTTTCTGAGTAATTTATAAATATAGAAGTGTGTTTAATGTTCGTTAACTTGTACAATAAACACACGGAATAAAATAAATATGTACTAAATTAAACCGGTTAGATTTTATCCAAATAGTTGCTTTATCATTTCCGTCTTTTCGATTAAGCTCCTCAGATTTATGTTTTCCTCTTTCTGTCTATTTGTGTAAATATACTATTTTTTTTTTAATTTGTCAAATAATTATGCCTAATATTTTATTTTTTGAGCTATCGAATTATTAAACTTATTAAAAAAACATAAAATCAAATACTAAATTAAATACATTATTTAACGAGTTAATAAAAATATATCGTTAAAGAAATAAAAACTAACTACCCACTAACCTGTTAAAAATACTATCCTCTAACAAAAATTAGTTTTGCTTTTACTTCAACTAGAATACGTAAAATATTATTTCCATTAAATTTTTCAATCAAACTAAAAATAAAATAAAAAATATTCCGCGTGCAGCTATTTCATGCAAGAGTCGTCAACGTGTGATATATATATATATATATATATATATATATATATATATATATATATATATATATATATATATATATATATATATATATTCACAATGAAAATTAATTTTGTTAAAGCAATAATAAAATTTTAAGTTCTAATGAAGATAAAATGATAATTTGTGGTGTCTTTTTTATAAAAGGTAAAAGTTTAGGGTACTTTGATGGTCATTTTCCCAAAAATTTGAGTTAGTGGTGTGAAAGGAAAGAGGGAAATGTAAATTAGCAAGATGTATACTCCTTCGGAGATATCGATTCGGCAAAGCGTCCAGTTTAAGGTATCTCATAAGGGCTTTTACTTTCTGCACTCATATACTTTCAACTACACCTCCATTAGTTTTAAAATATAATTATACACTTTGTACAAGTAACCTGTTCTGAAAAGCTTTATAGAATTTTGAAAATAAGATATTTGGAACAAATTTGATAAAATAATATTTCCAGTACGAACTTTTTATAATAATGAAATTTCTAAAATAAGTTTTCTAAAATATATGATATATTTTAGAATGAGTCTTTTTAAAACAAGATTTCCATACTATGAGCTTTTCCAAATAGAGTTTCTATAAAATGCATTATAGAATACAAATGATAACTTTCAAAATCAGTTTTTTTTTTTCAGAATAAACACTTTTTTGTTTTTCTTATTCTCAAAGAGTGCAGTAGAAGACGATGGTACAATGCCGATGGCACAGGGGCGGTGGCAGTAATAGCAACAGCAGTTACGTGGTACAGTAAAGGAAGACAAGTAAATCTTGCTCTATTAATATGGGCGTGAAGTTAGTAGTAATGGGGAGTGCAAGTAGAAAACATCCCATAATAATGACAGCAATAATGGATTCATTTTTCTCATGGATCCATCTTGCCTGGCCCATACAATCATGGACCTTAAGCTGGAAACAATAGTACTAGTTTAACTTTTTGGGCTCCGATTAGACAAACATTTGCCTTGAGTGAAAATCAACCCCCACAGACAACAAATTAATCGGAGGTTATTTATAACTTAGTTGGTTTTGTTCCACCTTAAAATCAAATTTAATTAGATTCGCTTCATTAATTTTTTTTTTCTATACAAAAGTTAGATAGTTCAAATTGCACTTATCTGACTAAAATTGTGTTGATTCATTTGAGGTCACTGGGTTAGCTTAAAAAAATTATTACATTTTTAAATTTTTATTTTATGCTTTGCTTACAATATAAATTTTCAAATTAATATTACTGTAAAATGTTTTGTATTCTTTCATAATTTTTAACAATAATTAAGTGATTTCAATTATTAATATTATTTTCAGTTAATATATAACATTTATGTAGCTATTATTTTATACATTTGAATTATTTTACCTGCAATCTCTTAAAGAATTTCGATACTATACATAAGCAATTACATTTAGGAACAACGGATAAAAAGTTAACACAAACGAAAAAGTGAAAAAAAAAAAGCAGAAAAGTTTAAAATACTAAAATATAAATTGTATAATGTAAAAGTTTTTTCTTAAGAAAAACTATATTGATCGATGTAAGACTACACATATACTTCAAAGTAGATCGACTACAAAATACAAAATACTTCAAAATGAATCTAAATATATTTGGTTGGTAGTAACGTACAATCTTCTAAAAAGGTAAACAATTTAGTCCAAAATCCCAGAAAATATCAGAGTCTAAAACTGAGATTTAAGGATTTTATTTGATTTTTATATGTTATCATTCATGAAAAAAAAAAGGTACTACTAAGATTTCATTGCTAGTAAATTTTACTAACAAAAGATTGTGTGTAGAAATCACTGCATGAAGGAAGTTTTGCACTTTGATCACTGAAGTAAATGGGGCTAGATACAGTCAACTCCATAGACAGATGACAACTACTAGAGCAATTTCACAATCACACATACATCCATGTTTGAAAATGGTGGTTTTGACTTTTTAATGTTGGAATACCAACTTTTCTGACCCAACAAATGCAACCAGCTTGTTCAATTTCGATGTTCCATATGTTTTAAAAGCAATCAAAAAACAAGACATGGAAGCAGATGAAGTTGACCATGGACAATCCCCAATCCCCATGTGGGAAATCTGATACATTTTAGTTGACTTACGAAGAAACCTCTCGGGATCTGTGATTCATCCAAAAAAATTAACATGGCAGGGTTAGCCAACTATTTCCAGCCATTATAATAAACCTTCATTAACCTTCACATGCAAACCCTACACCCTTATATTAAATTATTAAACAAGTGTGCATACATAATCTTTGTCCAACACAAAAACACACATTGTGCCGATGTTGGGGGCATCAAATACTTGAATTGAGCTGTGTTTCTTGACCTTTCTTTCTATATCTTTCTTTGCTTCGGAAAAAAATAACTATATATTATACTAACAACATCACACGCACCCACACACAGTTGAGTAAGTCATAATCTGAAGTTCATGTGAGGGCAAAAAAATTCATATATCTGGGATGGGATCCCAAGAGATCATTTACTCTTTTTCCTGTAACTGCGCCATACTTGGGGATCGTAATGTGGATTACTAAGCTATTCATTTCGCCATTTTATAGGCGGAACAGTAGCTTTTGTTTTATTTTTTCTATATTTTATCATCTGCATGCCATTTCTTTATTTCTTTCCATTGATTATAGCAACTTACAGAAGAATGAAATGTGCCCAACTTTTTGCAGTATAATTACTGGTCAATGTATTGGTATCGTACCTATGCAGATTAAAACTATATCCAAACACCACCATTTATTACTTAAAATTATCTTTTCTGACTTCATCATTTACAGCTATATGTTAATCAATACTTAAACTGCACTTTCTGTGTAAAAAGTTTAATAATCTTACCATATCTGTCACATATCTTATATATAAAGCACCTAAGACAATTTTATCGTGAAACAGCCCTACATATTCATACACCGAAAAGAAAATTAGGTTAGAAGTAAATATAGTGTTTCATACAACACAAGTCATTTATAAATACTAAACTACCAATTATTTGCGGTCATTCATATATATAAAGCATGTCCAACCTTAACAGTTAAACAACGCCATTTCCATCTAACTTTTTTTTATTCTCATGAATAAGAGGCTCACGTGCATTTTTCTCTCCAAATTATTGTCTTTTGTTTCATATTGTACCATTTACCACTTTCTTCTCTCGTAGACTTTTTAGGTATACCATCCAGCTAACACACACACACACACACACAATATAT
>Ga0214544_1001757_pt1 | contig 45428 bp, 21 predicted proteins | sample CNSS3metaG_FD_160074 | JGI IMG/M metagenome (GOLD analysis project Ga0214544, IMG submission 160074) | Root nodule microbial communities from cowpea collected in UCLA plant growth center, Los Angeles, California, USA - CNSS3 | ecosystem: Host-associated > Plants > Roots > Nodule | place: USA...
CCCATAACCATTCAATCACAAAGTAATTACACCACCAATTCAACCAAGTCATGTTTCATGCTTAACAAATCCAATTCAGACATCATATCATACCAGAACATAATTACATAGATTTAAATAATAAAATAATAACACAAAAGTTAGCATACATAGGACTTGAACCCAAGTCCTCTCACACAATTTAAGTACTTTCAACCACTTGAGCTAGTACTTTTCCACATCATACCAACCATAATTTAATGTCATAATTATTTCCCCTCCCGTATTTATTAATTAATTATTTAATTAATTAATTAAATTCTACGGGTCTTACAGCAAGGATTATAACTGGAAACAAAAAGTGAAATGAAGTTTATATTCCATGTATGTCTATCTCTCCATCTTAATTATGTCTCTTATGTCATTACTATAAACAAATCTCAGGGACAATTGTGTGTTCAGTTGGATTATACTTACCAAAACCAATGTTATAGTCAATTGTATGTTGTCGTTTCTAGGGTTCAAAGCATATTAGGATTAAAGATCTTAATCCATGATAATGACAACAAATCACTATCTTCTACAACAAATGTTGTATTTAAAGAAGTCTTCTAAAATGTATAATAGATATGAACTCTATTAACTTAGATATTGTCAAATGTCTTGATTATATAGTCTTTCTACTTTGACCATGATATAGGGATCTACATTGATAATCTTACAAATTAAAGTCCTACTATGTTTAGAAATCCTAATTACAATTAGTTTCAATGTATTAGAAATCGACATAGAAAGTGCAGAAAAGAAAATTCTTACCAATGAAATATCGTAAATATTGATTTCTCTGATTTTATTGTATGACTTCATTATCTCAGACATTTGTAATATAGTCTTTCGAACAAAAAACTTCCATATCATTTAAAACAAGACCAACCATTGTGCCAACCAACACAATAATAATAAAGAATGCATTTATGGACTCAACTATGTACTACTATTTTTCTTTTTACACCACCACAAACCTAATTCATAAATTCTTTTCATTTACACAATCATAATTACGTTTACAAATACAAATACACTTTTTCCACTATAAAGTTTATTCGAATAAAGGGCTTGGTTCCACACAACCATAAGCCACATTGTAAGGTTATATTAATACAATAACGACGTATTTATATTCAAATATATGATTTTAAATATTAATATATGCTAATAATAAACGTACTTATTACGTTTGAAAAAATTGAACAGAGTGCTACTAATTCCTTTATTATTATAATAGATCAATTAAGCTTTACTTCTTTCAAATTAAAGGGTCTTGCCCAATGATTATCAACTATTGGTAAAATTTCATTAAACAAAAAAAAAATAAACTCATTTTATCATTCATTATTTGCATTAAACAAAATTTAAGTTTAAAGATGGATATCTTCATTGATTTAAAGAAGCGCTTCTATACGTACCAAACTACAACTACAAACAAAATAAATTGTCTGTGTGCATTGACGTGCACCAAAATATTACCATAATTATGTCTAAGGGTACTATGTAGAAACATTACATTAATACATCCCAACAAAATAATGAAGCATTGTTCACAGTAACTACAAAATAAAAACATTTTCTCTTAACAATGATTAAATTGTCTTCATATTTTTAAACTTCCAACTTTATAGAATCACCAATAGGTAAGTTATTCTCATTGACAAATATTTTCCATCTGCAACCCAGATAACATTCAATTGGAGCTCTTGCAGCCCATATAATTGAGCATGACTAGTACATTCCATTTTCATTAGACAGAATATACTCCTTCATTGATCTCGACAATGTAGTGGCAACGAATAAAGCATTAAGGTACTGAAATTAACATTAAAAATGTTATTAAAGAACTACATAATAGAAGACATACAAAAATATGAATGTTGTTATTACAAAAAAAACATAGACAAATACCAGGGAGATCCAACAACATCATAATTACTCAAACATTTAACTAAGGAAAGATACCCTCTTGGTCAACACAGTTGTTAGGTATATTAGCAATACCAGAAGAAGAACCAACATTTGCAGTATAATTGATCTTAATCCTTTCTAATGAAAAAAACCTATATAAGAAAACATTCTTGGAGACATAGTTCAGATGCAAGTAAACTTCATCCTTCATATTACAGTACTTAAACATTTTTCCAACAGTAACACTCAAAATAGTTGTACCACTCAATTTGACATCAAAGTTAAACTTAAAACTTTTAAAAGAAGGATCTATAAATTCCATCTCTTGACCATAAACAACTTTCTTGTCCCAGAATAGGTGAAAATATGCATCCAAACAAATGGTAGATTGTATTCACAATAGCACACAACATTAGATTGAAATTACAAAAATATTACTAAAAAAAACAATAAATTACAAAAATATTACTAAAAAAACAATAATTAATAAGTGTTTGGAAGTTCACCTTTGAGGGACATAAATTCACCCAAAAAGATGACAAAAATCTAGACCAAACTAAATCTTCCTCTGCAATGACACTATTTCCTAACCTTGGGTATTCAATCTCAGCCCACTTTGTGGTAAAAATTCTTAATCGAAAATATTTGTCACCATAGAACAAAGTACAGATATAATGCAAATCATCCAGTTCATAAAATTCCTCAAAATCGGATGGTATGCGAAAAATTCCTTTTTTAATCAAGCCCTCCTGAAACTCAAAATTCAAAACATTTCCCATTAGGTATGTGAAATAGTTTGTCCCAATAGCCAGTTTGTTTCCTCAGTCAACCATAAAACCATATTCAAAATCCACAAACCTCTACAACACACATACATACAAAAAGACACAGATATAAGTTATGCGTGTCCGAAAAATTCCCCAACCAATGCATCAAATGCATTATAACAACTGATGGAATGACAACCCAAGTACCCATGATACCAAACCCAGCTAATGAAATAGAATTCTGGAACAAGTTCTTGAAGCTAGATCTACAGGAAGATGACATCTTCGTCCACAAACACAGCAGCGATAAACCAAGAATACAAACACAATGATTTTGAACTGTAGACTGAAAACAAAAGATTTATTACAAATACAGATGACGAAAAGAATATAACATTGTCCACCTAAAAAAATCTAACTTGAAATTACTAAAAGGATATATTACCCTACCAACTCATATTTCTATTAAATGTTTTTGACAAAACAATAATTAATTTTGTCAAAATAATAAAAAACCATTTCAATTTCAATTCATTAATAAATAATATAGTTATATGCATAAAAAATTATTATATTAATATTAAAGTAACAGTATCCATCCTAATTCTAATAATATTTAACTCTAATATTTATTACTATTATTCGTATAAACAAAAATATAACATTATGATATTATATAAATTAATCCTTAACTCCAAATATAACTAATATTTATTTATTTTATAAATACAAAATTAAAAGAAAAAAAAAACAAAGCAGCCGTGTTGCACGGATATAACACTAGTTTTGATAAATTAAATTCTTAAAGTATATAAATAAGAGTTAAAAACTATTATAAATAACAATTACCTCAGGTACGTAATAGCTTGGTTTAGTGATCTCTTTAAATTATACTATTCACTTAAAGTTTTCATATTATTATTTTCATTCAATTTTTATATGGAAAATAATTTTTTAATGATTAAATTTTAACAACTTTTTTTACAACTTGATGTATATTTTTTAAGTAATTTTTTATCTTCCATTTTTTTCATTTTTCTATATTTATAAATTAATTAGAAAATATCAAAAAATTGTCAAAATTTGATTTAGAACGTGTCATTGTCCTTTTTATATACATGTTTTTTCTCTTTTTCTCTTTTTGCCAATTATTTTTCTTTACCTTTTTATTGATAGGTGAGAAAGAGTTGATTTGTGAGTATTAGGAGGATATGATATGGTGGTGAGTGGACACCAAGAACTGCTGCTGAAATATCTTCACGTCCCAACAAAACCAAACTTCCCATCAGTGAAGAAATTTATTACCTACTCCTACCTTCCATCACTTCCTTCTAAACCATGTAACCCTCTTCCCTTTTCTTCTCACAAACTAAAACCTTTACACTCTTCTACCACCATGGATAATTCAGCCTCTACAGACAGTGAAGTAGCCTATGATATCCCTCCAATCCTCAAAGTCTACAAAAACGGTCGTGTAGAGAGGCTAGAGGGTGTCCAGGTTCTTCCCCCGGGGCTTCATCCTGAAACCAACGTAGAATCCAAAGATGTCATAATCTCCGAACAACATGGTATATCCGCGAGGTTTTACATTCCCAAAACCACTTACCCTCCGCCCCAAAAGCTCCCTCTCCTTGTTTACTTCCACGGCGGCGCCTTCATAATCGAAACACCGTTTTCTCCCAACTACCATAACCTCCTAAACAAAGTTGTTTCAGAGGCTAATGTCATAGGCGTCTCTGTCCACTACAGGAGAGCACCGGAGCATCCGGTTCCCGTTGCCCACGAAGATTCGTGGGCTGCTCTCAAATGGGTCGCTTCCCATGCTGGTGGGGACGGCCCTGAGGAGTGGCTGAAGGAGCACGCAGATTTTGGGAAAGTGTTCTTCGCCGGTGACAGTGCCGGAGCCAACATCGCAAGCTATTTGGGCATTCGGGTTGGGACGGAAGGGTTACCTGGGGTGAAGGTTGTAGGGATTGCTTTGGTGCATCCTTATTTCTGGGGAGTTGAACCGCTTGAGTGTGAGGCGAAGCGGCCTGAAGACGCTGCGAAGGTGCCACAGTTGTGGCGTTTTTCATGCCCAACTACGAGTGGATCGGATGACCCGATTATCAACCCGAGCAAGGATCCGAATCTGGGAAAGCTTGGTTGTGAGAGGGTGCTTGTTTGTGTGGCTGAGAAGGATTTGCTGAAGGACAGGGGTTGGTACTACAAAGAAACGCTCGATAAGAGCGCGTGGTCTGGAGTTGTGGAGGTGGTGGAGACAAAGGACGAGAACCATGTTTTTCATCTGTTGGATCCAAGCTGCGAGAATGCTAAGGTTCTCCTTAACCGAATTATTTCCTTTATTAAACAGAATTGAACATGTTATGTGTGTTTAAGTTATGTTTTTTAGTTCTCACTGTAACAGTGTATGTCTTCCACTGAAGCCTGATTTCTAATTCCCTGTTTGATATTTGATCCATTTGGGTTGCTACGATGAGGCAATGAGATAGATTAATTAAGCCATAGAAGATAATAATAACAAGAGGTTGAAATGAAGATGGGAAAAAGTTAAAAGCTTTTGGGGATGGGCTAAGTCAGAACTTGTTGGCCTTTAGCTGCAATAAGAAAGATTCGAATTTTTCTCCAGCTGGCAGGCCGAAGATTTATATAAATTTATAATAAAATAATTTAATTAGTCAATTATATAATATAAGGAATAATATACACATAGAAAAGCTAACAATATATTAAATTAACTTAATAATTTTCTTGAAATTATTTTAATTAAAATTAAAAATATCAAATATATTAAGTAAAATTTATAGTATTTTACAGCCTTTTAAAATATTTTTAGGATTTAAATAATATAATTAAATTTATATACTTAAGTTAACTATAAAATATATAAATAGTTTTTACTCGGCATGTTCAATGATATACGGAATTAATATAAAATTTTATCAAAATTGTTTAATGTGATTGCTTATAAGATGCCTTCTTTTAATTAGTTTATATGATATTTGTAAGTTATTCCGTTGCAAGAAAAGTATTTGAGGAAGAAAGCTGACAAATTTACCTTATAATTGAAATTCAAAAATTCAAGTTAATAGTGTAGATATGCATTTATACTTAAATCCAGCATTAAAATAACTAAATAATTTTGTTAAAATATATTAAAAACGTACATAAGAAGAATGAAAAATTCAAACTGAACGTACTAAGTAGAGCTGTCAACCCACCCGCGAGCAACCCGCCTTACCACGGATTCGGCCCGGGTTGGGTTGAAATTTTTTTACAAATTTTAATACGGGTTAATTTTTGACCCGGCTCACTTAGAACCCGGCTCATCCGGATTAAACTCGTGATGAGCTGGATTGGCTCATCAACCCGCAAATAAAGAGTCACACAAGTATTTCTTGCTAAATTAGGCTTTGTATTTGGGTCATATTAGGTTGTTTTTTTAGCCAACACATAGATAATTTGTATTTTTGTGATTTTGGTTTGTATTTGAATTGTATTAAAGTTTATTTAATATTTTAATTAGAATTATAATTTAGTTTTGACTCAAAAAATAAATAAATAAATAAATAAATTATATTTTTTTAATTAAGTGAATCCATGAGCCAACCCGTTTAACCCACCAACCCATGGTGGGCCGAGTCAGGTTGGAATTTTTTTGGCTTGCTAATAAATGAATCGGGTTGGATTGGCTCACTAAGTGCTCAACCCGTGGTGGATCGAGCCGGATCGGACCGAGTTACCCGTTTTGACAGCTCTAGTACTGACAATAGTGCAAAATCTTGTTTTTAACTCGCCTTATGTGTCTCGGTTGTCTAGGAACCGAAGTATATAATGACGCGGTGACACTTTTACAAAAATAGTTTTATGCTTTGGTTCGTAAAAACCGGTGCCAAAAAACATAATATGCTTCGATTCTAGAGACCCGAAGCCAAAAACTTGTCTAAATTTTCAAAAATGTCACTGGTTGTTTGATGCTTGGCCTCGTGTGTCAGGGAAACTGGTGCCAAAAGAGTTGTATGCCTCGGTTAAAATAGAACCGAGGCCATATCATTTACTTATGGCATAAAATCACAAACCATTTCACTGTTCTTCTTCTTCCCCACGTGCCTGCACTTCGTTCTCTATTCTCTCTCTCCTCTCTCTCTCTCTCTCTCGGGAACGACGACCACTGCTCCAGCGAACTCCTCTATGACCACTACTCTGCGGTGGTGGATCACACTTCTTTGTCGTAGTGGGTTTAAGAGGTGCGACTTCTTCTTCCTTGTCATGGTCCGCATCTGTAGGTGGCTACATTTCGCGTAACAGTGTTCGCGACCTCCCTTTTCTTCGTTCATGGCAACGACTTCAGCGAGGGTAGTGACTTGCGACGTCTGCTTTGCAACATGGTGGTTCGTCAGGGCGGCCTGGTTTTGGAATGCAAACAACCTCTGGTTTGGGTTTTTCAGGTCTTGCTTCATGTAAGAGCTTCTGGTTCTGGTTTCATCTGCAGGTAAAGGTTTCGTCGCGGTGGCTGTGTCTTCTCGTGATGGTGGAGGTGATAGTGGCTCAGGCGCGACGTGTAGTGTTCTTCACACGAGGGTTTCACACCTACCTTTCGCTGGTTTTGGTTTTTTGCAGGTGGTGCACACTGTTCCTGGCAGTTTTGGATGTGTGTTTACGGTGGTCGCCGCTAATGTCGACGGTGGTGTCATAGTGATGGAACAGGCGAGGCTACTGGTAGTCTACCATAAAAGTGCTCTATGGCTTAGTTCTAGAGACCTAAGGTCAAAAGCCATCCTCTTTTGGCCTCATCCCAATATGTCTCGGTACTAGAAACAGAGCAGAATATCAAAAACAATCGGGGCCAAAAGCCCTTTCTGCACTGGTATAATTTATTATGTTATTTTTTAACTTAATTTATTAGTTTATTATTTTAATAATAATAAAATAGATTTTACAAGTGTCATTAGACCAAATCTTAAAAGTATTAAAACTCATTTTCAATTTTTATCATCAATATAATTCATCATAGTTAAATAAATTAATAAATTATTTATACATAATAAAAAATATTGTTTAAAATTATATATATCTTCCATTTGTCATCAATATATCTTGACTCCTATCTCATTAATGTAAATTTTAAATTAAACTTTAGGGTAATATATCTTACAGCAATTAACTATTGTAAACTAAATAGGACAATAAATTTAATTGCTTAAATATGTATATATTATTCTAGATTTTATATGATTAAGTTTATTAGTTCGTCTAATTATAAATTCAATGAAACCATTAATTAAAATCAATTTTTAAATTTTTATTACTAATTAAATTTATAAATTTATTGTATTTAAAATACACGCACTAAAATCTTAATGTTAATTTTATCCAAACATTTATTTTAATCCTTAAAATGTTAAACATACTTTAAAAGTATACATGAGATTTTCTTAATTAATTTATTTACAAATTCTATAAGTTTTCTTTTTTTTAGGTGTGAATATGTCATACTTTGATATTTTGTTTCAGGGTTGTGAAAGTGAATAAACATGAATTATCTATGTTAGTTCACTACAGATCGAGCTAAAAATAAATCAATTTAATTTGACTCACTTTTTGGTAACTAAAAAGTTTTATAATCCGACTTGATTTACCATGAGTTGGTGGATTAGTGAATTGATTCATTTAATGATGTTTCATTCTTTTTGTTTATTTTATATATTTATTACAATACAATCAATGTTGATCGATTCGATTCATTTCTTTATAGCACTACAATTAGAATATTAGGTTAAATATGTTTTTAGTCTCTCAATAGGAGATTGAAAAAAACCAAGAGAGGTTGAATTGGTTTAAAGTTAAAATTTAAACTTTTAAATGTTTTCAACTATTCAAAACTTGTTTTTAATAAATCTTAAGTTTAAATCAAGTTGTTGTAATAGAGATCGCTTATTGACAAGGATAATAGATTATTCCATTGTGAAAACATTATTTACAAGAATTTCAAAAGTCATCAAAATTTTAATGAGGTAGGTGCATTGTAGTTATGTTCCACACATAATTTAAACTCTCTATTGCACTTATATAATACAAAAAACATATTTTCAAGACTTCAAAACAATTTTCCACATATTTATGATTGTTTTTGTCATGCAAGACACTTTAACACAATTTTCTAAAGACTTCAAGATGCTCTTAGCATTCCAAGTATTCTTCAGAACTTAATCTCTTTCTTCATAATTCATTATCATCAAAACTTCTTTGTGTGATTTAATGTTAGATACCCATTTTTGTCTTAAATCAACACTTAAAAAGACAAAATAGTCAGAAGTAGTAAATAATTATAATTAAAAAACTTATGAAAAATAATCAAACTAATAAAAGATTGTTGTTGGTGGTTTAAGTGATTCGAGTCTAGTTTATTTAGTAATGTAATAAGTAACATAAGCTTGACCTCATTTTGAAAGAATAACAACCTAAATGGATAAAAGAAATAAAGGCCTTGTGTTACATAGGCAATTGCTTCTTGCACCCCTCAAAGTTTTCCTACACCCAATCAAATATGTAAAATACCAAAACTAACCTTATGGCATATTTAATTAAATCCTATTTTTTTCACCTCTTCTTCTTCCTTGGGTAATTGTGTGTTTCCCTTCTACCCACTATGTGCACAATTGTGTTTTTTCTTTCCCTATGAGTAAATTGGTTTTCGTTGAGATTTTGGGCACACACTTGGAGCTAGGGGTGGCAATAGGGGTTGGACCGGCCTATTTAGGCCCACAAAATGACGGCTAGATTGACCCGCTCCACGTTGAAAATGCGGGCTAAAAAGTGTGGCCCGCCCCACATAAGTTCTGGCCTGCGGGTTAGGCCATTTTTAACAAGTTCACAAATTTAAGCAAATACTTTAGGGAGTTGAATATAAATTGATAATTCAACATTTTCATCATATTTATATTCGTACTTTGACATGCACGATGAATTCTTCAAATTGTAGTACATTCAAAAATATGTAAAACTTGTTTTTTCCACTCATACAAGAATTTGGAACATTCATCCAGAAGTTCAGAAGGAAAGTAACCAATACACAAAAGTACACTTTTTTTCTTTTTTTTATGCAAGTCGTAGGCCAGTCCGCACCGATTATGCAGGTTTGGCTTTTGTAGGCTAGCGGGCTTAATATCTCAACTTGCCTTGCATTTTTTTGGGGACCTGTGGGCCAGCGCACCGAGCCAAGTCCACACTACCACCCCTACTTACAGCATTGGAGAAGACTTGTGGTCGTGCAGGAAAGCCACCGAAAGGGAAATCTAAAATGAGGAGGTGCATGCCGGAATGCGCGTAGCGGAAATGGTATCCGGAATATGTCCCTGAAATGAACTTTTTGAAATACCAACATTGTCTCCATCAGCCCCCCTTAGAAATGTTTCAGCCTAACCAGAATCTTTGACCACCAAATTGACAACAATTTACGATTTCAGCATAGACCTAGCTTGTGCTTTGCTTAAAGATGCAATCTTTGTTGTCTTATGGGAAGAAGACAGAGGAATGGGATGTTCGGTAGTGCTCTGGATGAGGAAAGAATGAAGGAATGGGATGTTCGTTAGTGGTGGGATCTTCGGTAGTTGTCTTACTGTTGCATGTTTTCTAAACATATTTATTTCACACTATTAAAAATATATGGAAGATAAAACTTTCATTTATTATATCAAATAAAAGTTCCACACTTTAAAATTTATTAAAAAATATATAACAATATTCAGTAATTAAAACTTTTCCAAATATAATTGAAATAAAAAAAATCTTTCTTGGAGGAGAAGGAGGAGGAAGAAGAAGAAGAATGAGAAGTGGAATAAGAAGAAAAAAAATGAAAAGAAGAAAGAGGAAGAATAAGAAGATGACCAAATCATGATGTTTATAGATAGAGAAACAATTTACTAACGAGTTTTGATTTACTAACGAGTAATAGAGTTTGGCCGTTAGTAAATCCTTTTTTTTATATAGTGGAAAAAGGCATGTCAATGGAGATGGAGGAAGGGGCACCAGTAGAGATGGAGGAAGAAGATAAGGCGCTAATGGTGGCGGAGGGAGGAGAAAGGGGATAAAGGTGTGTCGGTGGAGGAGGAAAAATATGCATGAAGAAGATAAAGGAAAAGACAAAATTGTCTTTTCACCTAGCCTATGGAGATGTAGAGAAAAATACATGAAGAGGCATATTAGGAAAGAACCCATCAAGTGCAAGCCCACAAGTCTAGAATGTCCAAATCCTCCTATAACAACAAACTAATTTTATTCTCTCCAAAAACATAATGAATATTCTCAAGATATCATCTTAAATCAAGCATACAAAAAAATAAATAAAACAATGAAAAGGTTTTTATTTATACCATAAAATTAACACATCACAACAACTAAGCTCCAAATTTTATGAACCATTGTCTCAACCATAATATCACAAGATTACAAGACGAAAGATAATTATCCTCATTCCACCATGAATTTATCCATAAAACAGAAGAAAAAAAATATCTTCTTAAAATATCATCAATCCATCAAGTTTTACCATTCCCAAAAAGAAAAGAAACGCAACTTTTCTCCACACCACATACATAAACAAAAATTGCTCCCCTTACACCAAAAACTTAATCCAAAAGTACATTTCTCACTTCTTCCATGGATTCATCGATGGGTGTCAAATATTTTTATTGGGTACGATCAAGAAGTCTCCAAGGTGAGCTGATTAAGTTGTTAACGTGTGATCGAGCTCTAGGCCACAAAGGGGGAAAAATCCACCTGCAAAGACTCTCTTATGTTTAAGTCAGTAAGAGATTTTTGGTGAATATTTCTGAGTAAAAGCAATTATGAGATAAGTTGCTATAGCCTTTTTAGGCTTATGGATATCTGATGTATATTAACACATAAATATCATCAATGGATATTTTTTATATTCAATATATTTTATTTTTATCATATATTTTATATTATATTCCCTTATTTCAGGGTGGTTAAAATATTACATGGATCTCATTCTTGAATTCTTAACCATTAGGCTGTGTTAGACCTGCTAATATACATCATTATATTATAATAATGGGTCTGGTAGGTACACTTTCTTCCTCACCGTTTGATAAGGGTTCATTTAACAAATTTTAAGGACAATACATTTGTGTTTAGGTGGATTAAGAAAGTCTAATGAAGTCTCACTGCACATTAAGATAATGAAGTTATCCAAATGTAAAGGTTCACTCAAAACACTCAAAGAGAAAGAGGAGAATATGGATTCAATATAACCAAAAGAAAAAAAAAACAAGATAACAAAGAAAACATAAATTGTGGAAGCATAAATGGACAAAAGAACATAAAGGTAAATGGAATAAAAGATGAAAAGACAAGGGGAAGGACAAGAAAGGTGGTCAAGCCACTTGGGGATACTAAGCCACCCAAGATAAGTAGTGGTGGCGCCATTTAAACTTGGTTCATGATAAGACTTAGGAGCTCAAAAACACTCAAGAATAGACTCTCTCAACTCCCTCTAGAAACGGTAGAACATAATAACTTTACTCTAAAAATAAATATTCAGTATGAGAGACTTTCTTAAATAGGTATAGAGAGGAGTCTTATAGTAATTATAAAAAAATAACATTCTAGAAACTAAGACAACAAAGAATGAGACACTCTTCAAATTTTTGTGGGGTTCATCTAATCTTCAAAAGATGTTTTTCAAAAGGTGTTGTTATCTCTTCTTATGCATCTGCAACCCCAAATCTACTAGGGGTCTCAACAAATCTTTAAAAATGCACTTTTGTCTCTTTTCATGAAAATGTAGTTTGTCATATATTCTTCAAGATGCTCTTTTTTTCAATTCATAAATGTCTTTTTAGACAAAGTAGGAGTATGGTGAATACACTCTTTTGGATTAGGCCTTCATTCTTCTAGAAAGTGGTAACCTCTAAAAGAGGAGGTGCCACTAGAAAGTGGTAAATACATTGAAAGAAAGTGAGGAAAAGGTCTTCATTATAGTCATACGCCTGGTGGTTCTATTAGAAAGATTTTCTCTAGCATAAGGAGGAATCATCACCATTATTTATTTGTTAAAATTTTATGTTAAAAATTTTATTTCTCACAGTCTGAAATGTTTCATTCCTAAATACTAATTTTTATATTTTGTAGTGATTAACACATAACCTTTAAATCAAAACCGATGACAGAGTGGAGTACTACCCATTGTGCACGAATCACATAGGTCCAACTAGAAACACTAATAAACCTTAATTCGCCGTATATATTTGGCTAGTATGAGTTGCCATGTGTTGCTTTCGGCTAAGAATTTATTTTTATTAAAATAATTGATATGTAACTCTAGTAAAATGTTTATAAATAACATTACATTTTTTAAAATTTTAATAAAATTAAAAAGTTTAATTTTAAGTCTGACTCAATTTATAAAATTACTTTATAAAATGAAATTTATATTTATTTTGTATTTATATATTATAAGTTCTTTTTATTTTTAAGGACTCAGTATCAATTATACATAATAAATTTAGGTAAAAAAAAGTTCAGATATAGTCAATTATACATAATAAATTTAAATCATTATAAAGTAAGTTTTTTAAATGATTGAGGTGAAATCGTCAACAAATAATAATTTATGAAGAGGAAAAAAAAATTCCACTAAATTTCATTATCCTTTTTCACATCTTGGATAGCGCCGGATTAATTTTCACTACAAATAAATGTGACCAGTGCCACTCCAGCCCAATCACAACGCGTGCTAGATTTTGGTGTCCCAAAGGATTGTGCAATGCTGTTCCAACAAGGTTGGGGGATTTCTGACCATCCCAATGTTTTTTGTTTTGGAGTGTTAAAACCGAAAGGGTGCAGAAGGCAATTTAAATTAAATAGGGCAGATTGAAATTTAAGAATAAGTTGTTACCACGGGTGAAGTGAGTCATCGTACTGCTACAAGTTACACTGAAAAAGGAGAAAATTTAACAGCAGAGAGTAGTTGAGCATCAGTAACTCACCAGTGAACAAATGCTGCATCACCATCTTCAGTAACTGTTCCGCAGATCCTTCAGACAGAGTCATCGTATACGTGTACGAAATACCTTTTAGTGACATGTATACTATTTATATGAATCGGGTAATGCCATAAATATTCCCCACAGAACATTCAAATACATATGGGTGGATCAGATTTAAATAACTTCAATACCCATTCACTCACTGTTATTTATTTTCTTTCTCACTCCATCTTTTGGGTAACTTCGCCAAAAATATATTTAAATTATTTTTATTTTTAAATAATATAAGACAATAGAAAAGGGTTAATAATGTAAGCGAATAAAAAACTTGGTTTGGTTTGGTTTGCTGTGGTGTCTTCCTTTAGAATGTTTTTGATACATGGGAACCTGTAGTATAGAGGTTGTTGCTGTGAGAATAGATGTGTGCATTATGGAATCATGGTTTGTCTTTGTTTTGACACTTTTTTTTGCCCTTTTCCTAAACATTAGAAGTGTGTTGTCACAGGCAGCCACCAGCGTGGTTTGCGGGTTTGCCCATTTTTTGTCGTTGGCCCTTTTACACAGCTTCAACTACTTTAGAATGGACTCATTCATGCAATGCAAGTACAAAAAGCACAAAGTCCCAACTCTCCTCATCACTCTTCAAATCCTCTATAATACCACACCACCACCTTAGTTTTGGAACATCATTGCACTTCCACTGTTTCATGGAAATAATGATTGATAACTACACAGATTGAATCCAAGTCTGGTTTGTACGGTTGTAATAAATAGCAGTTAACGTTTATGATGGTGTTAGATTCAAGTTCTTGATTTCATTAGACACTAGAACATATAAGCCACAGTAATGGGTTACCTATTTACATCATTCACGCCATCCACCCATCTTAATTCCCTTTCACTGGTGTTCCCACTATATCCAACATACTGCATCTACTCTCTCTAAACAATGAGCTTTCGATTTAATCATTAGCAGAGTACTTTTTCCTTTCTTTTCTTTTTCCCATCTGTCTCTGTTCTTTCGATATAAAACCACACTTACTTTTCTTTTCACCAATAATGCTCCACCCTCCCTTTTAGCTTTTCATCACTTCACTGTTGCTTTCACAACTAGAGTTTGCATATTTAGTCATTTCCTCAATTGTTTTCTTTTCGTTTTTTCTCTAATATCATCGTCAAGGAATCACTAATATACTTGGGGAACACTTTGCCCCCAAATAGTAAACCTAATCTTCCAACGTCATTTAATCAACGCTATCAACTTTTCTACATAATATAAATAACTATATATAAAAGGAAAATTATTTTCTATATGATTTTCTATATAAAATGGATTTATTTGTTTAGCGTACACATCTCACTTTTTAAAACAATATTTAATTTTTTAAAATTTATTATGAGGGATGACTTCAAATTTGTTTCATTTTAAATCATGTATTAAATTTAAACAAAATAGCACAAAAAATAATACATAAATATGTATGAAAAATTTATTAAGTATGAAATGGATATGGTTGTGACTTTGATGCCTTCGAGAATTGCGGATTTTGCTATTTTAATGTAGTGCTAATGGAGCTTTTTGACGAAGAGGGACGACACAACAAAGATGGTTGTTTTTGTGAAGAAAAGATGAATAATACTCTTACGAAGAAGAAATATTATCTTAAACTAAAATTATTTTATCCTTATTAAAAATAAAGAAAGAAATAAAATGAGGTGTAAAATAATTCTAAATGGCACACTTTAAATGGAGCTACATAGTTCCAAACCCCTTTTTTTCCAGGGTTAAATATGTTTTTCGTCCCTCAAATTTTAGTGAATTTTGGAATTAGTCCCTCTTTGAAATATTATATCAATTTAGTCCTTCATCTTTAGAAATGCGTGGATTTAGTCCTTACTAAATTTTATGAAGTTTATTTGACATTTTAAACGCATTTTATAATAATATTTAAATTAACATTGAAACAAAAATATGTCAAACGGCATAAATAATTCAAATACTAAAAGAACAAAGAAATATGGTAAAAGGTTCTTTCGTACTATAAAGATAAAATAGTTTTAACAAAAGTTAATTTTTATATTTTTAAAAAAAAAAAAGAAAAAGTGAACGGTAACTAAAGTTAGTGTAAAAAAGTTTGATATCAAAATACGAGTGTCCAGACATTGACGCCTAATTAATATACACATTAATATTCTATAACCATAAACACACAATATATAAACGATTTTTTAGCAAAGTTTTATAATCTTATGGGTAAAAAAACAAAAAATAAAGGATAATATGGGGAAAAACGAAAATAGTATTCTGTGAGGAAAAGAGTATAGTATGTCTTGATGAACGTTACCTCACTAATTTATGAACTTTATTGCATGCACAGCAAAAAGTAGCGGAAGCAAAGTTACGCGACCTACCCTTATTTACCACCATGAATGAATTTTTTGGTTTGATCGTGTATCTACTTTCTGGTATTAATAATGCTATTACGAAATATGAGATTATGCCAATTCTTGAGACTAAAGCTTTTTTGAAAGCATTGTGAGGAAACCTAAAACTTATCAAAATTTTCATCCACTTTAACCTGCATGCAATTAATAAGGAGGCGTGAGGAAGTTTACTGCAGAAGTTTGGGTGAGTGATCGTGATTCAATCAGTACTCAGTAACGGTCTTTTCCAATTTCTAATAGTAGAGTCACAGCAAGTGGTCCATTCCATGTTTCGTACATAATAGTGCTGAAATGAATATGCATGATTTTGAATTTGAACCTAGAATCCCAAGTGTTGCGCAGTCCCCACTTAAAGTTTAATATTGGGATAAAAGCTAATAGTCGAAGCCATGCATGGTCCTATAACTTCTCAGTGTGTGCAAATATGGCAGTTCTAAATGGGAGTGGGGGAAGAGAATGGAAGAAAGTAATAAGAAAGGTAGAAAGTGGCATGCCCCTCTGCTCGACTTAGCAACAAAAATACACGCTCAAAATAAATTCAACTAATACTCACATGTGGCTGGTTCATGTATTCAAGATATAAGACAAAAATAGTAGTTTATGATCAAGATCACACGGTTGACTATACATAAGATGAATTTATATTATATAGATGAGTGTAGATTTTATAAAGTTAATTTAGATATAACGAAACTTTGACAAAAAATTTAAAGGTATCTAATTAAATTTTTTTAGCCAAATTAAATTTTTTTATATAAATTAGTTTTTGTAATTAAATAAAAAAAACTTTTCATTTCCTCTCTTTAACCCAATTTCACATAAGGATTGACGTATACACTCATCAATTTTTAATCTTTCTAATCCATTAAATTCATGCAACATAGGTATTCTAATTTGTTATCCAACTCATTCATTATCTACAATCATCAAATTCGTAATACAGCCTAAGTGGGTGTTTGGTTCTGCGTTAAATTGATGTAGAATAAAATTGATTAGAATTGATTTTCTAACGCAAAATCGATACTCATTTGATTTTCAAAATCAATTAAAGAGTAAAAAATTCACAATGAGAAGTAACAAATTTTTGCTTCTGCCTTGGAGAATTGATTCAGCTGGAATCAATTCTCCGTCGTTAAACCAAACACACCATAAGATACATCTTTAAATTTTACAAAATTTTACCATATGCAACAGAAAACACAAAATTCTTAAATTTCATAATTTAGGTTTATTATTAATTTGGGTAAAAATATAATTAGGGTTCATGCCAATTTTATAAAAGAGTCCTTAAATTCTTAATTAAAGTTTATGCTAATCTGAGAGAAATATCTTACTAGGAGAATCATAAATTTAAGATACATAAATCATAATAAAATACTAATTTTTATTCATGAGAGATATTGTAACAATTCGTTCTTCAATCTCTATGTATTCTAATATACATTCTCGATCTATCTTTTTATTTTTTATTTCTACTCTCATACTTTCTTAATGTCTTTCTAAGAAATCAAGAAATAACTTTATTATGATCTAAGACAAAACTCTAATCCTTTTTGTTAACCAACATTTATCAAATTAATTTTTATTTTAGTTTTTAAACAATAAAAATACATAAATAAATAATATATATAAATAAAGTTGTAAATTTTTTTCCTAAATTTAATATAAATAAAATAGTATAATAATATATAAATATAATTTTAAAATATATAAAAAATAAAATTCAAAAGTTTTGGACGATACATCCTTCGGTCTTAAAAGAGGATCGTTGATGATTAGATATGTCTTAAAATGATATAAGAGTTATAGTCAATTCTAATAAATTTTATAATTTATTAGATTTTTCATGTCATTCATTATTGAATTACTATTATTATTAGTCCAAAATATATATATATATATAAAATTTATTTGTGTGTATGTGCGTGTATGAGACTAATTTTAGAAGATTATAAAATTGTATAAAGTTTTCCAGATGACTATTTTTTTTTATATTTATTTGAAAAAGAAAAAAGAAAATGCGGCACACGTTGTGTTTGTTTCATGTGCCTCATGCTAATTAGAAGGGTTTTCTTCTAAGAGACTCTTTCATTCATATTTTAAAAGGGTGAGTGACGTTATCTTTCTTTATTCCTTGTACTAAATTTCCCTATTGACAAATAAATTAACAAAGAATCGAAGAAGTTTCTGAATTTCAATTGTTTTTGGCAATTATCCTTCGTATGCATTGTACATCCCTAAAATGAATTTGTTGGAGGTGACTGCAAAAGAGATAAGATATTTAAGTACTCCTTGATAATTGCTCATCATCCTACCTGACATTAATGCAACAACTGACATGTAGACCATATTAATAGGCAATCGAATAAGAAAACACGGTTTGGATATTTTTCTTTAATTAAATCTCTAAATTAATTGCTTAACATAAAGTTATGTACAAATCTATCTTATTCTTTCATAGTATGATGTGTAATAATTTAGGTTTTGTAGTTGTTCCTATCACACTCAAGTTGGTTTAAATACTTCTTTATCTCCTGAATTATTTTTAAAGACAAAAATATAATAGACAGATTTCAAAACGATTAATACTTCACATATATCGAATATTTGTCCATAAAATATCTAATTATTAAGTAGTAATACTTGCAGATAATACTTTATAATTATTTATGTTTGATAATTTTAACACATGCGATTTTAATTTAGATTTATACAATAATAATTTTATATTTATTATGTTTTTAAATAATTATTGTGTAACATCCAGTTTTCATAATTTTTGTATTATTAAACAAAACATTTAAATTTCAATGATTCAGAAGCAGATGATGACGTAGGCCAGTATATATACAATACAGTCATCCTCAAAATAACCATACATACACTGATCAATACATACAGCCCATACAGTACTAAAGGGTTACAAAAGACTCAGTTAGCTAAGCAAAAATAAAAGGCTAAAACTACTACCGAAACGTCTAACATACTCATCTCCTGTCCCGGAGGGGTGTATCCTCACCTGCACCTATATCTGCTTACGCCATTCAAAAAGGACGATCATTGCATAAATAGAAGACACAAGGAACACACAACATACAAGAAGGGTAAGCTAACTTGAACTAATAGCAAATCATGCAATTGTTACACTTATGTAGAAAACAGAATTTATCACACAAAGAATCAGAATCATCCAATTAATTCCAACTATAACACCACACACCATTCTAGACTCGATATCTGGATTATGTAAGTGGCATTGGAACTCTCGATGACTTGCACTTGAGACGGTTCCCAAACTCTGCAGAGTTTTAGGCACAAGGGGTATTACCCAACCACTCTCAAGGTAAATCTCATCACCTCTATGACAGATCGGATTCATAGTCCAGGACCTCCTGCTACTCCCCCCGACGTAATCCATCATACTCTACTTGAGTCTTAATGGTTACTAGGAGCGTCAGGATGCCACCAATATGAGTCCTCATGCCCTTACATTTACTAAAACCATTTCCTTAGAATTTCCCTTGAAATCCTAACTCCAACATATTCTCATTCATATCAAATTCACACTCAATTCCATCACACTGTCTAACATGCATAAAGATCACATGCAATATCAATCATTATCATCTTAAGGCAATCAATATAGCATCATGTAATCAAAACAGTGAGAAAACTAACTTCTGAAGGGAATCTCGCTTAGGCTAGAGGGAATCTCGCTTAGGCTAGAGGGTCTCGCCTAAGCTAGAGAGTTTATCTCGCTTAGGCGAGTTGCTCTCGCCTAGGCGAGACCTCATACAGTGGAAAATTAAAAATCCTGGGCGAACTCTCGCTCAGGCTAAACTGGCTCGCCTAGACGAGAAGTCATCTCGCTCAGGCGAGATTTCGCGCAGTGACAGAGGTGATCTTTTGGTATTCTCGCTCAGGCGAGAGCTGCTCGCCTAGGCGAAAATACCAGGATTACTCATCGGTTCTACGCATGCATTCTCGCCCATAATCACCCCACACTCAAAATCACACACAAGCAATTTCAAACACCAATTAAACGCAAAATCAGACAATTCTACCACCCAAGAACAAATCTCCTACGAAAATTGAGCTAAGAGTTAGCTTCCCTTACCTTTTTGCCAAGAATTAGATTGGTGGAGTCAATGAATAGCAAGAGAGCATAATTCTTCAATTTAACCTAAGAGGATCCATCATCAAGACAGGGGAGATGAAGAATAACATGATCAGGTCCATAATTCAGAGAGTGACTAGGGAATTCTAACTGGAATTGAACTCAATTTAGAGATAAAACCTACCTAGGAGAATGGAAGCTGAGGGAGGAACTCCTGAGGGTCCTGTTGGCTGGTCCCTCTAGAGTCTGAGTATGAAAAGGTTGAAACAGTGAGATGGCAGCACAGAGATGAGAGATTGGAAGAAGGTTGGGTTGCAGAGAAAATTGAGAGATTGAGAAGGAAGAGAGAGTGTTTCTGTTTTTAGAAAAGAGAAGAAAAAGAGAAAGGGGTATCACATTCTCCCCAACAACAAAAATTTTCGACCCGAAAATTGAGACTCACCAGAGAACAAGTGTGGATATGACTTTCTCACGTCTTCTTCTAATTCCCAAGTGGAATCACCTGTCCTCCTTTCCCAAATGACCTAGACTAGTCTGATGGACTTCCCTCTGAGCTGCCTCATCTGGACATCTCCTAAACCAACGGGCTGAACCTCTACCGTAAGATCTCCTCTAATCTGCAGATCTTCCATCTCAAGCATGTGGGAAGGGTCGGGCACATACTTTCTGAGCTGTGAAACATGAAATACTGAGTGGAGGTTGGCCAAAGAAGGAGGTAGGGCGATCTCATATGCCACTGGTCCAACTCTTCTCAGAATCTGATATGGACCGACGAACCTAGGAGACAACTTCTTCTGGCGGATTGCTCTCCCCACACCAGTAGTCGGGGTAATTCTCAAGAAGACATGGTCCCCTGGTTCAAACTCTAAAGGTCTTCTCCTTTGATCAGCATAAGATTTCTGTCTACTTTGAGATGCTCTCATTCTTTCTTGTATGAGCTTGACCTTCTCAATAGTCTACCTCAGAAGCTCTGGTCCCACCACCACTGATTCCCCGTCCTGATACTAGCATAAAGGCGTTCTACATCTCCTGCCATAGAGGGCCTCATAAGGTGCCATGCCAATACTGGTGTGAAAGCTATTATTATATGTAAACTCCACCAAAGGCAGGACCTCATCCCACGCACCCAGATGGTCTAGCACGCACGTCCGCAAGAGATCCTTAAGAGACTGGATTGTTCTCTCAGACTGCCCATCGGTCTGAGGATGATAAGCGGAGCTCATAGCCAACCTGCTACCTATAGCATCCTGCAGCGTCTACCAGAAGCAGGAGGTGAATCGTGGGTCTCTATCAGAGACTATACTCGATGGCACACCATGTAACATCACGATCTCACCGATATACAACTGTGCTAGCTTCGCCATAGACATCCTCAAATTTACTGCTAGGAAGTGGGCACTCTTGGTGAGACGGTCTACTATCACCCATATAGCATCGTGGTTCCTCACGGTCCAAGGTAAATGGGTGACAAAGTCCATAGCAATGCTATCCCATTTCCACTCGGGTATCTCAAGCTGCTGAAGTATCCCCCCTGGTCTTTGGTGCTCTGTCTTAGCCTTCTGACAGGTTAAGCATGACGATACATACCGGGCGACATCTTGCTTCATGCCCGACCACCAGAACGATTCCTTCAGATCATGATACATTTTAGTCATGCCTGGGTGCATGCTAAAACAGCTCTTGTGTCCTTCCTCGAGAATCATACATTTTAGCTCTAAGTCTTCAGGTATGCAAACCCTACCCCTAAATCTCAGCACCCCATCACCTCCCATCAAGAAATCATTGGCCTTCTCAGTGCCAAGTAACTCTACTATCCTCTGTAGCTTGGGGTCCGATGGCTGTTTCTCCTTTATCAGATTAAGAAAATCATTAGACACCATGAGATGGTTACATCTAATGACTCCCTCATCTAAAACCACCTGCAACCGCATATCTCTGAACTGCTCCACCAAGTCCAACTCCCTGACCATCATGTGAGATGCGTGAACCGCCTTTCTGCTTAAGGCGTTGGCCACCACATTCGCCTTCCCCGGGTGGTACAACAACTCGAAATCAAAATCTTTTAGGAACTTCATCCACCGCCTCTGCCTCATGTTTAACTCTTTCTGGTCAAACAGATACCTCAAACTCTTATGGTCACTGAAAACTTGAAATTGTGCACCATATAGATAGTGTCTCCAAATCTTTAGTGCAAACACCACTGCTGCCAACTCCAAGTCATGCGTGGGGTAGTTTTTCTCATGATTCTTCAACTGTCGTGAGGCGTATGCTATCACTCTCCGTTCTTGCATCAAAACACATCCCAACCCCTGATGAGAAGCATCACAGTAAACCTCAAAGGGTTTACCGGTATCAGGAATCACCAACACTGGGGCGCTAGTCAACTTTTGCTTTAGCTTTAGAAAGCTCTCTTCACACTGGTCGGTCCAAGCAAAAGGTTGATCCTTGCGGGTTAACTGGGTCAAGGGAGCTGCTATCCAGGAGAATCCTTCAATGAATCTCCTATAGTAACCTGTCAGCCCCACAAAGCTCCTTATTTCCGTCACTGACTTAGGGCGTTCCCAATTTAACACAGCTTCTACTTTAGACGGATCCATTGATATGCCCTGAGCCAAGATCATGTGCCCCAAGAACTGAACCGAAGTCATCCAGAACTCACATTTTGACCGCTTTGCATACAACTACTTCTCCCTCAGTATGCTCAGAACTATTTTCAGATGCCCTGCATGTTCTTCAGGAGTCCGTGAGTAGATCAAGATGTCATCTATGAAAACCACCACGAACTTATCCAGGAATAGCCTGAAGATTCGGTTCATGTAGTCCATGAACAAAGCGGGGGCGTTAGTCACACCAAACGGCATCACTACATACTCGTAGTGTCCGTACCTGGACCTGAAAGCGGTCTTCTGCACATCATCAGACTTGACTTGAATCTGATGGTATCCTGATCTCATATCAATCTTGGAGAACACTACAGCACCGTGCAACTGATCCATCAAGTCGTCAATTTTTGGCAGAGGATACTTGTTCTTGATGGTTAGCTTATTCAGTTGTCTGTAGTCCACACAGAGTCTAGAACTGTCGTCTTTCTTTTTAACCAGCAACACCGACGCTCCCTACGACGATACACTCGGTCTGATAAACTGTTTTTCTAGCAGCTCTTCAATCTGTTTCTTCAACTCCACTAGTTCAGCAAGAACCATTTTGTAGGGTGTTATAGACACTGGCCCTGCTCCTGGCACCAGGTCAATGGAGAACTTTATCTCCCTAGTAGGGGGTAGGCCAGGCACATCCTCAAGAAACACATCTAAGAAATCCCCCACTACAGGCGCCTCTAAGGGTCCAATCTCAGTCTCAATGGACAATTGAGTCAGAATTAAGAAGCACCGAGACCCTTCCTTCATTGCCTTGTCCACCTGCTGTGAGGACATCAACAGGTCTTCATCTTCCAAGCTAGGAAACAACAGTTTCCTCTCGTTGCAGTGTATGAGATGGTGATTGGTAGATAGCCAATCCATCCCCAATATGACATCTAGTCCCACCAAGGGTAAACAGATGAGGTTTACCCTGTACTTGCGCCCCCTCAACCTTGATGTTACACCTAGCACACACGGTCGAGGTTCTGACTAACCCAGAAGCAGGTGTGGACACTACCAGGTCATACTGGAGCTCCTTCACCGGAAGACCCAACTCTACCACTCTAGATTCCAACACAAAAGAGTGTATCGCCCCCGAATCAAACAGAACGTGTAGGCTCCTACCAACTATCACCAAGACCCGATGATGAGGTTACCTGATCCAGCTGCCTCTGCACCCGTCACCGCATACACTCGACCTGCCGCATGTGATCTCGCACCTCCCCTCGAAGGCTGTGACTGAGGCTGTGATGGAGGCACTGCGGCCTACAGTGGAAGCACTGCGGCCTAGAAGGCTGGGACTGCTGGGGCTGATGTGAGAACCTCCTGGGCCCCTAGGGCTGAGGCCTAGAGTATGGCTTCCTCCTGTCGTCGTGTCTGCTCGTGGACCCAAATGGTCCTCCCACCTTCAGCTGAGACCTCTGCTGAGCTTCAACTTCAGCCTTAAGCTTCTCCATCACTCTTGCCTTCTCTACCAAGGCAAGGAATTCCTTGATAGATAGCGGAGCCACCATGAGTTTGAGGTCACCCCTCAACCCATTCTCAAACTTTCTACACTACCAGTTCTCTGCCATCTTCAGGGTGTGGAATCTGCCCAAGTGTTTGAACTTTTCAGCATACTCCGACACTAACATATCTCCTTGCATTAGCTGCAAGAACTCGACCTCCTTCGCATACCTCACACTATCTGAGAAGAACTCAGCATAGAACTTCTTCTTGAACAATTCCCAGGTGATGGTCTCATGGCTGTCCTCCAACATCATCTTCATGTTGGACCACCAATGCACGGCCTCTCCAGCAAGAAGATACTTAGTGTATGCCAGCCTGTTCTCTGCAGGACATCTCTTAGCATCAAAGATTCGTTCCATGTTCCGCATCCACTGATCAGCCCCATCCGGGCTAACTTTGCCATCAAAGCGGGATGGATGGTGTTGTAGGAAATCCTCCAAACTCCACTCTTGCACTCACGGCAGTGAAGCTTGGGAAGAATCAGCAGTTGAACGGTTTTCTCCTATCTGATGCAGAGCTTCCAAGTGCCTCTGTTGAGTCGCTTCTGCTGCTAGTCTTGCAGACTCCATCTGTTGCAAGGCTAGATTTCGTTGATTCACCATGTTAGCATTCTACTGCTGCATGGCTACTATCATCGCCTCAATTGCTCCCACCAAATGAGGATTATCTGGGTTTGGAACAGGAGGTGGAGGAGGTCTAGGTGCCATAACTCTGATCACACAAAGAAGGAACCATTATATTAGTCAACAGGTACTACAACCATGCCAAACACGTTACGAGGAACACACAACAAAAACTAAGTAAGCTCACACCTACAGATCCTAAAGGAATCACTGCTCTGATACCAAAATTGTAACATCCCGTTTTCATAGTTTTTGTACTATTAAACAAAACATTTAAATTTCAATGATTCAGAAGCAGATGATGACGTAGGCTAGTATATATATATATATAATACAGTCATCCTCAAAATAACCATACATACACTGATTAATACATACAACCCATATAGTACTAAAGGGTTACAAAACACCCAGTTAGCTAAGCAAAAATAAAAGGCTAAAACTACTACTGAAACGTCTAACATACTCATCTCTTGTCCCGGAGGGGTGTATCCTCACCTGCACCTATATCTGCTCACGCCATTCAAAAAGGACGATCATTGCATAAATAGAAGACACAAGGAACACACAATATACAAGAAGGGTAAGCTAACTTGAACCAATAGCAAATCATGCAATTGCTACACTTATGCAGAAAACAAAATTTATCACACAAAGAATCAGAATCATCCAATTAATCCCAACCATAACACCACACACCATTCTAGACTCGATATCCGGATTATGTAAGTGGCATTGAAGCTCTCAGTGACTTGCACTTGAGACGGTTCCCAAACTTTGCAGAGTTTTAGGCATAAGGGGTATTCACCCAACCACTCTCAAGGTAAATCCCATCACCTCTATGACAGATCGGATTCATAGACCAGGACCTCCTGCTACTCCCTCCGACATAATCCATCATACTGTACTTGAGTCTTAATGGTTACTAGGAGCGTCAGGATGCCACCAATATGAGTCCTCATGCCCTTACATTTACTAAAACCATTTCCTTAGAATTTCCCTTGAAATCCTAACTCCAACATATTCTCATTCATATCAAATTCACACTCAATTCCATCACACTATCTAACATGCATAAAGATCACATGCAATATCAATCATTATCATCTTAAGGCAATCAATATAGCATCATGTAATCAAAACAGTGAGAAAACTAACTTCTGTAGGGAATCTCGCTTAGGCTAGAGGGTCTCGCCTAAGCTAGAGAGTTTATCTCGCTTAGGCGAGTTGCTCTCGCCTGGGCTAGACCTCATACAATGACAAATTAACAATCCTGGGCGAACTCTCGCTCAGGCTAAACTGGCTCGCCTAGACGAGAAGTCATCCCGTTCAGGCGAGATTTCGCGCAGTGACAGAGGTGATCTTTTGGTATTCTCGCTCAGGCGAGAGTTGCTCGCCTAGGCGAAAATACCAGGATTACTCATCTGTTTTACGCATGCATTCTCGCCCAGAATCACCTCACACTCAAAATCACACACAGGCAATTTCAAACACCAATTAAACGCAAAATCAGACAATTCTACCACTCAAGAACACATCTCCTACGAAAATTAAGCTAAGAGTTAGCTTCCCTTACCTTTTTGCCAAGAATTATATTGGTGGAGTCAATGAATAGCAAGAGAGCAGAATTCTTCAATTTAACCTAAGAGGATCCATCATCAAGACAGGGTAAATGAAGAATAACATGATCAGGTCCATAATTCAGAGAGTGACTAGGGAATTCTAACTGGAATTGAACTCAATTTAGAGATAAAACCTACCTAGGAGAATGGAAGCTGAGGAAGGAACTGCTAAGGGTCCTGTTGGCTGGTCCTTCCAGAGTCTGAGTATGGAAAGGTTGAAACAGTGAGATGGCAGCACAAAGATGAGAGATTGGAAGAAGGTTGGGTTGCAGAGAAAATTGAGAGAATAAGAAGGAAGAGAGAGTGTTTCTGTTTTTAGAAAAGAGAAGAAAAAGAGAGAGGGGTATCAAATATTGTACACTTTTAAAATATATATTACATATTATATTTTATTATTTTTAAAATAAATATATCGACAGATCGGATAATGTATTGTATTTCCCATTATAGTTTCTATAAAATCTATGTTTTCTTTTCTTTTTCTACGATGGGAGAAAATAAGTGAAAGATAAGAAAGTAGAAAACAAATAATATATAATAAAAACGATTTTTTGTTTGTGGTAGAGAAATAAAGAATACATAGTGTAGATTTGATTTTTTTTGGATTTTTTAAAATATTTTAATTTTATTATTATTCATTTATTAGTTTTATTATTGTTACTATTTATTATTATTATTTTTATTATTATTATTTATTTTTATTATTATTATTCATTGATCGTGTAGGAAAGAATTTTGTGCCGTTAATTTTTGTTATATTAATATCTTTTATTGAAATTAGATAATTTGATTTGTTCCAAGCTTCCAAAGTCCTTTCAATTCCTCTATAGTTAATAGGAAGTTTGCAAGAGAAAAAAAATAAGTTACTATTTGTAAAAAAATATATTACCACACTTACGTTTGTATATCATGCGATCAAATAATTAATCAATTTATGAATAACCAAGAAAATATTTATTTATTAAGATAATTTAGATATTAGCATAAAATTTACACTTGTATATAACATAAAGTAAGGTGAAAAAGAGCATTTAAAATATTGGAATGAGACATTTGAAAGGTAATGTTTTTATTTTTAGTTAGTAAAATATGAATTTGGATTATCTGTTAGTTTTTTTACTGTGTGTGTCTCTAACGTGTCTTTATAATATATTAATTATTATTAATTTTAATGTATTAAAATAAATTAAAAAATATTTAAAATACTAATATAATATATTTTTAATGCTCAATAAAATACAGCACAAAAAAATCAATAAAAAATCTGAATTCACAAAATACCTTCTAGTCTTTACACATTGTAATTCATGAACTAAATATAAGTGTTCGGTGAAATAGATAGTATAACTTAAACTGTGGATTCGGCTCTTCTAAAGTGAAGAAATATACTTTATAAAATAAAATGCAATAATATCATTTGATTATAAAATTAAAGGTTTAACTTATGACTTTCTACTTATTGAGTAATTATTAGCTAATAAAAATATTTAATTGTTAATAAATATGTTTTACAAAAAGAGTACTGTATTTATGAATTTAACCTCGGAAGATATATTACCTTACTTTTGTACATGCTAAAATGTTAAAATTATTTAATTTAATAGGTAGTTATTATGTTTTAAGAAAATATAGAAAGCATATCAAATAACAAAATCGATTATTGAAGTTTTATAATTAATAATATAACATTTTTCATAAATAAAAATTGGGCGAAATGTAATATATAGTAATATTATGCTTAGTAACATAATAATAAATTATGTCACACTTCCCAAAATGAATTTGGCATCTTTCTCTATCATAGGAATGCTTTTCAATATTTCATTCATTCGGCACAATAATTAGCTTCTAGTTTGCACCTTTTCCTCATCTCACTTTTAAAAGGTTGTCATAACGTAAATATCTTATTAACTACAATTTTCTTAAACTAAATAACTTCAAAAACAAATTTATTTATGAATAAGAAGATGCAATATAAAACAATTTAAAATGTTACAGCAGTAATTTTTATTGGTTTACATTTTTATTTTATTCATATAATATGTTTTTAAATATAAGGAGACACAAAAGTTTGCTTATATTTTCTTATAGCATACACTGATATTTAATTTTGAATAAGTGATTTACTATGAAATTAACCGTTACCATTTTCCTTCATTAATAAAAAAAAAATTCTCTTTTCTGTTATTTTTAATTTGAAAGAATTATTAGAAAGAGACACCCTTGGTTAATTTTAATTAATTATCATGAGAAGAATTAAAGCTTAAAGATTCCAAACAATAATTGCAGATTAAGTCTCCATGAAAATAATTTTGAAACGGAATATTTTGCTTTTAAGATGAAACAGTTGAAATTCAATAAATATTTACCCAAAAGTTTATTTATGACTGTATATTCACCCACGATATTAATCTTTTTTTCATACTTGTATGATATATTTGTCATTTCAACCTGCAATGATATAGTAAAACAATTTATTAAAAACTGTTTTCTATATAAAATTTCAAATATATATATATATATATATATATATATATATTGTGACAATTTTTAAAAACAAAGTACAAAAATTCATGAAAGTACCGTAACAATAGACTTTGTTAGTTATCAAATACTTTCAGTTTTACACGCTGCACGAATATTGTTTATATTTTTACATTTTAAGTTGTGATATAAAAATATTTTTTATGCATTGATAAATTTTAAAACAAAGATTGCTATAATTCAAGATAGGAATATAAATAAAAATGAATAAGACAAAAGAAAAAACAAAGCATTAAGAAAATCCAGTATCTAAATAAAAATGAAATGGACAAAATCTAAAATAATCTATTCAATTTCACGAATAATTTATATATTCAAATAAATTGAGAGGATACTAATGATAAATAGTTTAGAAAACGAAAAATATATTTTAAAAATCATACGTCTTGTAGTAATTAAATATTTTTACACGTTTAAACTTAAGATATTCCTCAAAAACCTTTTTTGAATCTCATATAATTTACTCATTTTTATTAAAAATCTGCAATCATTGTAATCTTGATTATGCACAGTAAATAATTTTTCTAAGAATAATGTTTCTATAGATACTTGATAAAAAAAAAGAAAAAAAAATTATGCTGCAAGTTAAAAATTATTTTAAGTATAACTTTAAATTAAATTTTAAAAAATACATAACTCAACAGTAGCCATTTTAGAGAAGAATTAGTTCCTTTGAAAAACTAAACAACTTTACCTTCTGTGAAAGTAATTTTAGTTCAAGTAAAAGTTAATTTAATTTATTTATGTATTAGATATTTATAAAATCTTTAATTGAAATATTCCTTAAAATATTTTTCTCTATATGAAAAAGTGAAAATAAAAAGAAAGGGAGGAAGAAAAGGCTCAAACAAAAATTTTACTTTGTAAAGGTGTAGTGTATGCAGAGAAGGAAGCGATTCACATGGGGTGTTGCAAATGAGCATAGGAACAGGTTCACATTTTTTTCGTGTCGATATTTGGCTAACTGCAGCCCCACCATAGGGCAAAAAGACCTAAAAAATATTCTTTATTTCAATAATTTTGTGTGATTGGTTTAGTAGAGATGGGTAGATTTTAGAAATATTGTTTTTAATTATATAATTTGAAAAAATTCCTTTTGAAGGAATTTAGCGAGTAAACTTTTTTTTCCTCATAAAAATCCAAAATTGAACATACATTTTATCTATCTAGATTTAATATTTAAATGAAAGTTAATTTAGAAGAGTTTTTGGGCGTAACCGAACAGCCTAAAGGATAGCAATCATCCTAACGATGTCGTTTAGCGGCTAGTGTAGCGAGGGAAGGACGAAGGGAGGGAGACAAGAGGGACCACCTGTTGATCAATAAATTAAATCTGAACCGTCCATGGATGGAATCACTACGCTCAGTAAATATTCCTCTGTGATCACCCTCTTTTTAAGCTCCCTCCACCTCCCTCTATAGGACTAGCCCATCTGAAAATAGAAACAACCTCACACATAGAGAGAAGATCAATAGAAGAAGAACAACAACAACAAAATGAGTGAGTGTAAACGATGCGCTCTCACAATTGTGCCTATGGAGGAAGCTTCTTCAAGTGAACCCACCATTTCCAAGAAACGCAAAACCGCGGCTACTGCTAATTCTGCTTCCTTCCAGTTACGTTCTTCCCACGCGCACCACCGGTTTCCCGACACTACCGTGTCGCCGGAAGCTTCCGTCAACTCGGCCGGCACCGTGGTTTCTGGTGAACCTTGCTCTGATCGCTCGTGCTGTAGCTCCAGCCACGTTAAGGAGCTCCACACTGCGCCGTTAGATCTGCAGGTTTTGGTCCTTCAAATTCTGACTTATTATGAATTGTGCACTTTCATAGTTTTCGATTTGCGTCCAAATATTCTTGGATGCCAAACAGTCCTTGTAGTTTTTTCTTTCTTGCTCGAATTAATACTGTACCTATTTAATTATTTTTACTTCTATTTATTGATATTCTCTGGTTAATGCAGACCAAGGGTTTCGAAACGGTACATTCAACCAACCGCAATTTCAAATCGTCCAGGTTTTATTTCATTCTACCTTCTTTTTCATATATTCGCGATCAATTTCTAACCAAACGTTGCCACTAAAACAATGCACCATTTATTTTTTCCTTTTGGCTGTTCAGCTTGTTGAGTGAGTTTTCTGGAGACTCGGAAGAATCGACGATGTTTCCGGCGAAGTCTTCGGCGGAGGTGACCGAGAAACGAAAAGTCAAGGAGCCACCGAAGGCGGAGATCGAAGAGTTTTTCGCAATGGCTGAAAAGTACGAGCAGAAGCGATTCGTAGAGAAGTAAGTAGTGGTATACTTAATCTGTTGATGGCTACAAGTTAACCTTTCCCATTTCTTTTTTTTTTTTTTTTGCGCGACACAGGATACGGAATGTGAACGTGCTTACAGTGTAGCGGAGCCAGAATCGAACCCTAACTAACTAATAACTTTTCCTTGTATGCAGGTACAACTTTGATATTGTTAGAGATATGCCGTTGGAGGGTCGCTACCAGTGGGTTCGTTTACATTGAATGCTTTGAATGAGAGAGAGAGAGAGAGAGAGAGAGAGAGAGAGAGAGAGAGAGAGAGAGAGAGAGAGAGAGCGAGAGAGAGAGAGAGAGATATTTTAATTTTAGAGAGAGATTCATCGAGGTAGACGGTTAACGGGAGAAGAGAGGGTGAGTTTATCGTGCTGGCTTTTAGACACTGGTGACTGGGGAAGAAGCTAACCTGACACGAGGTAAAACGAAATCGAGTGTGCGACTTCTGGTTGCTCCGGAGAGACGGTGATAGTGGTGTAGTGATGGGTTAGTTTTTGTATAGCTAACTGCTTTCTCTTTCTCTTTCTGTTGGACACAACAAGAAGCTGGCTTTTCTGCAACTCCTCACTCAGATAGAAGTAGTACAAGAGTAGAACCTTCTTGGTGTGGTGACGAAGAAAAAAATAAATTAATTAATTTGGGTTTTGTGGGAAATATACAATTAGAAAACAAAAATTCCCGCATTGAATGGGTGATCTAGAATTTGGTATTGTAATTGAGACAGTCTCTTTCGGTGTTTCCAGTACAATAAGGAATTCATCTAATTCTTACGGCTGTTTTTATTATTCATTATTAGAAGAATTAATGGATAGAACATTAATCGTTACTTGGTAATTTTCTGTGAAAAAGTATCTTTTCTTCGACCTTGTTGCCTGCATGTTTCCTTTTCAGCTTTCCGTAGCTTCAATTACCTTTTTTATGTTTTGCATTCTTTTTTCTTTTAGGTCATTTGGAATATCCTCTCCATCCCGAGCTATGATGATTCCCCTATTTTTTGTGGGGACCATGTGTGGCTGGTTCCTAAGAAATGACTGCACAGACTAATTAAAGTCTTCTACATCTCATACGCGGATTGATGATTGAATTTCAAGGTATATGCTTTGCATTACCAACATACACAAAATTAACAACCACTTACAATGACCACCGAACCTCCAACCTACCCTTTTAATAAACAAAAGGGAGTAATGACTCTACAAATCCATACACCTACCCTACATGTCTAAATTTATGGATTTGCTCGGTTAATAATGGAAACCATGTTCTCCTTCGCATATTTTTTGTTAGAATCATTTTTTTTAAATGAATAGATATGCATGTAAGAGAATCTGGTCCATTATGTAAGTGGTATTGTCTTTTTGGTGTTGATCTTCAATTATTGAAGTTGCTAAATGTGTATGTTGATGATTTAAAAGAGATAAAAAGCAGTGAGGAGGTATTACATGGGTTTAATTGAAAGTGAAGGGCTAACGGTTTACATGAGAATCGGTTTGAGGAAATAGATAGGCAAAAAGTAAAGTAGCTTTTAATCTTAATTTTGTATGTTTCCTTATCTCTTTTACTTGTTGCTTAACGGTTGTTGAGTAAAGGGTATATGGACGTGACATAATATTCGTTATGAAGGGGTGATGACAGAGTGAATTGTAGAAACGAAAAGAAAGAGGGTCCATAGGTGCCATGTACAATGTCATGATTACACACGTGTCCAAAATGGCAGCAGCAGCAGCAGCACCCTTATCCATGTCATCATGGATCCAAATGTGCACTTTCCAGCCTTCCAGAGTCTATTTTCCTTTTTCTATATGATGAACCAAAAATCGATATAAGATAAATGATGCAAGTAGAAGACTTGCACGTGGTGTGGTGCATTAATATCGCCAGGTTTAATTTGCTTCGGATCTGCTGCCATTTTCAAACAGAGTGCACACCACACAATAACAGATATGCAGGATTTTTAACGTGCGACCGATGCTAAATTTCGAAATTCAAACAAACATATAAAAAATAACTTTAATCAAATTTATCATTATTTCTCAGCTCAGGTACGCTATATTTTACATCCAGTATTTTTAAAGATTATATAGAAAACTCTTACTTAAATGTAATTAAGTGTAAACAACAAATATACTTATTTTCGTATGTTTGAATTGTGCAATTGTATATTTACTACGCCTACGTGGTTTAGTGAAAATATTGTCTCACTAATTTATGTTCGTTTTTATTCTTATTATACACATACATTGGTATTATTTTACCAATGTGTTATTTACAGGGTGCTTTTTATGTGATTTAATTTGTATGTACGTTTAAATGAAACGTATGTAATGTATAATTGTTGTCTATATATATATATATATAATGTTTTAAATATTTAAACAGTAAATTATATCCTCAATGAGAACAGTAAGTGTAATTATTTATTCAAAATATAGACAAAAAATCAAAAAACGAAATTACCATAAATTCCGCGAGACGTTATGGATTTCAAAGTTTATGTATCATTCTTTTTATATTATTTTTTTCAAACAACATGACACTGTTATTTTATTGAAGATATTGAGAAGATTAAAGCCGTTGTCGAGAAAAAGAAAAAAGAAATAAAGAGAATGTGAAGGATACATAAGAAAGAAAATGCGACGCACATAGGATCTCAGCAGCGTAGATGGTGGGGAGGATGGAATGTTGCTTATTAATGGAAGGTAGACAAATATTATTGGTATCTGATTTTCATGTAGCCAGTGTTTAGTGATTTTTTAAAAAGAATTACAGAATAGTAAATAAAAAATTAATATATTTTTGTCCTCATATAATTAATTACTTTACTAATTTGACTCTAATTTTAATTTCATCTTCTACTATTTTAATTGGTTACATCTAACTTATTTATTAAATTAAAGCTTAAATAGTAGTTTGGTTCTAATTTTCGTTCGATTTTTTTAATGTGGTTCTACTGTTGATTTTTTTTTTTCAATTTAGTCCTAATATTGGTAAATTTTTTTCAATTTGGTCCTTTTCGCTAACATCGTTAAAATAGTTAACGGATGTGAACAGTAACCGTCACGTGTCATTTTATTATTTTTTTTATTTTTTGTTATTTTTTGTTATTTTTTGTTATTTTTTGTTATTTTTTTTAGTTTTTTTAATTTTTTTTTAATTTTATTTTAAGGTATAATATGGATTCCCATACATATGTATAATAAATTCATTAATCACATTTTCAGTACATTAAACGAGAAATATACACAATTTTAGTATAGTATAACAAATTTAATATTATAAACCATTGAAATTATTAGAATTATCATTAACATAAATTTAACTTCCAAGCAATTATTTATAAGTAAAAGGCTTACAAAAGAGAATTTGGACTATTACACTTTTAATAAGAGTCATATCCTAACTATCAACTATATCTTTTAGCCTAATTTTAACAACTAGTATTAAAATTCAATTTCTAGAGAGTTGTACACCTTATCGTGAGTAGAGAGGAGATCCACATGGCGGGTATGGAAGGACACCTTATATTTGAGAGAGCATCCCTCACAAGGCTGCCTCTAGTGCATATATATGAAATTACTATATAAAAAAATGGTTATCCAAAAATGTAATTTATTTTGAAGCATTGACATTTTTGAAATTACTAGTAAAGAATATACTATGATTCCATTAAAACTTTAGTCTATTTCAATATAGACTACGGTTCCCCAAAAGAACCGTAGCCTATAGTGAGAGTATCTCACTATAAGCTACAGTTCCTTTAAGGAATAGTAGTCTATCTTAAAATAGACTATGATTTTAACTGAACCATAACCTATATTGCCTCAAATAGGTTAATCTTCTTCGTTTTTGCTATACTCACAACTGCCATTGTTGTCTCCAACTCTGTCATGAAAGATCATCCCTTCCTTTTTTTCTTCTCCCTTTTTTTCCACACCACTACTTACCCTCATTTTCTTCTTCCCTTTGGATTCACACCACTTTCTCACTTTTCACCATCTTCATGGCTATAATATCTCTTAGTAAGCACATTGCCACCCACATTGTTGTTGTTGTCCCTACTTTGGTGAAGGCATTCCGACCACACTAAGTTGTTGCATTCTCCGTTTCGTTCTCCTTCTCATGGTGAACAACACATTCCCTGCTTTGGACCTTCTCTTCTCCTTTTTTTAATTCATTTAAAATATTTGTGTGATATTATTTGTATATTATTTGAATTATTTTATGTTATTTGGGTTATTTATTATTTGATTATGTTGCTTGGCATAATCTTTCTATAATTAGATTACTGTGTGCACAAATTTCGTTTGTTTAGTGTTGAGATTTATTTGTTGTTGTAAGAAGTGAACTTTATTTCTTGCTTGAGAGTCAACACAAAAAATATTTACTATTGCCAATTTGAAAAGTTTGTATATTTCTTTTACATTAAAATAACAAGAGGCAATATTAATAATTAATGTATTAAATCTTGAATTGTCTGATTGGATGATTTAAGAAAATTAATCACTTTTAATAGTTTTTTACTGCATATATATTTTAATATGTGTTTCTTATATTTTTGTGTTTATTAAATTATGTTAGTTTTTATATTTATTATTAATGTTTTTTACTTTATTCTTTGAAAAAGATATGACTAACGATCAAGCTACATTAGGTTCGGATGTGACTTGTACGAGATTTATTAGGATCCATCATACTAAGGTCTCTCTTACTTAGACGTGCTAGTGGTGGTAGAACACCACTCACCATTGACATCAAAATTGGCATGGTTTCATAGTTCAAATGTTGACATTTTAAACAAATACCTAGGAGTCATGACACGTTAAAATATTTACATTCTTGTACTGTCATGGGATCATGTGCGCGAGACTGAACGAAACATGATTTAGCAGGACATCTTGGTAATGTATCTTATTTTACTGTTGTTATATTTTTATTATATTGATTACAAATAAGCGTTGTGTGGTTTTTTATTATAGACATAATTTGATATTCCCAATGTAGGAATGCTAAGAAATAAAGTTCTTTCTTTGGTTGTCCTCAAATTTCGTCAGTTAAAGTCACAATTGAAGACAAATTATGTGTTTGGTCGTAAAAGGGGTTAAAATTCTTGTATTGGATATGCGACAATTGATAAAGAAACTTTATGTTTATTTGTTCATATTCGTGAATATGAGAAATGGAAGATTAGGGCACTTTATTTCATAAATATATCAACTTTTCATTGAGTGCAACATAATCTAATTCATAAATTTGGTATATTATATGTTACAATAAATTTGGTATATTATATGTTACATGATGACATAGGAAAATGGCCCAGTCCATCATTTGCCAAAATAAAACCCCATGCATATTGTCTCATGGTAGGTATAAAAAACTAGAGGAAGCTATGATAAATGAAAAGGAGAAATCAAGGCCTCCACCTTCTAAGGATAACTATAGTGTTATCCAACCTCCATCACCACTAAGTTGATGCCAAAATTGGAAGCAAGCTCGTGTATGATCATCAAGTGTTTATACTTCTAAGGTCGCACACCAAGTGTTAGAAAGAATTGTAAGATATAACTTCTCCTTACACAATGTTATGATTTGCCATGAAGAAGATGCTAAATTGCTTTTGTATGTTGCAAGATTCCTTGGTTAAGCAAAGCTCCCAAGGTACTTTCAAAGTTCTTAATCGTTAGAACATACTTGTTACTACAATTAAATGACTTGATCACTTTAGGCGTGTGCATGCTACTCAATCAGGAATAGGCATTTGTTGTAAGACCCAGGAAATTACATAAAGAAATAAATATTTATTTAATAAATGGGAGAGCGGAAAATTAATTAGTGCAAAGAGTTAAGACAAGGAGTAATGGTAGCTTAAGAGGTTGAGCGTGTGGAATGGTGTGGAGAGGACTTGGGTTTGAGTCCTTAATATGTCATTAATGTGTTGATTTAAGTGTTTTATTATTTAAATGTATGATTGACCCTGGAGTGGGATAATATAATCATAGATGAGTATGAATTATCATAAAACATGAATTGGTTGATTGATTATGCATTTCTTTGGTAATTGTATGGATTTGGGTTCAAACCTTGACTAACACTAAATAGTTTCTTTTTGCCTAATTTCTTTTTGTCATGGATTGGAAAGTTCAAAAACCCTAGACATCATAGAGAGCAGCTGGGAGGGCTGAGAAAACCACCTGTTAGTGGCATTCGATGGCCATTAACATCCCCTAATAACCATTTTCGTTTTTTTAATTAATTAAATTAATTTAGGGTTGAAAAGTGTAAGAGATGGGAGGTTTTAGTGTGCTAACAGAGGGACTGAGTTTAGCAATAAGAAGAGTGAGTTTTCTGCACCAAAGAGAGAGAGCATTGAGGGTTGGGAAGAACTTTTGGAATGGAGGCAAGAGCTAAGGGAAATGTGGGCTAGGAAGAACTCTATGAGTCACAAAGGAAGTAAGGAATCCAAGTTAGGATACCTGCACCTTGTGAATTTAATTCATAATTATATATTTTGCATAATGTATGGATACCTGTGTGCTTATATTTCTGCCAGGTTGTGGAATTCTTTTGGGTTTGTTGAATTTTCTAGAAGATGCTTAACGGCTTTGAAGGCCCACTAGGCAACTCATTAGGAAATAGCCTAGTTTTTGGGTCTGTTAAGAACCGCCAGACAACAAGGAGTGGCCGCTAGGCGACAAGCATGAGTTTGCATGTCCACTCTGTTTTCTGGGATTTTGTGGAAAATTGGTGAAAATTTGGGTGCCTTATGTTTACAGTGATTTGTTTTGGACATGTATTGGTTGAATGTCGATGTGGTGATTAAGATTGATTGAATTGGGGAAGAAGTTTTCATTAGGGTTCGTGAGGGATTGGGAATGAGATAATTTGTATGAAAATTGTTGTAATTCGGTATGGGTAGGGATTAATTGATGTATATGATTACTAGAACTATAAATTAATGGAAATGGACTTCAATTGGAGGGTTGGGTAGTGTTGTGGGAATTTTGGAATTTTCTAAGTGCAGAAAATTGGGTTATGGACAAGAACCCTAATGCACCACTTGACAGTCAATAAGGCACCGCCAAGCGAGGCTAGGGAAATGCAAGGACAGGTTCTGGTGTTTTGGACAACGTGGGTTGTGGGGTAGCCAATTCATGGAAATATGGGTGGGAGACCATGCTAAAACTAGAATTGTTAAGGAATTGGAGTAAATGGCTTAATGTAGATTCTATGGTGGTGAATCAAGATTAGTAACCTGGGATATAGGAATAAGATGAGTCTAACTTGGATTATAACATATGGGATGTATAATGTGGAATTAATAAGTGGAATCCTAAAATTTTGTGTGAGGTTAATGGTAGGTTAACACTATGAATTGTTAAGAGAGAGGGAGTGTTATGGGTATTGTTTGAGGTGGGTAATAGAACTGGTATGAGAACATAAACATGTGAATGCTGAATAATTCATAGGAGCATAGGTTGATCTTAACTAATTCTAAGTGATGGCTTAGTTATGTTGGAGAATACATGTGGGGATAAAAATGTTAGTAAGACATATGAGAGATGGATTCCAGTCATGTTGCATGGAAGGTAGGTACTTGGCAGTTCTGCGATGTGCTTTTGATGATTTGATTGTGTTAAATGATGTCCTGGATTGTAAAACCCAATAAGAGACGTTGTATTGGTGTATCGCCTAGCAGTGAAGTTTGAATTGCCAAGCAAAGACTACAAATATAGGGGGTCACTGGAACACTTGGCACTTAGCAGTAGAGTTGTCAAAAAGGGTTGGAACTCGTGAGCTAACCCGACTCACCACGGGTTCAGATCGGATTGGGTTGACATTTTTTTTACAAATTTCAATACGGGTTGATTTTTAACCCGACTCACCTAGAACTCGGCTCACCCGGGTTGCTGAGCCGAGTTGGCTCACCAACCCGCAAATAGAGGGTCACACTAGTGTTTTTTATTAAGTTGGGCTTTGCATTTGAATCATGTTAGGGTTTTTTTAGCCAACACATAAATAATTTGTGTTTTTGTGATTTTGATTTGTATTTGGATTGTATTAAATTTTATTTAGATTTTAATTAGAATTATAATTTAGTTTTGACTAAAAAAAATAAAAAAAATAATATTTTTTTTAATTAACTGAATCCGTGAGTCAACCCATTTCACCCACCAACCCGTGGTGGGCCGGCTTGGGTTTGAATTTTTTTGGCTCGCTAATAAGTGAGCCGGGTTGGGTTGACTCACTAAATGATCAACCCGTGGTGGGTTGAGTCGGGTCAGATCAGGTTACCTATTTTGACAGCTCTACTTGGCGATGAGGGTGATTCCCCCAAGTGATAGTGATGTGGGCAATGGCCACTAGAACACATGGCGCCTGGCGGTGAGAATGGTTCCGCAAGGCGATAATTGCAGAAAAAGAGACCTTTGAAGCACGTGGTGCCTGGCGACGTGTGATGCTCACCAGGCGGTCTACAACGATATTTTGCCTGGCGGCGCTTAGGTTGCGCCAAGCGATAGTGTGGGGACATGGTTGATTTTATGATTGTGATGCATGGGTTACATGACTTTGAATAATTCCTTTGGGTATGAACTTGCTGGGGACCCATTTACAAGTTGTAGCTTGTAATGGGGGTTAAACACGTGTGGTCCGAGTTGTAGTTTGGTAGTATTGGAATTCCAGTGTGAGCATGCTAGTTGTGGCTCGTATGAATTTGTTCCACTTGATTGTCCTCCACGGTGGTGACCGGTGAATTTATATTGGTTTATCCGTATACGTTCAATTCTCTTAATTTTCACTTAATAAGTTCCACTAATCAAAACTTTAATTACAAATAAGTATACCAATCATTCTTGATTATTCCTTCTCAATCTTTTTCTAAGACTGAAAATGTGAGTATTCTCTATCGTAACTCTTTGCTATAATAAGTTAAAGGAAATATTATCCTCAAAGAAAGCTCATAGAAAGCTCATAGTAAACTTTCTCATAAGTGGGTGACTTCACCAACTTAAGAAAATAAAGTTATTCAAACATTTCTAACAAACATGAACACAAATGATAGAGCCTAAACACTAGGTCACCATAAATATTTTTATAACTCTTATAAATAAAAAGTTGCCATATCCATGTGAAAGATGGTTGAAAAATAGTAGCAAACTTAGATAGGCATATTCAAGCATATATGGTTATTTCATTCGTTGGCTTCAAAGTATTTAACAATAATAATGTGCTAGATTATATAAAAAGACAAAAATATTATTTATAAATTTTTAATTATTGTGAAGTTATATCTTAGAGCAAGTAGAACTTATATTTTATATTCACATGTTTGTATAAACAATCACTACAAGAAAACTATTTATTACTGACGAATAAATTTCGACGGATATAAATTCGTCGGTAATTTCTTTTTTCCGACGGATTTATCGACGAATATTCTTTGCGAACATTACCGACGGATTGATCTGTCGGTAATATGTTTTTGAAACTTTTTTATTTACTTGCCGACGGATTGATCCGTCGGTAAGTTTCCCAGATATTGTGCACCAATTTACCAACGGAACTTACTCCTTTACCGACGGATTATTTCCTTCGGTAATTTCCTCGCTGTAATTAAAATCGAATTTCGCTCTTCCCCTAATTCAGTTTCCCTGAAAACGCGAAAAGGAGGGTGCAGAGGGAAGAAGGTGCAGAGTAGCGTGGTGGCGCGAGCGGTTCCGTCCAACCCTTTTCTGATTCAAGGTTTTTTCCCGTGCCGGCGCGACGTTGCGACAATGAGTGTGCCCTGGCCTTGCCGTGACGTTCGTGGGTACGACGCAATCAACAGCAGGGAGCTCCGTCTGCGTTCTTCGTCGAGGTCACCGGCGTAGTGGAATGGTGTGGTGCAGAGCAACCCCTTTTTCGATTCGACTTTGTCGGCGCGACGCTGCCACCGTGAGCATGCCCTGAGCCGTCCGTGACTTCGTGGGTGTGGTGAAATTGAATTCACAATCTCCGTCAGCGTTCTCCGTCGAAGTCACCAACGTAGTGGTAGTTGACACTCTTCCTTTGATTTCTTTATCTCTCTACATATTCTCACTGTCGTTTTGTAATTGGTAATGATTTTTTGGGGGACCACCGTGGTTGAAGCTTTGGATTGGGGGAGGCAGCAACTATCAATTTTTTGGGTGCTTAAGCGCGAGTCTGAGCCATTGCAGGTATGAGCTTTTTCTCTTTCTCTCTGGAGCGATAATTGATTGATGTTATTTTTTGTTTGTATGCTAATTTGATTATGTGTTTGAGCTGGTAGGCAGAGATGTGGTGTATTTTTTGTTTGTATGTTAATTTGATTATGTGTTTGAGCTGGTAGGCAGAGATGTGGTGGGGAGAAGAGTGTAAAGTGTGTGTTGATTGATTGAAATGGATAATTAAAGTGAAAGGTTAAATGTGCGTTTGGATTTTGAAATTTGGTTTAGAGTGCCCACTCCTTATGTAATTGTTTTTGTTTTGCAACATCTTGCAAGTAGGCTTTGGCCTCATGAGTGTAGTATATTTGGTGCTGCTTTACTAAAAATTTTCCTTCATCACTTGATGTTGGTTTTGTTACTGATTTATTATGTTGGTTTGTCGGTAAATATTACAGACTAGCCTTTTACCGACGAAATTTTGCCCGTCACATTTTCGTCGGTAAAACTACATTACCGACGGATTTTTGGCTTTACGGACGGAATATGATCGTCGATAATTACTGTTTTTTTTGTAGTGAATTATTTGTTGTACATCTTGTCCTTAAACTCATGTAGTTCAGCATGCAATTAGGAATGAGTTAACCTATTTGCTATAAGTCAAAGGTAGCAAAGAGAATGAAAATATTTATACTCAATTGATTGATCAACAAAAACTTTTTTACCTTTGATATTGAAAAAAATGAATGTAATCAAGTTATGAATGAATCAATATAAAAAACAAAGTATTTATTACTTCTTTCTATTACAACTTTTGTACTCTTGATCGCCATAAAAACTTTACCGAAAGAGCTTGCTAGCTTTGTTACAAAACCTACATTTGAATGTCTAATAGACGTATTTATAAAAATATTTTTGAAATTTTTTTTTTTGATATATTTAAATGTTCCTACATAGAACATTTTCTAAAATTCAAGAAAAAATTGATTTGAAGAATTAAAAGAAGAAAGAAAACAACCCAAATTTGAAAATAAAATAATATTGTAATAAAAACAATATAAATAGAATCCACTGTTATTTTGATGGCCCGTTAGTAGCCCATTCCATTTAGGTTAAAGTCGACTTCCGGTAATATATTTTGACTTCCGGAAGTGGATTGACATATTTTGACTTCCGAAAGTCAACTTCCGGTAATATATTTTGACTTCCGGAAGTCGACTTTTGATTATATATTTTGACATCCGGAAGTCGACTTTCAATTATATATTTTGATTTTCGGTTATATATTTTGACTTCCGGAAGTTGACTTCGGTTATATATTTTAACTTTCGGAAGTCGACTTCCGATTATATATTTTGACTTCCGAAAGTATTCTTCACCAGAAATTGACATCCGAAAATAATTTTGGGGTTGTGATCTACATAATTTCGCTCAAATGATCAAAGGGTATTTTTGAAATTTTAGAAATTATTGGAGGTGCAGAATTGGAAGTGCAGGAAGAAAGCCCCTTAGGTTTGTGTTATTTTGATGGGCCAACTAGTAGCCCACTTCATTTGGGTCTGAGTTTGTATGCATCGTCCATATTTTTTTTTGCAGGCAATTTTTGCATCGCATGCCATAATTTTGTTCTTATCTCTTCCTTTTCTTAAGTATATGTTAAAATAATATATTTTCTCCTCTTGTACCATTCTGCTTCTTTCGCCTTCTGATTTCCTCCTCTCTCTTCTTTGCTTAATTTTGATGCTTCTTTTTCCCAATTGAAGCATATAAATTAGGAAGGTCTTATCAGGACTTCGAGGTGTCATGACACGTCACACCGTCCTTTTTAGATTCTTCGGATATTCCTCTTATTGAAGATAAATAAATGTACCCATAACATTTAATTTTTTTTATTCACATTTACACACGCCTTCAAACATATAAATAAAGAATCCAATCCTCTCTTCATAATTCTTTTTTCCAGAAAATAGTCAATGGATAAAATTTTTAAAGGGTTAAATATGTTTTTGGTCCCTCAAGTTTCAGCGAAATTTAAAATTAGTTCCTCATCAAAACTTTTGACCAATTTAGTCCTCTATCTTTCAAAATGCATGAATTTAGTCCTTTAAACCAAATTTTGTTAAGTTTATCTAACGTTTCAAGCGCATTTCATGATAGTATTTAAATTATTTACATTGTTTGACACATTTTTGCTTTGATGTTAACTTAAATACTATCATAAAATGTGTTTGAAACGTCATATAAACTTAACAAAATTTGGTTAAAATGACTAAATTCACGTATTTTGAAAGATGAAAGACTAAATTGGTATAAAGTTTTGATGAGAAACTAATTCTAAAAATCACTGAAACTTGAGGGACCAAAAACATATTTAACCCTTTTTTTAATAAGTATCTTAAAATTTTATAATAGTATAAGATTATTAAACTTCTTTTAAAACGTATGTTTACTGTTTATAAAAACGATTAAATTTAGATGTTTTTATTTAGTTTAGAGAAGTTTTATACTTATGAAACGGTTTCTTGTCAAATCATTTGACATATACTTAAGAATTCGTACCACATATGTAACGTTCTAAAAAATTTGATTTTCTAAATAACAACATGCGTTGTGGGTATAAGAGAATTTGGTCTAAATATGAACCAGTTGCCTAATGAAGTACCGGTGCTTAACTTCTTTTTTAAATTAAATAGAAACAAATATATCTTATCTTGAAAAATAATTTTAACATAATTATAAAATGTTTAAAAAATTTATTTGAATGTTATGTTCAGTGGCAGATCTTGACCAACATTGTTGGAGGAGCCAAAACAATACATCCAAAATTTATACATTTAATTATTGACATTAATATCGTAAAAATGAATACATAACTTAGTATAACAATAAACTACATCATTAGCGGGAATCAAACCACAATTAAAATCCAAAAGAAGAATGGATGATAATCAAACCACACTTAAAATCCAATTATAAAAAACACATAGTACAATCCATTTTCTTCTATGTTTATCAAATAAAAAATTAATATACAATAGACTCACTAAATAAATTATTAAACTAATATTTCACTATCAAGTGAGACAAAAGATAATTACTTTCTTCTTTATTTCTCCGAGAATAGAAGAGAACAACTTAGATATAAAAACAAAAATAATAGATCTTTTTCTCTTGAGAAACAAAAGAAAATAGACATATAATGGAACTGCAATTAAAATCTGATTATAAAAAACATATAATACAATACTTTTTCTTCTATGTTCATAAAATAAAAAATTAATATAAAAGAAGTTCATTAAATAAATTATTAAACTAATATTTCACTATCAAGTGAGACGAAAGAATTACCTTCTTATTTTCTTGCTCGAGAATGAAAGAGAACAAAAGAGAAATAAGAGCAAAAATAAAATATCTTTTTATTCTTTATTATGTATGGTTTTATATTTTATTATTTATTACCATTAATTATTATTTTTATAAAAGAAAAGAATATTTGATTTAATATTTATAATAAAAAAAAATCAAAATACACAATATCTATCATAAAAAAAAATTAAAATACCTATCATAAAAAAAAATCTAAATTTTGGGGGGATGGCCTTCCCTTGTCACCATTATCTAACGGTAAAGAAAACATAATATTATGAAATATTCAATATTAGGAGGATTTTCTTCCATGTCAAATACCTTAAAATAAATTATAATTGTTTACATTTTATATTAGAATACCAAATAAAATTTCATGTGA
>Ga0214544_1001758_pt1 | contig 45425 bp, 25 predicted proteins | sample CNSS3metaG_FD_160074 | JGI IMG/M metagenome (GOLD analysis project Ga0214544, IMG submission 160074) | Root nodule microbial communities from cowpea collected in UCLA plant growth center, Los Angeles, California, USA - CNSS3 | ecosystem: Host-associated > Plants > Roots > Nodule | place: USA...
TATATATATATATATATATATATTCTTTTGGTAACTAACAGGTTGTTGTTTTTTTAGAAACATATTTCTAGTTCTAAAATCCTTAACATATTTTAAGGTTGGCAGTTTAGTAATAGGCAGTTAATATTTTTTATTTGGTTTTAGAATTATCATAAAGTTCATTTATGTTTTTATTGTTGAGTGGTGGTTTTAAATGAAAGTATATAACTTTAGTCGGGTGATAAAATGCATAAACATTATTATTATTTAAACATTAATTTATTTAATATTATGTATATCTTATTATGTGCAACAGAAATATTTAAACTCGTCATAATTGGCAATTGTTACTCTTTTAGTAGTTGACAAGTACGTTTTACGAATTGATATGTTATGTATTTTATAATTTAATGGAATATCAAAATTGACCTTAAAAAAAATAGGGTCTCTAGGAGCTAACCTTGAGAATAAAAATAAGGGGCTCTAGGAGCTGGTCCTGAGAATAAAAATGAGGGGCTCTAGGAGCTGACCTTGAGAATAAAAAGTGAGGGAGCTCTGGAAGCTGACCCTGAGAATAAAAAGTGAGGGGGTTCTGGGAGCTGACCCTGAGATAAAAAGTGAGCTGGATGCATAGTAGAGAGGAGCTTAGGATTGCATTGGGAAGAAGAATTTTATTTCGAATGTATTTGGAACGGTTTTAAAAAAAATTGTAATCCTTTTTATTAAATAGATCTTAAAGCGTGGAACAGTTATTTGATGAAATAAATGAAAAAAAAATAATTTCCAAATATTTTAGTAGCATCTTGATGGGGTGTTACAAGCGCCACACATTCCAAGACCCTCTAATTTGTGGCTATCGCCTGGCAGTATTATTCTTCCTGTTAAGCGTTACACTAGTAAAATGTCTCCTACTGGTTTAGGCATCGTAGAATGCTTTCAAGCATATGAAAGCATTGTAGTCGCACAACCAGAATACCAATTCAGTATTATTATAGTTCAGATACCACAAATTTCATCATTATCGTTCTTAAGTACCAATCAAGCATAAGACTTCATAGATTTCAAATTTGAAAATAGGACATCACATGAGTGTAGCTAAGAGTATCCATTAAATATACAAATCTATATAACAATAGTCCAATCATGCATATAATATATTCACCACCACAACACCTATGATATTCCTTCATACTAATGCACCACATAAAAATAAATATCTATCAAGCCATATGATCACATATTCATACATAAGCCCCTTAGTAACTATTTGATATTTTTAATAGTTCATTTATACAATTGAAATACTACCAAACAACAACCTTCCACACTTTTAAATCATACCAGTGATTTAATGATATAAGCAGCACATGTCCTAGTCATTACATCATCATACTATTTTAAAAGTCCAATTAGTCCCCAGCCCAACCCCACTACGTTATGAACACAACCAACCAAAAGTATCTGCTGGAAACCCTAAACCTCCCAGAACATGATTCAATCATTCAGTTGCACATAATTCACAATCAATCATACTCCAACATGTATACACATTCAATTAATCCATACAGTCTTCAAAATAACCCAAATTTGAATTGTGCACATCACATTTTGCATTCATGGCCAACACATAGGGAACCCTCATGTGCATATAACACGCATTTCGTCAAATTACCATCAAAAGCGAATATTATCAGTCGATTATGCAATTAAACATTCAAGTAAGAATCCAGGAATCTGCTAAACATCCAAACATATCACAAAACTACCAAAAATGCAGGAACGCACTATTCTAGTTCGCGTTGCCTAGCAATTCTTCATTGTCGCCTAGCGGTTCTCCATCGTAACCAGGCGGTTCATCATAGAACCCATAAAATTGGGTAAATATAGGTCGACTTGCCTTGTAGGCCTTCACAACCGCCAGGCGGTTTCTAGGCAGAAACCTAGAAACTACGAAAAATAGCATGAATGGAGAGAAAATAATGCCCCTAGACAACAAAAATTCACGAAATATATCATTCAACTTAAAAGCACATAGTACAACTCCCCTTACCTAGATTTCTAGCTCCAATTACAATCCTAGTGATCTTCTTTGCCCCCAAAAGCCTTAACTTTGCTCCCACACCAAAAATTTCGTTCCAGCATTCACTACTCTCTTTTGGAAAATTAATTTTTTTATTGATCTCTCTTGCTCTCTCTACTACCACACTCAATTGACTCTCCTTTTTTCTCACTTAGACTGCCATCTCCCTCATTTCAATCCAAATTAAATAAAAAAATATTAATAAAACTAAAATAATAAAATTGAGAGTTAATGGCCATTTGAGTTTTTACTGCACCACGATTGCCACCACTCTACCCTTCTAGTTTCTCAGAGAATTTCTAAAGTTTCTAAGTTTTCCATCGCTTAGAAAAAATACTAAAACATGAAGAGGAACTACTCATGCTAGCCAAGGTCAAACTCGCATCCCTCCACCCCATCAAGCATATGCACAACCATCAAACCACTACATGTTTCACTACAAGAAAATACTCCATTAATAACCAATTTTAGTGACCAAAAGTGGTTAGTCACTATAGTGACAAATTTAGATACCAATTTAAAAAATAAAAAATTATTGGTTACTAAAATAGTCACTATTATAAATAAAAAATTATAATTGATCAGTAAATTGGTCACTAATTAATCAAAGACCAATTTTAAAACTAAGTAATTTTGGTAGCCAAACCTAGGTATTTTTAGTGACTACTTTTCTTTGGTTGCCAAAATCATGGTAGCTAATTTTAAAGACAAATTTAGTGACCAATTATATTTTTTATTTATAATAGTGATGGTTTTAGTAACCAATAATTTTTTACTTTGTAAATTGGTATCAAAATTGGTCACTATATTTAGAGCCGTCAAAATGGGTTATAACCCGCGAGCCAACCCGGCTCATCACGGGTTCGGGCCGGGTTGGGTTGAAAAAAAATTACAAATTTCAGTACGGGTTAAAAATGAACCCAACCCACTAAGAACCCGGCTCATTCGGGTTGAACCCGTGATAAGCCAGGTTGGTGCCAATAAATTTTAAATATTAAATTAATATATATATATATATATATATAATATTAAAAAAATAAAACCCTAAACCTAAATTTTGTTCTCTTTAATTCACCACTACATCTTTTTGTTTGCTATTGTCGTCTTGAAACCGCTGCTTCCAGACTTCACATTATTTGATTGTTCATCATTTTCACAGTTCTAATTTCTATCTCTCATCTTTCTCCCTCACTTTCACTTCATACTTTATTTTGTTTTAAGGTTATGCTACTTGACATTTTTTGTTGTTTGTATATATAGTTAACGTTTGTGGTGATTACAGAACAAAATGAATTCTGAAACAATAGATGATCAACGTGTTAATGATAATTTGAATGATTCTTTGCCACCAACCGTATAAGAGATTGATAATGAGGGTACAAATTTTGGTAGGGAAAGTAAGAGACCTAGGGGAACTTCTTCTATGGTTTGGGATCATTTTACAAAAATTAGTATAAAAGAAGGTAAAGAAAAGGCAAAATGTAATGCATGTGATGCAGAGTATGTTTCTGGTGGTTCAAATATAGGGACCTCGGAATTATAATTTAGTTTTCTTGGGATTGAAGAAAAAAAATTGTGTGCCTTTTTTTTTTTAATTAAGTGAGCCAATGAGCCAACCCGTTTAACTCGCCAACCCGTGGTGGGTCGGGTCGGGTTCTATTTTTTTGGCTTGCTAATAAGTGAGCCGGGTTGGGTTGACCCACTAAGTAGCCAACCCGTCGCGGGCCGAGTCGGGTTGGGTCGGGTGACCCATTTTGACAGCTCTAACTATAGTGACTAATAACTTTTAGTCACTAAAATTAGTTACTAATGAAGTATTTTCTTGTAGTGTTTAATGCCAATTCATGCACACATAGAATGATAAATCACCTTTCCACACCCAAAACATATGTGCAAAATAAAACACAATTAAAATGTCACATTAATGGCATACACAAGATTCAAACCCAAGTCCTCTCAACATATCCAAGTCCTCTCAACCACTTGAGCTAGTATTGTTCCTTATCCATGACTTGCCAAGTAATTCTCTTAGAAGTACTTCCAACCCATAATTATTGGTAATTAATTACTTATTATATATTTAAATTTCTCGGGTCTTACAAATCGGAGAGAAGAAGAACTCATGTCGATGAATGATAAAGAAAGACGTCAATAGTATGCGACTAATTATGCTGAAACGATACCGGCAAAGTTGCCCTAGTTGAAGATAGTAGTGGTAGTGGTTATGACAGTTTTAGGGTTCGTGTGTTGAAAGAACGAAAAGGGGTGGTGTCCAGTGGAAAACGACGTTGTCGGCAACGATTGTGGCTGATGGAGATTGTGTGACAAGTAGTTATGGTGTTACCCTTAGATAGTCCTGCGTTAATGATGAAGGAAGGAAACCCTACGTGGCTTTTTGTGTATGAGAAAAACGAGAAAATTGGGCCTAGACAAGTATTAACCCTGTGCACCCCCATTTTACTCGTGCACCTCTATGTTTGATTTTGACCCTTTTGTTGTTTTTTTAATTTATGGTTTGGGTATGTTTTGTTTTCCATTCTACACTCCTCATATCTTTTTATCCCACACCCCATATGTTTTGTTTGTCTCATTTTTGGGCATGTGCTTTATTCACTACATACCAATCGTTGCACCTTTATGTTCGCTACAAACACCTCCAACTATTTACTATTCCTACACCTATATATGTTTCATTTTCCATTTTGGGCTTTTTTTTATTTTATTTTGTAAACATTTGTCCTTAGACTTTCACCTCATTTTCTTTTTAACACCCCACTTTCTCACACTAAACTTTTGTTTTCATAATATAAAAAAACATACGTTATAAAATTAAAATTAAAAATTGAACTTTTTAGCTTTTAAAGTACTCTTGTGATCGTTTGTGTTGACCTAGCACTTAACGTCTATTGTTTTTTCAAAATAATTAAAATACGCTTTCAATGTATGGGTATTTGTGTGACCGTTTGCGTGATCCCTACTTCTCCAAATTTAGGTATGTAGAAGAAAGGTTTGTCCTTGTCGAGTTTACTTTCAAAATCAAATCATATTTCAAATAATTTTTTTCTACAGAACAACGTAACAATGATTTCACATTTGTCGGGTTTACACTCCTCATATCTTTTTATCCCACACCCCATATGTTTTGTTTGTCTCATTTTTGGGCATGTGCTTTATTCACTACATACCACTCATTGCACCTTTATTTTCACTACAAACACCTCCAACTATTTACTATTCCTACACCTATATATGTTTCATTTTCTATTTTGGGCTTTTTTTATTTTATTTTGTAAGCATTTGTTCTTAGACTTTCACCTCATTTGCTTTTTAACACCCCATTTTCTCACACTAAACTTTTGTTTTCATAATATAAAAAAACATACGTTATAAAATTAAAATTAAAAATTGAACTTTTTAGCTTTTAAAGTACTCTTGTGATCTTCCATGTTGACCTAGCACTTAACGTCTGTTGTTTTTTCAAAATAATTAAAATAAGCTTTCAATGTATGGGTATTTGTGTGACCGTTTGCGTGATCCCTACTTCTCCAAATGTAGTTATGTAGAAGAAAGTTTTGTCCTTGTCGGGTTTACTTCCAAATATCAAATCATATTTCAAATAATTTTTTCTATAGAACTACGTATCCCATGTCTTGTTTTATAATTTTCCATAGTTTTCCATTATAAACTATAGTGGTGACTCCAAAACATCTTTTTAAACTCATTTCTTTTTTGTTCACGCGTTTCGGTTGCGACAAGTGCAATTGTTGGTCAATGATATCCCTTCCTGTACAATATCCATTTCATTTTTTTCACCATTGGAGTGAGATCCATAATACCATTATGGACTTCTACCATAGCTAAATAAGGTTCATGTTTACCTAAGCACCGAAGCATTACTCCTTCGTGGCTTTTCTTATATAATTCGTTATTTAAAATAGTATAGTTATTTGCTCGACATTTTAGTGTTCATTCAGTTAGATTTCCACAATTCCTTAAATATTCCACTATTGGCTTTCGCGAATCATTATCATCCAAAGTTTCAATCCAGAAAACATCAAACTCTTCGGGTAACTTTTGTATTATTTGCATCAAATTCTCAAGTCCTTGTTTTGAAATTTTATATCTTGAAGCCACCTAGGCTAAATCGTTGATTCGTGATTATGAACTTGAGGCACACACTTAAAATCAATTTGCTCAAAATGGTTTACCAATTTAAAATATTTTGCATGCTATTCGAGAAATTTAATATCAATGCATTTGTATTCTCGAGTCACTTGTTTAATCACTAATTGTGAATCCCCACTTTTCTGTAATTCAATTAATGTTTCCAAACCTAAAATTAAGGCTTCCTACTCAGCTTTCTTATTCAAGCAATTTGGTCACATTTCACACAAAACTTTAGTAGGAGTATTGTCTGGTGAATTGATTAACACTCCTACCTAGTTCCATTCATTGTACTTGATCCGTCAAAATAGAAAACTCATTGATCATACTTTGCGTAATAAACTTCTTCGACACATAAATTTTCATCCATGAAATCGGCTAAGGCTTGGCCATTTACTGCTTTTAAACTTTCAAATTGAATTTACTGCTTTCAAACTTTGAAATTGAAGGGAAAATTTGGTCAATGCTAACGTCCATTTACCCACACGATTGTGCATAATAGGCTAAAATAAAGAAATTAAATACATTGTTCTTTGAGAATACAATTACTTCATGAGGCATTAAATAATATTTCAACTTACAAAAAGAATAATATAAACATAAACATAACTTCTCAATATCACTATATCAAGTTTTAGCATCTATCAACAATTGACTCAAATAACACATAACACACTCTACTCCATTTGAATCTTCTTGAGTCAACATGCTTGCAATGGATTCCTTTGAAGCGAAGACGTACAACTTTAAAGGTTTGCCTCTCATTACTGGAATCAATACCGAGGATTAGTCACGACCTGTTTCACATCCTCAAAGTATCCTCATGTTTTTTTATGAAGGCTTGACCACACAAGGTGTCATGGAAGTTCTCCCAAGAAGAGCCACAAGGAGCATGTATAGATGGGAGACTTCTAGTCCTTCCTCTTTATCTTTGTTTTGCATTTCATTATTGTGATTTTCCTAAAGTTAATCTAATTGATCAACCTTAGTTGACTTGTTAACTTTTGACTAGGTTTGACTTGTTGACTAGAGTTGAGTTGACTTAAGCTAACAAGTTGATCTATGTTTAGTTTTTTTTTGTAGGTTAATTAGGCTTAAGGAAGAATGGATAGGTGGCACAACACTATTAGAGAGCATGGATGATGTGGAGCTTAGGCGAAGGAGAGAGGAAAGCAAAAAGCATAAAGCAAAAGGAGCTTGTTCCTTTTGTCTTCTTTATCTTAAAATTCCTTTTAGCATTACTAGAAGACTTCATTGTCTCATGTGGAGAGCTTTGGCCTAGAATCTCTTTAGGGTTTCCCACCACCATTCAAATTTGTGCTACTTTAGAATACTATTCTAAAATAAGGGTTTTCCTATTTTACTAGCTAACCCTTTTAACTTTAAGTTTATTTCCTAGAGACCCCTAGAACTCTCTATGTAAGGGGTGCTCTTGAACATGTAAAAGGATTGATCATTTTGAGTTTATACACAGTGTTTCAACCATACAAAACCATGAGCTTCCTCCTTGGAGTGGAGATTTCACTTAGCCTTATCTTGCTTTGCAAGTGGTGGCATCAATCACTCATTTCTAGACTTGGTTTGCATTATGGCCCCTCTAAAACTAGCGTGCTTCATCTCCATTACCATCTTCTATATCTTCCATTTTAATATTATTTTCTTTTACTTCTCTTCGGTTTATGTGTTGTTTTTCCATTGAATCTTAACTCAATCCATCTTTATCATTCTCTAAAACCTCTGGAAGTGAACATTCACATCTAGATAGCTTGCTATCTTAATGTCTAGTTGGAATCGTCTCTAAGTTTTCTTAAACAACTCCTCACCATATTAAAAAATTTTAAAATGAACCAACTCAATCCTTCACCATTCTTTGTTCCATCAAAAAATATAAAATATGAGTTTTACCTTCCAAGTTTTATATAAATCTTCGTAAATAATTTATATTCCCCAACAATGATTGTAATTGTTTTTTATTCATTGGGACATTCGTTTCAAGAATTACTTTAACTTTATTTTTGTCAATTTCAATTTCTTTTTCATGGACAATAAAACCCAAAAATTCTCCTGCACTTATACCAAGTGCATGTTTCAAAGGATTCATTTTTAATCCATGCACTTGCATTCCTCTAAATGCTTTTCTCAAACGATCTAAATGAAAATCCTTAGATTTGGATTTAATCACAACATCAATGTACACCTACATTAACTCTCCAATCAAATCATGAAAAATTAAATTCATGGCATGTTGATACCTGGCTCCAACATTCTTCAGCCTAAAAGACATTACTACCCATTCATAAGTTCCAAATGCCCTCAGGCATCAAAAACTTTGTTTTTAAAATATCATTTTCAGTAAAAAATTAATTATACCTTGAATACCCATTTAAAAAGATTTCATTACCTACCAACCCATCGATTTACAACTCGGCTACAAGCATGTGATATTCATTTTTAGTGGTTTCTTTATTAAGATCACAAAAATCAATACAAATCTTCATTTTTTTTCAATTTTTCTTAATTACGGGGACTATAATAGAGATCTAATTCACATGCCTGATTGTTTGAATAAACTTTGCTTCCAATATTTGCTCGATCTCCTCTTTGATTTTGTTTGTCACCTCAAGTGTGAATCTTCGAGGTGCATGTTTGATTGGCTTCTTTCCTTCAAGAATCAGCAATTGATTCTCCCATGCAAAATAGTCTTTGTAATCTTGAGTATCTTGAGGATCTGATGGCACACCCCTAGCCAAGGGTCCAATCACAATGAGGATGGCCAAACAAATTCAATAAGTGTTAGCATCTTCTCAACAAGGTGAAGCTAAGCTCCTAATCACTTGGGTCATCATAAAGCATCTTTAGACCTTGTATTAAGGGTATTGTAATGTAGGATTTCCTTGGAAAACCTTGATTTAAAGGCCAAGTAGTGTACGATTTTAAACACAATATTGCTTAAGTATGGAGCATCATATGCACCACCCTTAAGCAAGTTTTTAATATTTAATTATGTTAACCCTAGCTTAAGAGTGGAGGACGTCCTACACATGCCACATAACAAGCCCCTAATAGAGAATTCTCTTACAAAGGTAGTGGCCATATGTCATTGTCCTATTGGAGAGGCTTTTCATAAAGTAGCGTTCTACATGACAACAGATGAGTGGTTCGATTTTCATGAGAGTGAGAGTGCTACATGTCAATCTCTACTTCACTAAGATAGCATTTTTAGATTTTTTTGTGTATTTTAGCATTCTAGGGTTTTAGACCATTTTAGAGACACCTTACTCTATAAATAGAGGTGTCTCTCCCATGTATTCTTCATTTTGAGATTGATAATGTCATGTTGTCAAAATCATGTTTGAGCCATATTTTGTCTCTTAGTCACTTGTTAGAGCATCTCGTAAGGTCCTTCTAGCACCCATTTTCTTAGAATTCGCCTAATCTCTCTTAGAGCACCATAAATCATCTTCATCTAATCATCAAACACCACAAAAACTAAGAGCTCAACCTTTCCTTCCACCATAGCATCATTTTCAAGCTTTGGCCCAACCTAGCTTGAGGAGGAGCCTGTCATGATCTCCATTTTTTCCTTCCCTTGTAGTAATTTGTTGATAAATACAGGTCTTATGTCCTTTTCATCCACTAGATTAATTTCTCCTAATCGTTCTTGTGACCCTACCCTCCTAGAACTTGAAGTAATAGACTTCTCAAATCCCAACGGACCATCATGATATATGTAATCCAACAAGTTCCTACCTACAGATTCTGATTTGATGGATTCATTTGTTTAATTTATATTATTTATACTTATATCAGTATTTTTGCTCTATTGATCGACTTTGGAGCTTGAGCTCATCTCAGCTTCGATCTTGGTTAAGAAAGATGAGTACTTCTTTTCTTTAGTCATTTCCTTATACCACTTCGAGGTTGGTCTCTTCTTCCTCCTACAGTACAAACCCGTCATTTAAATTCAATAATGCTTGACCAATTACATAAGCATAGTTCATATAGTTCTACTGATCTCCCATAATTACTGTAAGATGACCATCTTGATTTCACAAACAAAGTTTGTGATGGGTTGTTGAAGTAATTGCCCCCCACTCCATGAATCCATTCTTTCCCCAACAAGACATTAAATTTGACTTGAGACTAAACCACTACAAAAATAGTAGCTCTTGTGTAGCTGCCAATTGTTACCTTCAACACAATCATCCCCATAGAATTCAAGGACTTTCCACTAAAATTGGTCACAATGACATTATTTTTCACCAAACCCTTCGCACTTAGGTCGAATCTCCTTAACATGGTTTTAGCAAGATTTTGGCACTTACTCCCCAATCAACTAAAATCCTATCAATCTTTTTCCCTTCAATGTCAATACATAACATTAAAGGTTTCAGATGAAACCTGTCGACCTTAGAAGGTTTTTCAATAAAGGTGGCCTCTCAATCCTACACATATTACTTATGCATCTTCACTCGATATGTAATGATCTTCCCTGGACATATAATGTATTTTTGATATACTTTCCAACCTACAAGAATATTGCACTAGGAGAATCGAAATAACCCCAACATTGAACCCTTGGTGATTCAAATTCATAGCCCCCACTTTTTTGACCAATGTTTTGTAGACAATAAACCTCACTTGTGAAAAACTTTATTCAACTCTTGTTGTTTCCTATTCATGCCATCAAAAATACAATTTATAGGCTCACAATTTTTTGACCATTTGCTCAAAACGGGTATAAACAGCTAACTCATTAACTACTTAGACTCCAATGACTAGTACATTTACTACTCACAACAACTAGTTTCTTACAACAGCTAGTTACCCACAATGTCTAATACATTTAAGTTTATTAAAAAACAAACAAAACTCCCCTGTAAGCTTAAATGTTTCTTTTATTCTCCATCACGATTAGTTTCTTGCAGTTATTGAACAACACAATGGGTAGTGGCTTTTTAAACAAATCTGTAACTTGATCTCGGCTTCCCACGTGCACCCAGCTCCACATTTCCTTCCTTTACCTATTCTCAGATGAAATGAAAATGCATATCAATGTGCTTGCTCCTTTCATGGTTGACTGGATTCTTTGCCAACTCAATGGTCGACTTGTTGTCCACTCGTATCAGTACCTTCTTCTTGTTTCATCTTTAGTTTGCTTAAAATATTTCTAAGCCATACCACATGACATACACACCATGATGTTGCAACATACTCAGCTTCACATGTTGACAATGTTACTATGGGTTGCTTCTTTGAAAGCTAAGTGAACTTTGTGTGGCCCATGAAAAATACATACCCGGATGTGTTTATTCGATCGTCTACATCTCCGCACCAATCACTATCTGAGTATCCTGCTAGTTGGTAGTTGTCCGACTTAGTATAGTATAGTTCGAGTGATATTGTTACCCGAATATACCTTAGTATTCGCTTCAAAGCCTTCCAATGGCTGTAGCACGGATCTTCCATATACCGACTTACAATTCCAACTCTTAATAGTAAGTCGGCCTTGTACTCGTCAAATAGCGAAGGCTTCCAACCAAGTTGCGGTACTTGTTAGCATCAACTCGGTCTCCTCTATCAAACTTCGAGAGTTTTGTACCTGGTTCCATTGGGGTCAAAACTGAGTTGCAGTTTGTCATCTTGAACTTGTTCAAGATCCCCTCGGCATACCTTTCTTGGGACACAAAAATTCCTTTCTCACCTTGTTTGACTTCCAAGCCAAAGAAGTACTTCATCAATTCGATGTTTGTCATCTCAAACTCCTTTGTCATTATGTCCTTGAATTCTTGAATCATCTCAGCATTGTTCCCCATGAATATAAGGTCATCTACATAAAGAGCAACAAACATTACATTACCTTTATTTTTCTTTATGTACAGAGCATGTTCATATGGACATTGTTCATATCCTTTCTTCTTAAAGTACTTGTCAATGTGATAATTCTATGCCTGAGGAGCTTGCTTCAACCCATAAAGCGCTTTCTTCAACCTTAGTACTTTCTTCTCCTCTCCTCTTCTCATGTATCCTAGTGGTTGTTCAACATAATTCCTCTAGGACTCCATTCAAAAACGCTGACTTCATGTCCATTTGATAGATCGACCATTTGTGCTGAGCTACCATTGAAATTAGCAGCAGAATTGTCTCCATTCTAGTGACTGACGCAAACACCACAGCATAGTCAATTTCCTCCTTTTATTTATAGCCCTTAGTAATAAGTCGGGCTTTGTATCGCACTCATTTCACACCAACGGGTCGAGCTCCTTTTGGGAGATTGGATAACTCCCACATGTTATTGCACTCAATTGCATTGATAGCTTCATCCATTGTTAGGTTGAGTTATTCCTTTGCTTAGTACTTGGAATTTCTTGGAAACGAAGTCCTCGAATGTTTGCTGAGTACACATTCTTCACACAATTTACTTTCGAACTCAATGCTTGGCAGTTCATGCACTATACCTTTCTTCACCAGCTCCATCAGCCCATCAAAATGTAAGTGACCAAACCGAAAGTGTCACATCATTGTCTCATCCTTGACATCAAGCTTCAAACAGTTCTCTTGTATGATCTTTAAGTCTAGCTTATATATCCAATTTTTCTTCATCTCTATGCGGGCAATCAAACATCCAAGTTTGTCCTTCAAGTATAGTACTCTGTCTTTCGTTAAAATCGAGTCACCATTTTCCATCAATTGTCCCATGCTCAAAATTTTGCTTTTGAGATCAAGTACATAGTACACGTCTCAAATTTCCCTAACTCGACCATCCTTCTACAAGTACCAGATCGTTCCTTGACCTTTTACAACAACCTTTGAATCATCTCCAAAAGACACATCTCCAACTTTTACTTTAGTTAAGTCTTTGAAGAAGTGCTCGTTTCCGCACATGTGGTTGCTTGTACCCATGCAAGGTACCACACCGAGTTGGTTGAACTGCTTTGTTGTTATGTCGAGTTGTTCAATTGCACATCCTAGGCTCTTAACATCATCAACAACCCCCATTTCTCTTCAACATCTTCTGTGAGAAAATTGGTTGTCACTTCCTTCTTATTTTTAGATAGGCACTTTTTTGCAAAATGCCCAACTTTACCACAATTGTAACACCTATCCGAGTTACAATCCTTTGCATAGTGACCATATTTGCTACATTTGTAGCATTCAACATTTGAGTTGCTCAACCGACCTCCTCTCCATGGACCTCGTCCTCTTTCGTGCCAATTTTGTTGACCGGATTGTTCTTTCTCTTATCCTCGACTTCTACCACCAGGATCGTTTCCTATACCTCCTCGGTATCGTCCTCTGCCTTGAGTTTTCTAAGCCTTTCCCTTCATTGGGAGTAGTTGATCAAGTGGTTTCGCCTTCTTCTTCTTTCGTTGCTTATGTGCCTCAAGGGACCCAGCAAGCTCCTCAACCGTGAGCGTTGATAGGTCCTTAGACTCCTCAATCGCGCACACCACGTTCTCAAATATTTTCCACAACTCGGCTAACGGGCAACGTCTCTCCGTTTCTACTAAGTTGATTCGCCACAGTTTCAACCTGAGTTATGTACTCTACTACTCCTTCTGTCTTCTTCATCTTCATGCTCTCCAATTTGCCTCTAAGTGTTTGAAGTTGCCTGCTTCACTCATTCATCTCCCTTATACGCCTTCTCCAATATGTCCCACGCTTCTTTTGAAGAATTATCACTTGCAATCTTCTCAAAGCCGGATGTACAAAGCTGCCTTGTCCTTCACACGTGCGTCTTTTAGCACTTTCAACTAGGCATTTGACCAACCTGTAGTGTTGGCTGGTTCATCAAAACCATCTTCAACCACCTCCCAATTTTCTTGGGATCCAAGAAGGGCCTTCATTTTGAGACTCCAATTGTCATAGTTGACAACCTTTGTCAACTTGGGCAGGGAAACACTGTTTGTAAGACTGGACATCTCACTATCTTTTTTCTCAAACACTTAGCTTTCTAGCTCTTTCTTTTTTTCACTCAAACACTCAAGCTAACAAGCTCTTGATACCACTTTGTAGACAATAAACCTCACTTGTGAAAAACTTTATTCAACTCTTGTTGTTGTTTCCTATTCATGTCATCAACAATACAATTTATAGGCTCATAATTTTCTGACCGTTGTGCTCAAAACAACTATAAATGGCTAACTCATTAACTACCTAGACTCCAACGGCTAGTACATTCACTACTCACAACGACTAGTTTATTACAACGGCTAGTTACTCACAACGACTAATACATTTAAGTTTATTAAAAACCTAACATGCTTCAGCATGAATCTTGCCATGATTTGGCCTCCTTAAAGGCATATTTTTTCATATTCCACTTGTTCCTCTAATAAACGTTTCAGTGAAACTTGGGTTTCCCATGCACATCGGGACTAATTCACAACCAATCAATCATGTTCCTCACTCCATACACCTTTTGATTTCTAAGATAGAAGAATAGTTGTCTTCTAACCCACTAGTTAACTTATGCTTTGGCATCTGGCAGGAAAACCTTCACAAGTTTATTATTTGTTCCTATGTATACTTCCTGCTATTGAGCTTTTGTTGTCACAATCTTTTTTTTTTCAACTCAATTTTTGTTTTCAAAAGATTGATCGAATAGCACATTGTATCTTGGGCATAATCGTATATCCTTATCCTTTAACTTCAAATTCGCTCAGCTTAAACTTGAACATATCCTCGATTTTTTAGATGCTCTCACATGTCTTGGGTTGACATCTTCAATAATATCAACCATCATAACATTCAACCCCTCATTCATCACAACACCATCATTTGTGTTGAACTTTGGTTCCATATAGCCAATCTGAGTTTGAAAAGGGTCAATATTCATTTTCATCATTTTTCCTCCAATTTCAATCGACATTGTTCGATTGGATCCTATATAGTATTCTTGAAAAGTAAACAACTTTTACTTATATGCCCATAGGAATTATGAAACTTACAATATTTCTTTCCTTTCTTTCAAAAGAAGGCGATTTATGACCCTTATTTAGTTTAATTTTGGTTAAATTACTCTTTTGGTCTCTCTACTTGTCTAGTAATATTAGTTTCGTCCTCAAGTTTTTTTTTATCTCAATTTGGTCCTTAGTTTCTTAAAAATGATTCAAATTGGTCATTGCTATTAATTTTGACCAAATAGTGTTAAAGTTAACGTCACGTGTCAATTTCTGGTTTTTTTATTTTTTTAAATTTTTATTTTATTTTTTTACATGTATCACTCCACTATTGTGCCACGTATCAAAATGATTCAATTTGGTCCCTATATTTGTTTTTAATTTCAATTTAGTCTCAATTTTTGTAAAAATGAAACAATATTGTCTCTCCTTAAATTGATACTCAATTTACTTTTTTATAAATTTTATGGTGATATTCTTATAAAAATTTAAATTTTTTATTAAATATTTGTAGAAATATTTATAAACAAGTTTTTTTTTAGTTTTATTATTAAACAAAGTTAAATCCCAAACTTAATTTCAATAATTAACAATTTTGTCATCATATATAAAGATGTCAAGTGTATCATATTATACAAATTTAGTGAAGATTAAAAATCAAATAACTTGTCACCCATAAGTTTAAGAACTAAATTTCAAGATAAAAACAAAATCAAAGTTCAATATTTTGTATAGAAATTAAAGTTAATTTAAAATATTTTAGAAAAATTTAATAAAAATGTTAATTTTAATAAGAATGTCACCAGAAGATTTATAAAAAAGTAAATTGAGTGTCAATTTAAGAAGGGACAATATTGCTTCATTTTAAAAAAAATTGGGACTAAATTGAAAATAAAAATAAATATAGGAACCAAATTGAATCATTTTGACACGTGGTACAAATGTGAAGTTACACATGTAAAAAATTCAAAACAAAATCAAAAAAAATTCAAAAAATAAAATAAAAAAATTCAAAAAAACAATAAATTTACACGTGTGTTGACTTTAACACTATTTGGTCAAACTAACAGTAAAGACTAAATTGAATCATTTTTAAGAAAATGAGAACCAAATGGGAGAAATAAAAAACTTGAGGACCAAAGTGATATTACTTGACAAATAAAAGGACCAAAAGAGTAATTATTAAAATATTACATGTCCCCACCATACCTCTGTCCCCATTTAAATTATTAAAATATTCACAATTAATTAATTAACCATATATATACTTTCTATTTTTTATTTCTTCTAATTATTTGGTTTGTGATGAAACTCATTCGCATCTCTAATGTATTTTTCATCTTATCATAATCTTTATGTAATTATGTTAAAATGATGTATGTCAATTAATAATTTGTTATGTCTCACATTTGAATATTTCTATTATTTTTTAATATTACTATTTATTTTATATTTTTCTTCTGCATGAGAATATTTAATATTCTCAATTTAAGGTTGAATAGCATAAAACATTTTTTTACTAGGTAATATAAAAAAAATCTTTACTTATTATTATTCATTTTTATTTCATTTGAAGAACTCTTTTGTTTTGCTAAAATAATTTTTGTTATTTCTCAACCATTGAGTATATATGTTGATATTTGAAAAGTTTTAGTAGATCTCTAAGGTATTTTTCATCTTATCATTAATTATACATTTATTTTTCTTTGTGCGATTTCTTTTAGTCTCTCAAGTTGTTTCTAAGACACACATTTGTTAAGTTTTTAATATTTTTATTTGTTGTTTATTTTCATCATGTAAAATACTATTTCGATATATTTTATCTGATTATTTTTTATTTTCTAACTCATTATCAATCATATATAATTTTTTCACTATAATTGTATAAATAACTTTTATTTACTACAATATACAAATTTAATGTAATTGACATGAATATTTTTTTATCACCATCCAACATATATTAGAGTTTAAAAGATACAAGATCTATGTCAAAATTTTATTATTGTGTTTATTATTTGTTCTTTGTGTCATTTTGATCAAGTGATGTATTATAACTTTTATTAGTGTATAAAAAGAGATTCATTAGAATTAAAATAATTGAAGTAAACAAATATTTAAAATATATTTTAGGCTTAAATAATGATTTGGTCCTAGTTTACGTTCAGTTTTTTCAATTTGGTCCTACCTTTTTTTTTTAATTTGGTCCTAATATTCGACAATTTTATTCAATTTGGTCATTTTCGCTAACACCGTTAAAATAGTTAACGGCTTCTGAACAGTAACTACCACGTGTCATTTTGTGATTTTTTTAATTTTTTTAACAAAAAAGTATTATTTTTTATTTAAAAAAAATGTTCACGTGTCAATCTCATATCATGCAATGTGTCATTTTTGTGATTTTTTTTAATTTTAATCTTTTTTAAATTTATTTTTTTATTTAAAAAAAATTCACTTGTCAAGCTAATATCATGCCACGTGTAAGGATTTTTTTTATATTCAATTTGCTCCTAAAAAATTAAGACCAAATTGAAAAGAAGATAACGAATATTAGGACCAAATTGAATATAAAAAACTGGCCCTGACACATGATATGATATTGGCTTGGCATGTGAAAATATTTTAAATAAAAAAATTAAATATAAAAAAAATTAAAAAATGAAAAACAACACAAAATGACACATGGCATGATATGAGCTTTACACGTAGAAATTTTTTAAAATAAAAATAATAATTTAAAAAAATCACAAAATGACACGTGGTAGTTACTATTCATAATCCGTTAACTATTTTAACAGTGTTAGCAAAAAGGACCAAATTGAATAAAATTGATGAATATTAAGACCAAATTAAAAATAAATAAAAAGTAGGACCAAATTGAAAAAACCGAACGAAAACTAGGACCAAATCATTATTTAAACCTATATTTTAATTTCAATATTTGTTTTCCTTTTATATTTTTTTAAAAATATTTTTAAATTTTATCAACTAGGTTTCATTAATGTTTGCAAATTTAATAAATGTTTTGGTTCTCATAAAATTTTATTTGGTATTATAATCTAATGTGTAAACAATTATAATTTATTTCAAAGTATTTGATATCGAAGAAATAATCATCCTCAATATTTGATAATATTATGTTTCCTTTACCGTAATTTGTTATTATTTTATAAAAATTAATATTTAAGTAGTAAGAAAACGTGTACAGATACGAGAACGGATATAAAATTATACCTTTTACCCGGTGGGGATGGGGATGACACAAAAGTTTGATACCTATTGGATTTTGGTGTAGGGATGTGGATGAATTTTTTCTATGGGGATGGGTATGAGATAGCGAAACTCGTCTCACCCCGTTGCCATCCCTACCATCCCTACCCACTTTCTTATTGTTTCAATGTTAGTTAATTAATTTTTATAAAATAATAAAAAAGTAAGTAAAGAAAACATAATATTATCAAATATTCAATATTAAGAGGAAAGTTGTTTCTTCGATATCAAATTTAGAAAGAAATTATAATTATATACATTTCAAAATAGAATACAAAACAAAATTTCATGACAACCAACACGTTTACTAAATTTGCAAACATTAATGGAACCTAGTTGATAAAATTTAAAAATATTTTTAAAAAAAGTATTCAAATTAAAATATATTTTAAATGTGTGTTTACTTCAATTTTTTTAAATTCTAATGAATATCTTTTTTATACACAAATAAAAGTTATAATACATCATTTGATCAAAATTATGTAAAGAACAAATATTAAACTAATAATAATAAAATTTTAACATAGATCTTATATCGTTTGAACTTTAATATATGTTGGATGGTATTTAAAAAAATTCATGGCAATCACATTAAATTCTTATATTATAGTAAATAAAATTTATTTATACAATAATAGTGACAAAATTACTGTATGATTGATAATGGGTTAAAAAATAAAAATAATTATATAAAATATATCAAAATAGTATTGTACATGAGAAAAATAAACAAAAAATAAAAATATTAGAAAATTATCAAATGTGTGTTTTAGAAACAATTTGAGAGACTATTGGATGAAATTGCACAAAGGAAAACAAATGTATAATTAAGAGTGTGTTTAGATAGAGTATTTTAATGAAGCAATTCATTTTTTTGAAGAATTTAGATTTCTTTGTAATGAAATGTTTTGTTTGGATAGAGAAATTAAAGAGCATTTCAAATGCAAGCATTTTTTTGAAGGATTTCAATTAGCTAAATTAGTAGAAATTCAAATACCCTCAAAATAGGTGGAATTTGAAATTCTTCTCACTCAACCTCACATTCTAGATGATCCGGACGGGCACGACGACCCAGACAGACCCGACGACCCGAACGTGCCCGACGACCCGAACGTGCCCGACGACCCAGACAGGCCCGACGACCCAAACGGGCCCGACGACCCAGACAGGCCCGACGACCTGGACAGGCTCGACGACCCAGACGGGCCCGACGACCCGGACGGGCTTGACGACCCAAACGGGCCCGATGACCCAGACAGGTCTGATGACCCAAACGGGCCCGATGATCCAGACGAGCCCAATGATCCGGATAGACCCGACGATCCAGACGAGCCCGATGACTCGTACGGGCCAGACTGTCCGGACGGACCCGACGGTTTGAAAGGGCCCGTACGAATTGTTGAGCCTTTTCGAGTCTCGGGCTCGTCTAGGTCGTCGGGTTTGTTTGGGTTGTCGGACGTGTCCAAGTCGTCGGGCCCATCCGAGTCATCGGGCCTATCTTGGTCCTCAGGCCCATCCTAGTCGTCGGACCCCTCCGGGTCTTTTGGTCCGTTTGGGTGTACGGGCCCGTTCGGGTCATTGAACCTGTCCAGGTATTCGGACCCGTCTGGGTATTTGACCCCGTCCGGGTATTCGGCCCTGTCCGGATTGTTGGGCTTGTTTAACTCGTCGGGCCCGTCCAGGTCGTCGAGCCCGTTCAAGTCGTCGGACCCGTTTAGAGCATTTGGCCAATGACCTAGACGGGCTTGACTGAGCCATATTGACGAACTTGACGGCACAATCGTGCAGTATGGGTCGTCAGGCCTCTAGATCATCGGGCCACTCAGCCTGTCTAGGCTTCCCAATCGGTCCAGTTCGGGTGGGTCATCGGGTCTAACCAATCTGGTTGCGTAGTTGGGTCTGCCCGACCCATCTGGGTTGTCGAGCATGTTTCCAAATTTATCATGAACTCAAAACATAATTAAGCGTAAAATAAATATTGTTAAAATTAATTTTATCTCATAATAAATTCAAATTTTGTTTCCAAACAAGAAATTGAAATATAAGGTATTTTAATTTCCTTATCCAAACAAGGTATTTAAAAAATGAATGGATTAATTACAAGCAATTCAAATACAGATCATTTCAATTTCTAAGCATTGTTGAAATGCTCTATCCAAACACAAGGTAAGGGAATGATAAGATGAAAAATACATTATAGATATAAGAAAACTTTTCAAATACCAACATAGTTAATGGTTGAGAAATAACGAAAATTGTTTTAGCGGAACAAAATAGTTCTTCAAATGAAAAAAAAATGAATAATAATAGAGTAAAGAAAATGAATTTTTTTTTATATTACCTAGTAAATGAAAGGTTTATGTTATTAAATGTAACATCCCAATTAAATGGATAAAATCAATTTAAATAAAACGTCGCATATAACAATATTCAGAGAATGCGGAAAACTGGAAAATGAAGTACACAGTATCCAAACATGACCAAAAAGGGAAGAAGGCTCCACACGGCCTAAACAAGGTACAAGATCTCGTTAAGTGCGAGAGGACTACTACTACTAAACTCCCAAAAGTAATGGGTCTCCCAAGTGAGTCTGATAGGCGCCCAAGATTCATCAAACCGCAGCATCTCCATTATTATTACCACTGCCGGAAGTTCTCACATCTGCTCACATCAACAAGGTTGATGATCATCACGAAGGAGGAAACCACACAAGACACACAAGCAAGCGAAAGGGTAAGCTAGTGAAGAAATCATCATATCATACACTCAATATACAATTTAAATATTCAAACATACATAGCAGACATCCACATATGAGGTACCAAACCATATAAAACACCAAGACTTGACTATCCGGATAAGCTTAATGAGGTACCACCACGAGATAGTGGAATTACGTCCTAGCAGTGAGGCGTCACCGCGAGGCCTTCGCGGAATTATACCCTTACAAGAGGCACCACCACGTGGCCTTCGTGGAATTATGTCCTGGCCTTGAGGCACCACCATGATACCCTCGTGGAATTAAAACCTGGTCTCGAGGCACCACCGAGAACCCTCACCTCGAGGTTCATGGAATTAGGTCCTATCGCTGAGGCACCACCGGGGACTCCCCTTAGAAGGGCCCACAGAATTACGTCCATAAGATGAGGCACCACCACGAGCCCCGCTACAAGGGTCATGGAATTATGTCCTACATAAACCTTACTCATACATTATCAATCAGTCATGAAGTTCTTACACATACCATTAACATGTCATTTAGTATGGGTGATCAACCATCAAATATATCTCATGCCAAGCTCATTTCCAATTCATTTATTCTCCCCCATACATACATAGTACATGCATATCCACCCCCATTTGTACATAATAAGTCAATGAACCAGCCAATCAAACAACCATCAACATTCATGAAATAAAGCATAGCAAAAACCCAAAAGAGGTCTCGCTCAAGCTGGAGTCCTCGCTCAGGCGAGAAGAGTGCTCTCGCTCAAGCAGTAGACTCTCACTTAGGCGAGACTGCAATAGTGGCTCCTGGAGAATTTCGCGAGCTCTCGCTTAGGCGAGGCTGTCTCGCCTGAGCGAGACAGTTCGTAGCTCTAAACACAGCCCCTCGCCTGGGCGAGCGCTCGAGTAGAAAAATTGGGCGAGTTCCTGTTATTCTCGCCTGGGCGAGGTGAGCTCGCCTGGGTGAGTATATCAGTACTCACCACTGAACCACGCGTATTCAATGAGGGACTCACTCACAACAACACCCAAAGCATTTTCGTACCATCAAAACAACATACTATCACTAAAACGCGAAACAAGACCAAAGTACACCAACAGTGAATCAAAAGCATGAAGTCTAGCTTCCCTTACCTGGAATAAGCTATCCAAGACTCCCAACCCCGAATAGCGAGCACAACAGCTACGAGTTTATCTTAATGAACTAGAGATTAGAGAAACAGAGCGAAACTGGGATTAATAAGGGAACCTCTGTCGAAACCCTGACAATAAAGCTAGAATGAGGAGAGAACGTTTGGGCGGTTAACTTACTTGGAACAACTGGTCCTCCTAGCTCGACGTACTGTGAGAGTAAAGCCCTAGCAGAGGCGGCAACAGCAGCTCAAGGAATGCGGGAATCTGTTTTACGCAAAATGAGCACAAGAATTAGGGTTTGGGCAGATTTAGGTATGTTTTCCCCCTTTTTGGGCCAGCCCTAAGACCCAAATGGTTAGGGGCAGCCTTAAGAAAAGGGCAGCACAAAAAGTGGGCCTTACATTAAACACTTAAATTGAGAGTGTTAAACATTCTCATGTGAAAAGAAAATATACAATAAATAAAAATATTTAAAAAGAATAGAAATATTTGAATGTGAGACATAAAAAATATGTAATTGACATACATCATTTGAACATAATTGCATAAAGGTTATGATAAAGATAAAAAATACATTAGAGATACAAATGAATTTCATGACAAACCAAATAATTAGAAGAAATAAAAAATAAAAAATAGAAAGTGTAATAGCATAAACCCCAATCATACTTTATTAAATACGAATATTTTAATAATTTAAATAGAACGGAGATATGGTGGAGACAAGTATTATGAGGGGTATGGGACAGAGATGAGGTAGATTTGTACATTCTTATATACCTTCTCATACCTAATTGAAAAAGTCGGAGATTCTCCATACCCATACCGAATCAATATGGGAATTCTCTATTAAAACAAGGACGAATTCGGACAATATCCACATAATGAATTTATTTGTCATCCCTAGTTTTTGCCCCACTCTCTTGCCATTTCTACCCCTAGTTGAGTATGTACACAAATGATATCGATAATAATGAAAGAGAATCAAATGAATTATAATCGATGCTCCTATATTATAAGCTTAAAACTTCTAAAATAAACTGCTTTTACATTAAAACAATATTTTGGAGACGTTATGTTTAGAAGTACTAGTTAAATAAAACTAACATTTTCAAAACTCCAAACAGTTACAAATAAATAGAGTATTCAGTATTTAATGTTTTGAACATTTAATATTGTGCATTAAATATTTTATAAACTAATAAATGATTTTAACATTTAGTATACGGTAACATTTTTTCTATCCACATAATTAAAATAAAATATATTAATTCTTACTGTTATATAAATAAATATTTAAAATTCATAATTAATTGGAAAGTTGATAATTAATAGTTTAATTATTATTCTATCTACATAAATGAATATTATTAGACATCATATTAAGAAAGAAAGAAATAAGTCAAAGAGTATATTTGAATAAATAAAATTATGTTTTCAGCAGCATTTACATTTTCAGGGAAATTTAAAACTACACTTTAAGAAAATCACTTAACAATTTATATCATTAATTAAATAATTATATTTATACCATAATAATCAATATAAATAAAATAAGATTATATTAAATTATTAAGAAGTATGTTAAATATATGGAATGTCTACCTATTATTGATTTTTTTTATGGTGTTCAATGTATTGATTCAAAAACTGAAAATTTCTAATTCAATTTTTAACTATTATATTAATGAAATCCCGCTATTAAAAATAATAATATCCTATTTTATTGACAATAAAAGTTTAACAATAAATTATTTAAATAAAAAAAATTAAAGTAATAATACACGAACACTTTCATTTTATCTATATTTATTATACATTTTTTTTTCTTTTTATAACATCAAATTTTAAATATTTAATGAAATATTTTTTTTATATAAAAATTCAACTAAAAGCACTTAAATTAGTAAGATTACTAAAAGTCAATTAATTTTTCTTATTTTTATGTATTTATTCGGCGGTGATGTAAGTGTTTTTCCGTTAACTAGTTGGTGTTTTTTGCGTGAAGACTGAAGAGCTTCTTACTGAGCATAGTAGTCGACCGTTTCCAATCAGGTACACATTCTTCAAATAACTAGCACTTAGCTAAAAACCATGATAAAACCTTATTCCTATCACATAGTTCCTTTTGCAGGGTACAGTGGAACCAAAGAGAAATAGATGTTGAAGGACAAGTTCCTTCTTCGTTTTGGAAGTAATCCTGTGCGGATTGCGGCTTTCTGCTTCAAGAACCTCAGGAAAATTCAGGTCCTTGATACCGACATTTCTTCTGCTGTTGGTTAGTCTTCTCTTTCTCTCTCTCATTCTTTACGTGATAAAATTGCAAATGCTTTCTGTCTTACTTCCAAAGACATCCAAAATTTTGGTTGGCTTGTTTCGTTTTTCATCGATATAAATGAAATTCTGTTTTTTTTTTCTGTTGTTGTTACTGTTGTGTTTTTGTTCCATGAGTGGTTATGGCGGCTTAAAATTTTATTTGTTTATGTTCTTTTGTATTTGTGAGTAGTTTGGGGAATGGTTGGAAAAGGGGCAGTTTTAGCTGAGGTTAGTTTCAAAATTGTGGATGCAGCTCTGCTGGCCGGGGAAAATTAGTGTTGGAAAACAGTTTTTGTTTTTGTAGTTTTCAATTATTTATTGCTTCCAAGATACCCTTTGGCTTTTGGTTTAGCAGAATGGTGTTAACCCTGTTGGCAAAACACTTAAACGTTAAGGTAAATACAATGAAGCTTCTGCGACTTTAGCGCTTTCTTTAACATACAATTTTAATAATTGTGTGCAATTTACATGTCTATTATATATATATATGAAGCGATTATCCTAATCATAATCATTTTTGTGTGGAAGTTATTGGCATTGGATTCAATTTTAAGGAGAATAAATAGTGACAATGATGAATGTGGTTGCGGTCACATTGATTGAAAGTTGAAAAGAAAATCCGTTTTGGTGAAATGAGTCTGATTTGTACTGATAGTATGTTATTGTACATATATGTGAGAAGAAGTTAACAGTAGCCTAGTAGGGTGTCAAATTCTAACAGAAAGAAAGACAGCTAACAGTGATCTAAACTACAATCATATACGTGCATAGATAGAGGTTGCAGAAGTGCTATTTGATACTTGTATCAGCAACATTGTCAACAAGTTATCAAAAGGGGTAATGATTATAGGATGTTATGGTATATTTCCTATGTAGTTAAAAATGGAGACGAAAATTCATTAATCAGTTTTTGCTGGAGGGATAGTAGCAGACCAAATCAAATTTCCTCAGCCATTTGGCTCTCCGAACAATAATAGATATCGACTACATTTTGTCTTTGACAATATTATTTTAGGACATAAACTACTAGTTTTGTTAACTTCAATGATCAATTAGCTGATATATTAACTAATCTCCTGTGAGGGCCGTGGGTTGATTTTGTCTCATAAGCTTGGTGTCGGTAGCATACATAATCCAGCTTTAGGGAGTGCATAAACTTGATTTTATTTACATTTAACTTCTGCTAATTCTGTAGCCATTCATGATGGTTTTTTTAATCCTGTTGATTATGTGTGGAGTTGTATATTTGCCAAGGGGAAAGGTCTTGGGGCCAAGGGACCCTGTGTTATTTGTTTAAATATTTAGAATTTTAATTTTTCTTCACTGGGTTAAATATTAAAAATGCTTTCGCTAATAAATTTTATTTGCTCTAGTAAACTGGTTAAGAGGTTTGTAAGAACACTTTTATATGGATCATGTTTGATGGTGCTTGGTCCTGTTACTCCCAAAAATTGTTAATAATTTTCTTGTTTCTGTTTATAATCCACTTGTGAAATCCAGATTAACTTTATGCTAATGTTTCTCCATTTTTTTTATCTTCTTTGCCTTCTGCAGACAAGATTTTGCAAGATGAAATGGATGTTGTATCCTATAGAGTGCTAGGTTATCTTCTTCTTGGCATTGTCAGAATATACTCTAGAAAGGTTGAATATGTACTTGATGATTGCAATGAGATGCTCATTAAATTTAATAAATTTGTGGACAATAGAGAAGACTTTGCCCATGTGGAAACCTTGCGTATGTCTATTAGTATACCTGAGAGATTACAGTTGGATGCTTTTGAGTTAGATGTACTTGAAGATACTGGCAAGTAAGGTTTTACTAGATTATAACATACAAATTTACATGCTTTTGGAATTTTATTTTAGTTTTGAGAATTTCATTACTTATCTTCTTCTAATGTTTCAGAGACCATACTGCTCTTCCAGAAGAAATTACTATCAAAGACAAAGGTACTAAAATTCTTTCACTATTTTACTTTTATAGTAAATTTAATTTTATCCTATTTTTTTGAGTAATATATGCTGTGAAATGCAACAGAGGTTGTGTGTAAAACTGGGGAATTTGGGCTGTTTTCTCAAGAGAAGGTATGCATTCCATAGTTCTTCATAGTGTCAAATTGTAGTGTCTCAATTCTTTAAGCCTTACCTCAATAATGTTTATTCTTTTTTATCCATGCAATTATTTTTGTTTCTGTTTGTCTTGGATTGTTCACTAATATATTGTCTAATAAATGCTTTTCCATGATTATATTGGTCTGTTTCTGTTGGATTCAAGAAATAAACACATTTAATTCTAGATAAACTATATAATCATCTTATTGTATTTAGTTAAGATTTTGGTATAAAAATCAACAAATACCGGTTTCCCTAAAATAGATCTCTTTCAAAACACCAAAACCAACAACCTCACCCCTTTATTGCCTTGTGGAAGTTGTCAAACTATAACTGGCACACCATTGCATAAAAGTGCTTTGCTCGAAATTAATGTAAAAATAACTTCCTAATTCAGAGGTATAACTGCCTAATTTTTGTTTTGGCCTATCAATGCCTTATGTTACACAAGAAGCCTTACACCAAGTACTGAAATAAAGCAATTGTTCCTAGCAACTCAGCTATGAATTTGGTCCCAACAATTCAACCTTTTTATCTTCATCTCCCAAAATAAGCATTCTTAAAGTTTTTTCATGATACCCATGATGTGGCCATAATAATGGTTGGTCACATTGAAAACGATCAACTTCTTTCTTTCTAACATTTTCTCAATTTAAATGCCTAGTGCTGTAGGTTTTGAACAATGAATTAATTTTTTTTAATTACCACTAGTATAACTTCTTCCCAGTTCCCATTTTATCTCTATCAGGTTTAACCCTTTTTAAAGAAACAAAATGTTGTTCTCGAGCTCAATTTGGACACAAAATTCTGGTTATAACAGCCCAGACCCAGTGTTCTGGTTCTAAACCACATTTCATTTTTTTTTTCTCTAAGCCTAACATTATAAATATAAAATTTATTGTTTATCTGTTTGTCTAAATGATTGACAATGGGCACAATTTGTTGATAATGAGTCCTCAATTTTCTTCTACATACTAATCACATTCAAATCATTCATAAAATAATCCTAAAGTCAATTCTGCTGTAATTTGGGTTAATTGGACCAATGAACATTATAAATTCCTGCTCAAACTCCTACACACAATTTGTTTGATTGCAAGGTTGGTAATTGTTCATAGGGATTTTCTGTTCCATTACTAGAAAACCTATTCAATGATTCCACTTTGAAAACCTCCAATGTTGATAGAGCCCAGGAACAAGGGTCAGCTGGAGACCAATTGTTGGGTCAACACATCCCAAGGTTTCGGAAACTTTACTCCAGAAAGAAGGAAACCTGGCAATCAGCAGCAGAGGTTGTAGTTGTTCACAGTGGAGTGCTGATTGTAGCAGAGGGAAAAAAAATGGTGTGGCTCATAGAGTGCGGATAGCAAGATGAATTGTGAGTGAAATGGCTTGGTACCTACAGTTATAGGAGCTGAGAGGTTTGTTCTTGTGATTTCTAACTATACAAATACTTGTTCTTCCACATTTTTGGCATTCTGGTCTGTGTGAGTTTAATGCTAGTGTTTGGGTTAGTTTGTGTAATTGAAGGCTTCCAGATCTAGTCCAGTTTATATTAGTCCCTTCCATACAAATCAAGCCCATGGACAATTTGAGTTCTGGTTTAGTCTTTTGCTTTTCAAAAAGGCCATGGTTATAAATATAATTAATTAAAAACTTTTCAACCCTGGCTTGCTACCTAACAGGATCTTGCCCATGAAAATTGGGTATTTCACTTTCCACTCTTTCTTTTTAAAAGCATTTGAATCCCCATCTTCAAGGCTAGATGAGTGACCAATGACATGACCTTGATTATGTAGTTGACTAGTTCTGGAATGGTTAAAACATCTTCCATGGTGTTTTTCCATTGATTGGCCTTTTGTTCTAGGCCAAAATCCTCCAAATTATTTGGATAGTGTCTCCTATTATTTCCTTTTTCTTGGGTATTTATATTTGTAGAATAAACTATTTAGTCTGTATTCTAATATTTATGTTGGAAGTTCCACGTCAACTGGAGATAAGGTTAATTTAAAGTATATATGTGGGTGTAAATCTCACTTTACAAGTCGGTTTTGTAAAGTTGAGTTAGGTTTAAAGTCCACTTCTTAATATGGTATCAGAGTCATGGGTTAGAGTTTATCCTAACGAAATTTGATATTTGTTGGGTATATTGTTCCACCCGCTATCGGGTCGCTATCGAACCACCCATTAATGTCTAGTCTCATGTTCGAGATGTATATACCTCGGCGTGAAGGGGTGTTGGAAGTCGCACATCATTTGGCTTAAAGTCCACTTCTTGACAATTTAAAAGAGGGGTCATTTGCTTCATGCTATCCTGCCATCCTGCTTGCCATTTTCAGAGCTAGCTGCCATGCACTACTGTCAAATATGATAACAATTCAAGCATCAACAAATACATGGTTTCTTCTCAGCAAAGAGTTTTCACCTTGAAACTTCAAAATGACAATCTGATGCGTCAATTGCCAACAACACTACAAGGATCATGCATGTAACTGTGAGATCTAAAATTCATATAAAAATAGAAACCTAATAACATAATACAACCCTATAGCAGCCTAATTTAAAATTTGACCTATTATCTATCATTGGTTGGCAATCACATGCTGGTTAATAAGTAATTTCGCTTATGGAGTTCCACTTAGGGATTTAATTGATTATGTAACGCGAGTAATGTATAACATAGATACTGTTTTGCTTCGGCTTTACCTTAAAGCTTAAACTTTTAGGTGAATTATTCCATTACATTCATATGAGAAAGTTATCTCAGTTTTTAATTCTATTGAATCTGTTTCTTTTTGTTTTTTTATTTTGTTTTTTATCTTTCTTGTTACAGATTTTCTCCAAATAGTATTAAAATGAAATCAAGGCAGATAATATTTAATGAAAATTTGTTTGGAACATGTATGGAAAAAATATAGGGCATAAATTTGTCCCAAATAACTGGATTACCAACAAAGTTAATTGGGGAATATGATCCTGAGTGATAAAATTGTACAATGATTGTAGATTATATTTAATCATAAATGTTTGAAATGATATGCAAGGTTAGGGTGACAAAGGGAGTTGACCTGCCAAAATATGTTTTATTTTGAATGGAATTGGTAATAATTTGGTATATTGTATCATATACATATATATGTGTGTGTATGTATCTATGTATGGTGTTAATAAATATAATTAATTAAAACCGTACTGTAAATTAAATTAATATTAAAAGGAAATAACATTCTTAAATATTGGTGGATTAAGCAACTCAACCGACCTTGACTTGGTGGGTTGGCGTGCTTGTACGTTGAATCATCTAAGCAACTCCACTAATTTTGATAGATTGACTAGTCTAGTTCTACCGCTTTGTCGCCATCCATGCAAGATGTTTTATGCCAATTTGAATCATTTCATTGACCAAATGAGCTAGTTACATTAAATTTCACCTTAATTGTAGCCATAATATGTTATAGGCGTATTGATGGAAGACATTTTCATATACTTGATAGTGTTAAATTTACTTCAAACACAAAGAGCAAACCCTTGTGTTATTTTCTTGATTCTGCACATACTAAATGCCTTTTACTATGCAGTTTGAGGAGTTTGATGACAGCGAAAATACCTGCTCTTCTGATCGCGATAAAGTGGGAAAGTATGTTGACCAAACTTATGAAAATATTATTTTATTTCTTCTGTCATGACATGTTGCTGATTATAATTTGGATTGTTCTGTATATTCTTCAATGAACTTATTTGATTGTGCAATATACCTTGCAGTGCTCATCTAACTCAACTGTTGAGTATGATGGGTATTAAAGTTGATCCACTTAGTCCAGTTGGTTTACGAGAAGGCAGCATGTTTTCTCTAAAGGAGCCAATGAACTTGGAAAGTGTTTTAATGGTAGAAGGACGACTAGAGAAAGAATTTGCTGGTCAAGATCAACAAATTGTTGAAGATCAGACAAGTAAAGATGTAGTATCAAGTGAAGATGAAATGCATGAAGACAGTAGTAGAATCTCTCAAGATGAATATACGGATATCAGTATATTCTGTGGGAGAGAGGAGGAACATGTGTCATCTATGGAAGAATATATCAAATCTTGTCAAGTTGACGCCGTCCAGAGTTCTGTCAAGGAAACATTAAGCTCGTTTTGCAACATGAGTGAGGAAATTATTGAAGTTCTTGAAGCCAGAAGTTTGGAAGAAAGTACAGAAAAGACTGAGGATAATATACACCAAGAAAAAGAATGTGTGCCCCATGTCAATTCATCTGTTACCAATGACATCCATGAAGAGCTCATTGAAGGGTCTGCTGAAAAGTGTGATAACAAAGGAAAATTAGGGTTTCAAGAAAAGGTTTCAGTTGAAGATGAAAGGCTTAGTTTTACTCTATCGAAAACAAAAAATCTAGATGTAACTCATGTGTCTAAGTTTCAAGATGATTCCGTTGGAAGGCCAAAACGAGGTTCATGAAACCATTATTCTTCTTAGGCCTTGAAAATGCAACTGCTGATTAATTTTCTGTCTTTGTTTTCAGCATTTGGATTCTTCAAATTTTTTTTCTTAAAATTCTATTTTGGCAGGTGCTACTACGCCAGAGTCAATGCTTATTTCTACACCAGCTGTGAGAGACCGCTCACATTTCTCAAAGAAAAGAAGAGCTGTTATTGATCAAAAAAGAACTGTCCTACCAAACAAGTATGTGATAATAAGGTCCTTTTAAATTATTCTTTTTTCTAGATATTCAAATATTCAATGCTTTTTTACCTTGCTTCCTTGTGCACTAGACTGGTGGTAAAGGATTGTTCCATGTATCTAGAGTTTGAAGCTGTAATCTAAGTAATAAACTATGATTTCTTCCAAATATTAGTATAATATGTCCATTCACATTGTAATAAATAAATGTGTCACAAGTATATGACGTTTGTATTTTACCTAACAGAAAATTTGCTCACTGTTAGAGTGGTGTGGGAAAATCCATTTAGTTATTTAGGAAATATTTTGAATATAGTTGTTACCATAAAATTAGGCCGCCCATTTACTTCAATTTCTTACTCTTATAGGAAAACCCTCCAATCATTGGTTTTGTTTCTTTCCTTTTCCTATAATTATTTATGTGTAGTTCATGTGATCTTGTAAATGAATTAACAGTTATTCCACTCACGATAATTTTAATTCAATTCTTATTTCAATGTGCAAGTCTTTTCGTTATTCTCAACTGAATGTTACATCTTGAACCATTTCAGGGTAATTACAAAGATATTATGCACTGCAGAATCCATAGTTCGTAAACGAAGAAAATACCGTCGTACTTCACTTACTTGGAAAAGAGAATCTCTCATTTCCTTTCATCCTGATAGATTCTTTGAGCCCTTGCTTCCTTGTAAGTTTAGTTTTATCACTTCTCTTTTTGTTTGTAAACTCTTCTATCTTTACTGATCTTGGTTTTCTCCAGGTTGTTCCTCAAAGCTTCAACTTCTATTCTCTAGAAAGAAAATGAAATTACCCGATTCCCTCAAGATTGTGGAAGCTTCAGGGAACCTACACTTGCAAGAGTCTCCAACTATTGCCACTCCTCTAAGCCCTCCTCATAATGATATACCAATTGTTCCAGAGACTCTTTCTTTGAGTACAAATGAAAATGAGTTTCCTAGTCTGTTGGATGAGGTAAAGAATAACTATAAAGAAAACCATATTATATGAAAAAGGGTGAAGATTGTTAGAATATATGAAAATATGCAATATTATCTTTGATTATGTCTTATATATCCTTTACAATTAGTTTCCTCCAAATTATCTCTTAGGATTTTATTTTTTTACCATTTGTTTAGCATTATGATTTGTAGTCTAGGATTTATGATTTTCTCCAAAACTGAGTTATTACTCTAGGTTTTAAATTCTATATTATCCTTTAGGATTAGTTTCGTCCATATTATCTCTTAGATTTCTATTTCCTTCCCATTTATTATTTAGTAGTACACCGGGTTTTATTATATCTTATTGTTACACATCACAATACTTGAGTATATTATTTATAGTTTCTACTTTTATTTTCAGTTTCCTTACTTTATAACCTAAAACCTTATATTTTCAACATGACATCGTAGCTATTTCATCTTTATGTCCTATCTGGCTAGTGCCAACAATCCATTGTTGATGCTGGTATTTTTGTTTATTTGTTTTTTCCCCTTAGCCCTGCAGCAATTTTTTCGTAGGCACCTTGAAACAGATATGAGAAAACAAGACAAAGAAGAAGCAGATATAAACTCACAAAACTAAATTATTCACTATCAGCTGAAAAAGCCAACGTTTACAACGGAAAAGGCTTCCTTTTCACACAGGGTATTTCTTGTCACAAGTCAAAGATGCTCAATACAAAAAGAAGACCCCTAACACCTCCCAAAGGGAAACTGTTTATAGACTTTCTCAGAAATTCTCTCCCCCAAAACAACTAACCGCATAACTCCCTTTTATTTCTAAATTTCCTTCTATAATGCACATTCCAATTTCTCATTATTTCCCTGCCTAACAGATTCCTAATCGTTCCATTTCCTCTGGTCCTTTAATGAAGTTTTTGTCATCCAATAAAATAACTTTTTTACTGTCATAAAAATATAAAATATGTTAAACGTGATGTTTTTATGAATCAAAGCTAATTTCCTCTCTCACTGTCGAATAAAAAAGTCTCACTCCATTAAATCTCTTTGCTGAAGAAAAAGAAAAAAAAAATCGCCAATCGGCTTTAGCAGATGTACATGTGAGACTGCATTTCTTGGAATGTTAGGCTTCTTGAGTATATCTATTTTTTTAATGAAAAAGCCCCACTTTACTTTTGCTTTTATTTCCTCCATATTTTTATTCAATGATCTAATTGATGTATCCATGCATTTATTTTGTTTATATCAGGAAATAAATTCATTTGGAACAGATAATGCAAAAAGTGAGATCTCTTGTAAATCTCCGTCTATAAATTGTTATAATTCCTGTTGAATTCAATGTTTTGCAAATCATTTGGAACATGATGTCTTTATTTATTTTCTCTACAGTAGTTGGGTGGTCTGATCGAACCAGGTGAGATGGTTGGCTTTTGGAATACCAATAGTTCAAATGTTGTTTTGAGATTGATGGATGATGGTGTTCTTTGATGATGTTCAGATATGTAGCAAGCTACTTGCATCAGAGTTTTCTACCTGCAAGGAATCAGAAAGAGGAGACTGTGCTAAACTTCTCAAAAGTTTTTGGAGGCCTAGCCCGGAAAGAAGGGGCAAGGCTATTTTATGAAGTACTGGTATGTTAAACTTTTTGTTTCAAGATTATGTTCATGCTTATGAAAAGTTTGGTGACTACTTTTCTTATATCAACCTTCTTTCGTCATTTTCTGCAGAAATCTGAATTGTGTTTTCTTGTCTTTACTACCCTTCTTTTTCGGTAGATGACATTCTTTTCAACTTTACAGGATGAAAATGTGTTCTTAATATTTGTCAACTCTACTTTTTTTTCTGGGATTAAGTATGTTTTTAGTCCTTGAACTTTGAGTGAAAATTGAAATTTGTCCCTATCTGAAACTTCGATACATTTTGGTCCTTAAACTTTAAAAATAAATTAATATAGTTCTTTTAACCCAATTATATTAACTTTTTTTTACAAGTCGAATGCATTTTCCAAAAAATATTGAACCGGGAATGTGTCAAACGATGTAAACAACTCCGATGCTAACATGAAATGCGTTCGACATGTAAAAAAAATAATGTAATTGGGTTAAAAGGACTATATTTATTCATTTTTAAAGTTTAGGGATCAAAATGTATTGAAGTTTCGGACATACGAATTTCAATTTTGAGTCAAAGTTGAAAGACTAAAAATATACTTAATCTTTTTTTCTGAGTGATGATAATAGGAAAAAGTACATTGTAGTCCATTTAGTTTGTGATAGAATAATCATGTACTTTCAATAACTTTTTTTAGGCCTTCACCCTTTCATTTAATTAGGGGCGGATCTTCTGAGGATAGGGAAGGGCCATGGCCCCTCCAAAATTTTGAAAATTTTTAATTATATATATAAATATATTTGAAATTTTTTAAATTGTAGGTATTATATTTTAGAAATTGATGAAAATTAAATTGTGTATCTATTTATTTCTTTTATAAAGCATAACAATTAATAATAGATAACAAAACATAAAATCAAATATAATAAAAAATAAAAATATTTAGGTTTAATTTATCTTTTGGTCCCTGTTTTTGTCCAAAAGCTAACCCTAGGATTATGTTAATTACACCAACAAAACAAATTATTCATACTAAGAGTTTTAATTTTAATGAAAAAGTTATTGATCTGTTTGGAGAAATTTAACAAAATTTATGGTAAAAGACCAAATTGCATCTGTTTCTCAAAAATCGGGACCAAATTAAGACAAATAACTGAAGGACCAACTTAATATTTTTAAACGAAAATATGAATCAAAAGAGTAATTAAACCAAATATTTATTAAGATAATTTTTATTTTTCTTCTCATTGTCTTTTTAGTTTTTCACAAATTATAATCATTTCTCACACTCATATCTTTTCTTGTTTTTGAAGACACAAATTCATTATTTTTGCTCTTGTTTCTCATTTATCTTATTCCTTTTTCTCATTTATCTCATGAGTTTTTTGTATATTCATTTTTAATGAATATAGAAAAAATAAATAATGTATTATGTGTTTTTTCATAATCGATTTTTAATTGTGACTTGACTATAATATTTTTTTTTATAATTACGTGTCTCAATTTTTTATTAGATTATGATAAATTATTTTTTAATATTATTTACAAAGAAGGTATATTGATAAAGAATAAAAGAATAAATTCATTTTTTAAAAGTGATAAAAAAGAAAGTATTGATGAAAACAAGATAAACCCTACTTCTTCACATATTTTGAAACCTTATACTAAAGGTCAAATTGTTAAGTTAGAGAAGCTATTTTTTGAAGCATTATACTAATAATTGAATCTAATAATCTCAAAATTATATTTCAAAATTATATTACTTTGGTCCCTCTAATACTTTTGGTCAAGATCTGCCATTGCATTTAATGGATCAACTATATTGTCTGATTGGAATGTATAACTCTAGAATGCAAGTCTAGGGAATTTATGTCTGTCCTTTTGCTCTATCTTAGCAACCATATTGAACAAATTAATCCTGTCAATAATTCAATTTAGTTATTTAGTTCAATCATTTTTTTCCCACTTGAAACAGTTAGTTGAAAGTATGAGCCTATGTGTTAGGAACAAAATCCATAAATCCTGACTTGAAAACTCTTTCACTGTTTTAACTTTTATGCGATTGCTCCAATTTGTTATAAAACCCAATAGGGTTCATAAAATATCTGGTTGCTAGTTTAGATGGAGTCCACCTATTGTAGTCCGCCTTTTGAGGTCATAGCCATGGTAGTCCGCCTATGAGACCTAATCTTCAAATATACTCAATCCCGTGCTTTTATGAGTGCTATGATATCTTACTGTGCTTATTAGCATAAGCATAATGTGTCATCTGATGTGCTCAATCCAAAGGAAATTTTAATTGCTTTAGAGATTCATCATAATCCATTAAATATTGAGCCACAACATCTACCGAAGTTTCTCCTGGTGCAAACTTAGCCGAAGAAATGCAACATGTACAAAATGAGAACAATGTCACACCCTTGGTGAGCAAGCAACTGGCCTAGGGTTCCTTGTGGCCCAAGCTAGCCCAATGGAAACCCTAATTAGGTCACACACACAAGAAGCCTAACTTCTAAGTCCAAATCTACACTATTGGGCCCAAAGTCCAAAACAAGGCCCAAACATTCTACACTATTTGGCCAAATACAAGGCTCGAAATAATAAACTTATTCTAACTATTTACATTACAATTGGTCCATGAAAATAAAAACTTGGGCCCAAAAAGCTCACATGAGGCTCAATTTTCATGTTTGTGCCTGCCATTGTTTTTGTGATTGGTCCATTGACTAGGAGTTTACCATCAACCTTAGAGACAAAAAACAACAAAAAATGGAAATCCTTACTCGAAAACTCTTTCACTGCTACAGAACAGTGTCATTGAGATGAACTTGTATTTCTTCACACACCTTCAGCAGTCACAACAGGGTAAACAATATTACCCCAAAAGGAGCACTCGCCAAATGGTTTAGTAGATTCACCAAAGTTGGAAAACATAAAGCTAAAGAAACCCCAATTTCATTTGAGGAACTATTTATTAGGTCTTTACTCTCAAACCACATAATCACTACCTGGATATAACTAATTACAATTCACCTTTCTGGAAATGTAAAAGTCATTCCTCTTCTCCGTCTTGTCCCCATTCCTAACAATGTGCATGTGTGGCACTATAAGATAATGCCAAAGCTTTCTTTCGATGCTTGAATATTCAAAGTGGAAAAATCTTTGGTAGAAATATCAGTTCATTCTTAGATTAAACTAGGATTGCAACATTTTATTTTCAGTAAATTACACATATTTATCCTGGGTTTCATTAAGTTTTCTCTGGTACTCCTCTTTTCACGCCTGCGCAACCCGTTTGTTTGAAATATATATGCTTACACACCATGTCTTCCAAGAAACACGTTATACTGTCGATACTGAATTATGAGCTCTGTTAAGAAACTTCATTGGATATTCACTGAATCACTGTAATTTTTTGCTATTTTATTTTTTTAATTTTTTGGCTATTAATGTAAGACCACAGTTACTCATGATTCATGAAATGGACCTCCTAACGAACCAAAATATGTATATGTTTTATATGAAATTGTTTTCATTTGTTTACTGTATAATGTTTTTCAGGTTCTTAAAACTACTGGCTATGTAGATGTGGAGCAAAACGAAGCTTATGGGGATATTGGAATCACTAAACTTCCAAAATTAGACCAAACTTTTTGATTCGATGATCTATTAACATATAGATATCAAAGGAGCTACAGAAATAGAAAATTGATAGGATTCTGGTGGATTTATATGTTGTAGTTTTTTTTGTAATTTATATCATTGTGTTTAATTGTACAGCTTTACTTGCCATTTTATTTTAGTCACTTTTCGAAATGGATTTCTGTCACTAGTTACACTGTACAGTGATGTCAAAGCTAGAAACTTCAATATGGCAGTGATAAGCCCGAACTTTGAATTTATCACATTTAGGCAAATGTTACTGATTATTTAAAGAAATATGATCTGTTGACACCACTTTTTAATTCACTTTTGACACCAACTGAGATGGATTTAGGGAAAACAATTTATAAGTTGTTTTAATTGGAAGATGCGTATACACAAATTTGACACGCTCCGGAATTCGGAATTGGAAGATGTGTAGTTGCATTTTGTCACTCTTGTTCTCTTTTTTCCATTCCTCACAATCATCCTTTATGTTTTCTTCTGCCATTTTTCATTTCTCTCATTTTTGTTCCTCTCACCATCATCTTTTACTTTCATACACACATAAACGCAAGGCAGAGCAGGGGATCTATTCTTAGCGCCCTATGTTGGTTTGTTATGAGTGAGTTTGTTTCCTTCATTTTTCTTTCGCATGAAACGATGCCGCTTGAAGTAGTTGGTGTTTTGCAAATCAAAATAATCCTCCAAAATGTTGTGAAGGAAGAACTCCAAAAACGGTATCAATTCAGGGATTGGTCCATTTGTGCTTTTTTCCAAAATGGTGTTTTTCTCTGCCCTTTTTGAATAGTTGCAAGAACCCACCTCAGATCTAGAATCTGGAGAAAAAAAAAAGGTTATGAGTAGCTTTCTTTCCCCTCTAATCTACCAAAATGTGATTTTTATTATTTGGTTGTTGTTGTGGTGTAATTCATAGCGTTGAATTTGCTTTTGGGGCTCACTAGTATCCATCAACGAGGATATTTGAGGAGAACTAAGGAGGTGTGGAGGTTTAACTCTTAAAAAACAACCCTTGTTGCTTGCATTATGTAACATTCTAGGTGCATATTACTTAATAAATATAATTTATTGAAATCCAATATAGTAAATAAAAGCGGGAAAGTTTAAATCTTATATCGTTGCAGTTTTATTATGTTGTGACATCTTTTCTACAAGCTCATAGTAGAGAAAAGTCTCATAAAGTTTATAACAAAATGTCTGAAATTGAAACATAGAATAAATCATTCCATAGTCTGCCCCGCTCAGTCCCTACGCATCAGCATGCTCACCTGGATTCACTTATGCTCCCACATGACAAGTCACACGATCATCGCCAAACACAAACAGAAAGGGTGAGCTGAGAAAGATAATATAATATACTTAATGAATAATAACAATCACCCCTCTCCTAATCTATCTTAGCCAATTTTTTAATTTATTGACTTCTCTATATTTGTTCCCATCACAATCTCAACCTATACGAGAAAGATCCATATACAACCATGGTCTTCAAGGATTATCATGCTCCCACGAACCTACCCACTCGTGGTCCAACCCTATGGACCTCCCCGCCCATAGTCCAACTCTACGAACTTGCCCGCTTGTAGTCCAACATGCGTGAACACCTATTATGAACCTCTCCGCTCATAGAACCCCCAAGTGTGAGCACGAAACATAAGAACCTCCCCGCTCGTATAGTACAAAAGATACGGACCTCCCTGCCCGCATCAATCACGCATCTCACATCTTCGTTACGAACCTCCCCGCTCGTAACTAATCCAACATATCCCTTACCATGCCATCAAGATCATCCATGCAAATCCATCTGCAATAGACCCTTGCCCCTGCACTATCGTCTGGTGCTGCCTAAGCGCCGCTAGGCGAAAACATGCTCTAGACCGCCTTGCAGTAACTCCCTGCCACCAAGCGCCACGCACCCAGGGACCCCTCTGATTGTGGCTTATCGCATGGCAGAGCAATCCTTACCGCTAGGTGCCACACCAGTAAGTCAAATTTCTACTGGTTTAAACAATTCAACAGGTTTCCAAGCACATCCAAATAATTGCAGTCATACACCCAGAACACCATTTCCAAATAATTACAATTCTCAAGTCACAAAATTCATCATAATAGTTTCCTAAACATCAATCATAGTAAGCACTCGTGCCTTTGAACTTGGAGGTAAATCATCCTTTAAAGTAGTCAAGTACATACTTGCAACATGTGACCCTAACAACTAGTGTTTCAATAATAAGTCCGAACATACCAACATCACAAATCATAATTATATTTTCACCATAAAGTACCACATACCAATTTAAATCTTCTTTCAACCTTGTTACAACTAATTTGTACCCAAGTGCATCATATCTACTCATGCATCAATAATACTAGTCGAACCTCTATGACTTACACATTTCATGAAAGACCTCGAATCAAACCATATTCAAAAATCCCTAACTTTCATTTTCCCACTGAGCCAACCACAAAATAGTGAGCTGGCCAACCTTCATCACCTGGCGGCATGCCAACGTTGCCAGAGGTGCATCGGGATACTGAAAATTTTCTAGAATTCCTTGAACCTGTAGAAAAACCCAAAATCCAAAAAAAAAAACTACAATTTGACTTCCCAATGCTTATGACTTGTGCACATCCCTACTAGATATTACTTATTTAAAATAAATAATTAAGAGAAAAAAAAAACATCAAACTTTTATTATTCCCAAACGCGGGAAAATTCATAAATTATTTGAGCGCTAAAACATCAATTATGGCTATATAAAAGAAATAGTCTTATTACAATTTCCAAAATTAAATAAAAATAACAGAAATCACAAATAGATTCCTAGCTCGAATCCTAAGCTAGCCCCTCTATCCATCCAAGTGTTACCAGCATTACCTGTATTATCAACTGCTCCCGTGTAAAGAATTACACGATCATCGCCAAACACAAACAGAAAAGGTGAGCTTAACAATAAAAGAATACACATCAATTAAATAATATATAAACACCCAATAATATTATTATAGTTAGACCTTGGCTAAGACCTTTAACCCCAAGGCCTTTCAACCTTCCCACACACAACATAATTAGCCATGGACTCAAGATTCATGATGCTCACACGAACCTGTCCGCTCGTGATCTTGCCTCTACAAACCTCCCCGCTCGTAGTCCTACTCTACGGACCTACCCGTCCAACCCATGTGATCCACCAGCCACGTACCTCCCCGCACGCAGCATCTCTCAAATATGAGCACTGAACATACGAACCTACCTCGCTCGTATACTCACATGAGAGTAACTAGGTATGAACCTCCCCGCTCATACCATCACATGTTAACCACCATCCATGAACCTACCCGCTCATGGCACAACATCTCCTGGTCCACGTTCGCATCAATGCATACAAACAACACACACAATCTACACTAAACTCGCTTGGGCTAGAAGCCTTAGCTTAAGCGACCAGGCCTGTCTCGCTTTGGCTAAGCTTTCTCGCCTGAGTGAGTGTGCTACCATGGCTTACTTGTGAAGTCTCACTTAGGCGAGCTCATCTCGTTTGGGCGAGATCTCCCTTAGCTCAACAGAAACATCTTTAGCCTAGGAGGCGAGACAACAAAACACACACTCATTAGTCGCGATTCCTCGCTTAGGCGAGTATCTCTCGCATGAGCGAGGTACTCTGTCGCTCAAACCATGGGCCATTCGCCTGAGCGAGTCCCTCGAGCCCAACCTCCAAACTTATCGATTTCTCGCCTAGGCAAGATACTCTCGCCTGAGCGAGCTACTCGAACAAAACCAGATTTTGAGTCTCTGCTATTTTCGCCTAGGCGACCCTCACTCGCCTGAGCGAGAATATCAGACGTCTCCTCTGTTTATGCAAAAAAACACCAGAAAACCATACCCAAACCACAATCAATCATTACCAAACAACCCAAAACAATGCACAATTCATATGGACCTTATTTAGACTCAATTTGACCACAAATTTTGAGATTGAACATAACATATTCATAAACCCAAATAATACCTCTATCATATTCATCCAGGGTATAAGGTATTGTTCAATAAACATCCAAATAACAATATTTCCAATTCATAACACATAGGCACGAGAATTCATGGCAAGCAAGCATAAAATTTTGAGAATAGAACTCCTAATCATCTACATAACCTAATACACGAAAATAACTCCCCTTACCTGGAAATCCTTGCTTCAAATGGTTGTCTAACCTTGGCTTTGTGATATCTAAGAATCTTCATTTGCTTTCCTAATCGAACTACAACTTTTCTCTCAATCCCAAATTCACCTTTCCACTCAGAATTCGTGCTCCCTTCCCACTCTAGGTTTCAAACTTCAAAAACCCTCCTAATTGCCTAAATCTCCCCTTTTATATGGCTCCTAATTGTGGTAAAAAGAAATAAAACGAAAAATGGCCTTTTTACTGTCTATTATTACCTTTCAGGCCATTATGGGCTGTTTTTCCCATCTCCCTTGGTTGCCCGCCTCTAGGGTTTTCCCACCCTTTCACATTCAGGCCACAATTATATTAGCAAAAAAATAAAGAATTCAATTTCATTTTCAACAAGGTTTGAACACACAACCATGAAATCACAAATCAACTGCACAACCAACTCAACCAATCATGTTTTATGATAATTCCTATAATTCTATAATTATGTCCTCACTAAACATAATCATTCATATTATAAAAATTAATAATAAATCAAACAACACATAAATGGCATACATAGGACTCGAACCTAAGTCCTCTCACAAAAACTAAGTACTTTCAACCAATTGAGCTAGTACTTTTCCACGTCACAACAATTAACATTAAATGTCATAAAGGCTTCTACTACCCACATTTATTAAATAATTATTTATTTAATTATTTAATTTTCTCGGGTCTTACAACTTGCATCCAAGCACATATCCCCCAAACACTTATATTCAGTCAATGCATATAAACCATTCATACTCAATTTCCATAGTAACATATTCCTATCTCACATTCATTTCACAAACCCTAAAAGACTCATGATCATCTCAAAATTCCAAGTCATAAAATTAGATACAAGGTAGTTATTATCAACCAATCGCAGAGTCTCCAGAATTTAAGAATCCAAACACATAATGAAAAATACTAGACAACGAATGCAACTGCATCATTGCAGTGCCTATTGTCTGGCAGAAGTCTATCCATCGCCAAGCGGTTCATCACCGAACCCAAAAAACCATGAGAAATGGTTGTGTCGCCTGGCAGGACCTTCTTAGCCGTCAGGCGGTTTCTGGGTAAAATTCTAGGATTACGAAAAACCACGCAAATTGGAAAAAGAATCAAACATTCAAACCAATTATCATCCAGAACAAAATTAAAGGAAGATAAAACACGTAAGGACAATTTTTAAAATGACACACATGCCACACTCTTCCCTAACTTAATAAAACCAATTTTTAAATAAAAAATAAAATGACACGTAAGCTATGTCAAAATTGAGTTTAAAAAATATGTTCAAATATCATTTTCGTTCTTTTATTTTTTTAGGGGCTACGTTTTCTTTCTATCTTTCTCCCTTTAATTTTTCTATTTTTGCTTTCTCCTTCTTTCTCGTTGCTGCCACACATAAAACAGGAAACAAGAGTTTTTATTTTATGAATCTTAGTAACAAAAAAAAAAGGAGGGATATATTCTAGTTTGAAGGCTAGGGTTAGGAGAGGAGTGTGTGATGGCTGGTTAGGGAATACACTCTAAGTTATTTAGCGTTTTGAGAGTATACAAAGGAAGGAAAGAAAGTGGCGATGCAAGGAACCGTGAGAAGCCATAGAGAAGTGAAGTGAGGCAATGAAGGAGACACTTTGGGAACGACCACTAAACCAGGTAGGGGAAGCTTGACCTTGTGTATTTAATTTTTTTTTTTTTGTAAACAATGGATGTTTTGAACTGCGATATTTAATAATCAAAATATATACTTTTACTTAAGTATGGTTTCAACGATAATATTTTTTGCTAAATGTGTATGTTTTATAACTTTCCATGACATCCCAAATTAGGGTGTTACACCACCCCTAAAATGCCCAACTGTTTTAAGACAATGACTTCACTATCATAGTAATATTCAACACTTGATACCCACGCCTAGTGGTTCCTAGGTAGTGAGTTCATGATCTCAGTAACGATTTCATGTCAAGGCTTAATGGTCACGAGTATCACAAAAATTAAAACACCACGTAATTTGCATACCAAAACTTTGATCAAGATAGTTTTTCTCAAATTAGATCCAAAACTAAATAAAAATATATTTATATCATCCATCTCCATGTTTTATACCAATTTATGTGCAATTTTATGAGATTAAATTCCTAATTGTACTCCTTAACCTAAAACATATAAAACTTCGTCTAATTCCTCAATTAAAAAAAAATCAACTAAAAAATCACATACTAAACATATTTTCATTTGACCTCATAAATTCATTTCATCTCTTCATGACAAAAATCCATCAATATCATCTAAAAACAAATATCTAAAATTAAATTCTTTTTAAAAAAGTTCTAACAATTTTTATATTTGTACTACACACATTCAATCATTCAAGCTATGCAATCCTCAATTATATATCATTCAACGAATCATCATAAATCTTTAAAAACATATTTTTGCCTTACAACATTATAACAACCTCATAATATACATAGCTTTCATTTTAGCTCCTTTAGTCCAACATTAGCAACCCAATACAATTATTGTTTAACAAAAAATGTACTTCTCACCAATTTCATCATGGTTTTATCTTTCAAAACTTAATATAGTGATGGCTTCTTCTTGTCTCCATTGAAGCTTGCATAAAGAATGGAGGCTCCATGGATGGTGTTGGATGCGGAGCATGAAGGAAAGAAGCTTAAGGTGTTTGGTTTGGTGTAGGTGAAAGGATTCTTAAGAGAGGTGAGGCCAACTCCTAAGGAAGAAGACTAGAGTAAACTAGAGAAGAGTTTACTCTAAGGTGAGCTCAAAAGAGATTTGTGCACAAATTTGGGCAGCAATTCATTACTCAATTTCAAGCTGAAAAATACATCTCCTAAGCCTTCTATTTTTAGGCTAAAATGAGACCAAGGAGTCTCCAAAAAGTGGAGGGAAAAAAGAGTCTAGAAAGTTGAATTTTGTTGCCAAAAAGGAGCACGTGGGAGGTGTGACTAGCCACCTAAGCAAGTCACACTTGTCTTGCCATGGAAAGCTAACTCTCATCCTTGGAGAGCAAGTTTGAGAAGCTTCTAGGCTTTTCTAGAGTAGACACACTACTTTTGGCCCATTTGGCCCAATTCCCCTTTTTGGTCCAAAATTACTTCTAAAGTCCAATTTCCTCTAAGGCCCAATACATGGCCCAAAGAAAACCCTATTCTACTGAGCCCAAAATACAAAGCCCAAAATAAAATCCTAATCTAGTATTTACAAGCAAAATGTCCTAGGCTAGGTCTTCACATCTTCCTTGGCCCAAGTGAAGTTCATCTTGGGCCTTGCATGCGCATTTAAGGCCCATTCCTCTTGTATTCTCCTAGCCATGGCTCTTGTTATAGGTCCCTTGGCTCGAGGCATCTCATCATCCCCTCCCTCTTGAGAAGGATTTGTCCTCAAATCTGTAGTCTCTGCCTCATCATCTATACCACCTGCAAAAGGTATTAAGTCAGCAACATTAAAGGTGGCATGCACATCAAAGCCTTCAGGCAACTCTAGCCTATACGCATTATCATTTACTCTTTTCAGCACTTTAAAGGGACCATCACCTCGAGGACTAAGTTTAGACTTCCTTTGCTTAGGAAATCTATCTTTTCTAAGGTGTAG
>Ga0214544_1001760_pt1 | contig 45401 bp, 27 predicted proteins | sample CNSS3metaG_FD_160074 | JGI IMG/M metagenome (GOLD analysis project Ga0214544, IMG submission 160074) | Root nodule microbial communities from cowpea collected in UCLA plant growth center, Los Angeles, California, USA - CNSS3 | ecosystem: Host-associated > Plants > Roots > Nodule | place: USA...
ATTTGTGCTTTTGGTGATTTATTATTGCTGCTCTTTGATTATTGCTCCTCATAGATTCTTGCAAGTTAGGGGAAATTATATCCGCTGCATTCTCTGGTATATTGTTTGTTATTGTTTTCCCCATCAACCACTGTCTTAAAGATAATATAGAGAATAAAGAATAACACTTTTAAGAAAAACTCTAGTGTTTGCTGTCTTTGTTGTTGTTGTTGTCTTGTTATCCCATGCACCTAGGTGGTATTTATAGGTAGCAAAAAGAGACAAAGAAGTAAATAGTAATATGAATATAGCCATTAGCCATAAAACACATTAACCCATAGATTAAAGGTTTATAAACACATGAGTAACAGTATAATTTTTATTTTAATTATTTTATTTTTTAAATTATATTAAAATATTTCTAACTATCCCCCACATAATTTAAAAAAATAAAATAAAACAAAAAAATATTATCTTTTAAAACAAAATATTGTAGTTTAGTGTAAGGAACCTTCCGGATCTGACCCTTACACCTAGTGCTTATAAACTTCCACCCGAGAAAATGCAGAGACTTGATTGTCTTGAACTACATCCCCTGTGACCAGGTTTTAGTAAATAACACATACAATATCGGTGTTTATTATAGCTTCTAATCATTAGGTGCACGTTACGGTCTTGTGCATGTATCTTGTTTCATGAGTGTCACTTAGAGACTTGCCCATGTCTCACAATGGCGGCCCCACCATCACACTCACTAAGTAAACCCTCAAAGGGTGGTTTGTGACTCACACCCCTACAATAATTGTCATTGGGTTTATTAAGAGGTATTTTATAAAATAATTCACATACCTCAACCATTAGGTTTATTAAGAGGTATCTTATAAAATAAGCATAATAATGCACATACCTCAACCTTATTATTGTCACAATTTATAGTACACCTCGCCATAGGAATGAGACATAAAATTTAATCAAATTATTTGGTGTACTTTAGTCAACGACAACTTCATTGTTACCCATTGAACTCCATTCCATGGGATCGCCATTCATGTGGAGATGGATGTCCATTGTTGCAACTAATTTATGGGCTATAGTCTCATTCCCCTCGACGACTTAAATACTTGTTGTTGATGCATCAACCCTTTGATAAGCAGATCTGCAACATTTCTTTCTAACCTGACAAAGTCAATAGAGATAATATCATGAGTAATTAAGTTTCTAATATATTTGTCTCTCATTCTTATATGTCAATTTTTCAATTTCATTGACATTTTTACTAAAAACTTTAAATATAATAATTTGATTGTCAGGATGCATTGGAAAAAAGAATAATTTATGCTTGCACAACAGATCATGACATAACAACAACTTTTTAACATATTTTCATGATACGACACCTTCACCCAAGGTTAAAACATAACCATAACCAATAGGTGATATTGTGCCACCAGAATCAATATCCAATTCACATTAATATATATCATTCAATAATCTCAAGAAATTTATTAGAATAAATAACCAAAGATTTTTTTTTCCTCATTAAGAGGTATATTAACCTTTACAAGACACCCCCACACTTTGAAATATTTTTGATGTGGTTCTTTTTTCTTTCATAACTCATAAAAAGTTTTATCTTAATCTTCAATCTTTTGTGTTCAAAATATGGTAAGCAAGATATAAAATTTCACTAATATAATTTTATAGGCAAAGACAAGCTAGAACTTGAAGCAAAACATTTACCATACACTTTTTTTTTTCTTTCGCTGCACCTTTAGATTAACACTATATGAAGATATTACTTAATGAATAAGACCATGAGTTTTACACAAAACACTCATTTATAAAGATATATATCATCACTTCTTTATTTAATTAATTTTGTACCTCACAATTTTATAATATGAATGGTCTCTAACCAAACTTCTCAACATATAACATGATATATAACATTTTTATCAATGGTAAGAATAGACAATATTAAAGCATAAATTAATATAACAACATAAACATTAGCTATAGACATCACAAAAAATTATTCAATGAGCAGGAATATCATTTATCCATAATTTCATTTATTGTTACCAATATAAATAGAAACAATTATACACATCAATTTTTAGGCTTAGTTGAAACTGATTTAAATATAACCATAAGAAACACATTAGTTCATAAAATGTGTTTTCGGTCTTCATCTCTATATTGTTTTTAATTTTAGAAATGAATATAGATGAGTAATAAAAAAAAAGAAATAACAAGATAATCACTTTTCTCTCTAAGAATGTTAGAAAATGATTACTCAAATAATACTAATAATAATAATAATAATAATAATATGAAATAATATAATAATAATAATTAGAGCAATAATAATACTAAGACAATATATAAAACAATGAATATTAATCAGAGATCAACAATTATAATAATAATAATAAATAAAAGATAAAAGGTAAGGAGTAGAAATATCTTAGGTTGAGACACGCATAGCGCTATCCTTAAAGAGAAAACGCTCATACTGCACATGGCTAAACAAATACACAATCATATGTGTTTCAAATCAAATGTGTTTCTCTTTGTCTCTGTTGTTGTTGTTGTCTTGTTATCCCATGCACCTAGGTAGTATTTATAGGTAGCAAAAAGAGACAAAGGAGTAAATAGTAATAAGAATATAGCCGTTAGCCATAAAACACATTAACCCATAGATTAAAGGTTTATAAACATATGCGTAACAGTAGAATTTTTATTTTAATTATTTTATTTTTTAAATTATATTAAAATATTTCTAACAATTTGGATTCAAGTGAGTTAATTTCATTTTTAGAGTTGTCAAAGTAGAAGTGGTAAAACAAAGGTCTAAGTCAATTAATGAAATTAGAAACACTTGAGTGAAAGTGTCGTATGAGTCACTTTAATAAATGTTTTATCTAATGTCTTCGCTTGGAAAATTCTACAACACTCAAGCAAAAGCAACGTCTAAATAATTTAAATGCGTGCTTCATCTGATGTTCTTGTTCAGTGAAATCAAAACAATGAACTGAAAGTATTGTCTCCGTTAGTCTAATCAGTGTTTTGTTTAATGTTTTCCTTAGTGAATATATTGGGTCAATCACTCAAACTATTATATAGAATTACAAGTTTAAAATATTGGTTGGTTTAATTAAAGTAAATTGTGACACACAACATGCAAGTAATGAAGATGTGAGTGACATGCTTGACATATGATCTGAAGTCATGAATCTAGAATGATTTGTGGACTATTAATTAAATATAATTCTTATATTCAATTATTAAATAAAATATAATTATTGATAAAAAATAAATTTGATATTTTAAAATTAAAATAAAATATAGATTTAATATTTCTAAAATATTAGAAATATAGCTTAAATAATGAAATATTAAAAATATTTTAGAAATATTTAAATTATGTATTAATTGACATTTAAAAATATAAGAAATAATTTAGAAATAATAAATTTATGTTTTACTAATAATTATATTCTATTTAATAATGAAATCTAAGAATTATATTTAATTTGTAATTAAATCTAATAATTTATAATTGAATTTTTAAAATAATTAATAAAAATGTGAATTTTAATAAAAATATTAGTATAACATTTATGTAGAATATAAATTTGATCTTACTTGGGAAGGGATAAAATTATTCAAATTTAGGAACTAAATTGAATAAAAAATGATGATAAAATCATGGAGTGTTGACACATGGCACAATACTAACTTAATACATGAATAATTATTCTTAAATTATTATTTTTTAAAATATTAAAAGTTAATTTAAAAAAAAACACAAACTGACAAAAGAAATGCACTGTTTAGAAACAATAACTATTTAAACTTTCTTAACAAAAGGATCATATTAACAAAAATTATAACCTAATTGAATAATGAAACTAAATGAGAACCGAACAAACCCACACAAGTAAGACCAAATAAAAATTTAGCTCTAAAAAGAATACATATAATTATAAAGATAACATTATTAGTTTTTCGTTAATTAGATTTTATGCACATTCAAACAAAAGATACTCATAATAGCTTCTATTGGTTACTACATATTTACTATATTCTACAACTATAGGACCGAAAGGAGAAAATCTGTGTATAAAGCTTTGGAGAAAAGTAGTAGGTAGGATGGTGGAAGAGGGAATGAAGAAGGATGGAAGTTTTGTTTGAAAAAGGAATAAATGAAGATTTCTAATGGCACCCGTGCAATTCTAAGTTCGGCCTAACTCTCAAATACTCAGGACCTTATTAAGTTGTCACATTTTTATGATTAGAATGCTTGTTATGTTTTAGTGATGATAATGTACAGAGGTGGACTTGAAATAAATCATGTACTTATATGGTACTATTATGAGAGTTTATTAATGTGAATTTTATGGTTGAATGATTTTAAATTGTTTGATATTTATTGTCTGGCTTAATTTTTATCTATATGTCATGTTGTAATTCCCCCGTACATTGATATGTATGTCGTCTATTGAAATCATAGTGAAATTTTAGTTAAATAAGAGATACGTCATAAATTACTTAGGGTCTGTTCGTTTCAATAGACGCATTTGAAATGATTTACTGTTATCATAGAAAGCACAGTTAACCAAAAGAAAAAAATTAAAAAAACACAAAAATTAATGCAAACTTTTTACTGTATACTTTCTTCGTATAAGAGAAGAGATTTGAGGTTAAGTCAAAAATGTGTTATAAGACCTCATCATAATTTATTATATTATATATATAATAATTTATTTTAATTTAATAAACTATTTTGTTTATAATAATAATAATATAAATAAGAAATAATATAATATAATAATATAAATAATAAATTATATAATATAATATAAACAATAAATTATATAATATAATAATATAAATTTGGTGGTCGAGTTTATGGATTATACAATGGTGGAGTTTTGTACTAATTTTTTATTTAAAATAAAATGTCATTCACAAATTTTTCGTAATATTTTTTTTAATACTATGAAAATAATTAATTAATTTTATTAATTTTTGTAATTTATTTTTTTAAAGTGTAGTATTAAATAAAAATTAAAAAAAAATTATAACTCATATAAATATTAATTTATACTACTTATTACTTAAAGGGCAAAATGAAAATCTCTCTTTTATATATATTAAAACATTTTTTTATCTATCACATCAATTAAATCACTCACAAACTCTCACAAACTTTACTTTCAAATTCACTCACAATCACCTTTAAATCCCTTAAAAAAATAATACATATTTCACTCTCAAATTCACTCAAACATATCTTCTCCCTTTTTCACAAATTCATCTATCCAAGTGAACAAAGTCTTAACGATAGAGTGGGAGAAGACACTCTTACCTCATTCATTTAGGTTGTGTTTGGATTAGAGAATGAATTTGAGGGAGTGAAAATGGTTAAATTTGAAGAAAAAAAGATAGAAAAGTGATGTTGTTTGGATTAAAAGAAAGATGGTGAAAAATAAATGAAAAGTTTACTAAAATTGGTGAATAATTTGATGAATTTATAAATTTTTATTTTAATTTAATTATTTTAAAATTAATAATATTTTTTATTAATATAATTTAAGTATTTATTCAATTTTAAATAATTTTATTTATTTTTTAATTAATTATGAGAGATTTTAAATATAAGTTATTATAAAAGTTTAAGAAAAAAAGCAACTTCACCTACATTTCTTTGCATATCAGTGTGGAAAGTTGGAGGTGTGATTTTTTCTTGATTTTCGAAATTTGATGCATTGTTTTACGAAAAATCTTTGCACTTTTTCGCTTTCCAGTTTTCCGTAACATGCGCTAAGGGTATTTACTATTTAGAATAACGAGGAAGTAATGATATGAGAGTTATTAAGGTGTTGATTTGTAGACAGAGCTCTGACAATGAGCCGGTTCCGGCATCGTGTTTGATTCGCAAAAAAAGAAAAAAAAAATTGCTATCCGTGCAAGTATATGTTTAAACAATATTTAAGGATATTTTAAAATCTATGTAAGTATTTATGGATATTCATAAATATTTAAAAAATATATTTTATAACTTTTAATATTAAATTTAAATAAATTATAAAAATATGTAAAATAAAATATAAATTCAACTTTAATTATAATTAAATTTAACTCAATAAAACATAATTTTAATTTTAATTTTTTCAGGTAACGATATCCATGAGTACTAATAATATAATATCCGCAACCGACTTGTTTATAAATGGTTATTAAAATATCATCTATCTACGAGTACCAACTATCGATCACATGTTTTATCTTGATACCTGCATACACGAGTATTTTTGTCATCCCTACTTATAGAGATTTGAGACAGAGGAAGAAGAAATAATTGAGCAATTTCATTATTTTCTCATTCTCTCTCATATGCAATGATTTGAAGGTGATTTGTGTAAGATTACAATAATACCCTTCATTATTATTTTTTATTTTCTTAATTGAAGTTTATTTACATGTATGTTTTCTTAATTTAAATTAATGATGCAAATCATCAGTAACTTTATGTTGCATGATTATGATAATAATGTAAAAATATGACTTTTAAAATTATACTTATAACAATAATTAATACTCCAAATTTCTAAAATGATTACAAAAAAAATCAATATGTAAATATATTGTATTTTATTATATTTTTATTAAAATAATTGTTTTTTTCCAATTTATTCATTAAATATTTTTTGTAAAATAAATCTAACTTATCTAAATATAATTTTATATTACTTTCAACCTCAAGGACAATTTGATAATCTTGTTTTTTTTAATTAAACTTAATTTTTAATCTATCATATTAATCAAATCACTCACAAACTTCTCTTTTAAATCCGTTCACATTCACCTCCAAATCAAGGGCGGAAGAACGTTGTGACAGGGGGAGCCACGACTCCCCCAACCATTCTTTTTAATTTTATTTTCTATATATTTAAAAAATAATATTTATAAATTATTATTTTATTTATATTAATTCATTTTTATTTAATTTTCTTTTTTATATATTTAAAAAAAATATTTATATATTACTACTTTATTTATATATTATTACTTTATTTATATATTATTACCTTATTTATATTAATTTAGTTGGAAAAATATTTTTTAAAATTTAAAAATTACATGTTTTTCTCTATTATAATTTTTTGTACTTTTTTATTTTGTTTCTCTCTTCCGTGCCTCCATATTTTCTCTCATTTTATTTTCATCTCAATTTTCACCATCAATTCCTTATTATTTTCAAAATTAAATTGCACTACGCAAAATTGAAGAGTTAAGGAACATTTTAGATCGAACAATTTCTTCTTTTGAGTAAGTTCATCTTTTCCTCTTTGTTTTTGAAGTAATATGTTTTTCTCTTGTATGTGACTTTTCTACGCTCTAGGCATATCTCTATCTGTTAAAGATCATAAAATCATGTTTTAATTGTTGATCAAACTCTTATTTGTGTAGATAGAGCTATTTTAGGCTTTGAAGTTGTATAAGGGAAGAACAAAATTAGGAATCTACTATAAGATAAGGGAAGCTAATCATTTAGAAGTTATTAGTTTTCTTAAAATATTGAGGAAGGCTTGTGATGAAGATGAAAAAAAATGCATCTACGTCATCTAAAATTGAGAAACTTCATGAGAATCCAAATATTGAAGAAAACGAAAAATAACTCTCTAATGTTCCTAAAGTTACATATGATGAATTTGAAAATACTTTAAAACGTGATTCGGGGAAGCGTCTTAAAATTTGGCAATACCCACCAAATCAAATTAATGAGGTACGAAGAACTTATCTAAAACAAGGTCCATATCAAATGCATCTTACTAAAGGTAACTTTTATTCTTTTTTTTTATATATATTATTGTTGATGATAAACTTTATGTTACTCTTTCATATTTTTTATTATTATATTGTTTGGATTCTATTGTCATGAGTGCTTGTTTTGAATAAAAAATGATATAAAAAAATTATTTTTTAATTAAATAATTTATATATAACAAATATAATTTGGTCTCCCTAAAATTTTTGATCAAGTTCCGCCACTGTTCCAAATCTCTTAAAGTGAACAACATAAACTTCACCATTTAATTCACTCAAATTTATCATCTTTCTTAACCCCAAATTTATCTTCACAAGTAAACACACCTTAATGTAAGAATTTATATGTTTATGTTATAATATAAGTGAATGAATTAAAAAGTGATAATTAAATTTAATATATCAAATCCTTAGTTTATTTAATTAGATGTTTGAAGTGTATATGAGAATTGTGTAGTGTAGGTAATTATAGGTTTTATTAATAGTATTAATAGTTATAGATTTTAATAGAGATGGACTTTGATTATGAGCCTGGTGTGTTGTAACCAAAAAAATGAAAAAAGAGAAAAAAAAATGTCAGGACAGTTTTTTCCTCCATCTCCATTTCCATAACTTCACAATCCAAAAATTAAATCATTTCAATTATGTTATCCAACAGAATTTTTTTTATTTAAAAAATATTTTTTGATTTACACGAAAGTTATTTTGAATTTTTATTTACAAAATACCCAATTTAAAAAGGCAAAATAGAAAGTTTTTTACATGGGATGCAGGAAAAAAAGTTATGATTCCTGATGTGAGTGCAAATAGTGATTGAATCTCTTATAATTTCACACAAGTCAACAATTACTTCAGTTATTTTCTTATTCATTATCCTCTCTTCTCCAATTTTTCTTTCTCTCTCAAATTCAAAGAACCATGATTATGTTTTTCCATTTCCTTTAAGTTTCCCTTTAATCCCCCAGCTAGCTTTGATTTATCATGGACTTTGGGAAACTCTGCATGCAAATGAAGATTAAATTTCAAGTTATTTTAGTCAATGTTTGTGATAGAGTATTTTAGCAATCATAGTACATATGTAGATTTTGATTTAGTTATGATGATTTGAAGATTTGACGAAGTATAGTAGAATGAAATTCTGTAAGAACTTATGTATATAAAGTTGTTGGATATATTATGAAAATTACTCATGAAAGTCGATCAATTCCATTTTAATGGTTGAGTTTAGTTTGTTTGATTGATGTGTTTATATGGATTGTTTTTTAGGAACATAAATTGAATTCTTAATCAATTGTTTAATCGTTGATTCTTTCCTCATTTACATTAGGAACTAATAATGCATGCATCATGTGAACAAAAATAAGAGGTATGTTGACTCTTTCGAAATAAACTCATTATGAATCATTGTGAGTTTGATATCTCACCTATGTTTGTTGTAGAAACGGTGGTTTTAATATATTGCAAAATAAATAATTATTGTATTGTTCATTACTTTTTCAGTTTTGATCATTATTGTTACAATTAGTTTGATTTGGTATTTATATCAACATCAATATTTTGACTATTGTTATTTTCTCAACTCCTCTCTCCACCCACTTATGAATAAATGTCTTGTGCTTCCTCCTAAGACATACCTTGATGCTCTTATTTCTTCTATTCACTTATTTCAATTCTCTATTATTTTCTATGTACTTTTTGTTTGAGCCTAGGTTTATTGATACTTTGTACGAGGTATAGAACTTATCTTGCTAGATTCTGAGATCTTTAGGATATCTGAGATGTTCTTGTTGTACTCTAAGGATTTGTGCATATAAATCCTTAAAGGCAGTGTAATCTTTCACACCTTAGGAAATTCTTCTAATTTATGTTTTATGCAGATTATCCAACAATGCTGACATTCCAAAGTTCACGAATCATTTGTCATCACATAAATTAAAAAAAAAAGAATAGAAAACATGAGGAATCATGCTAAATTCATGATGAAATTACACTTCACGAAACATAGAAAAATTATACCTATTATGAAAAAAAAATTAAAATAAATAAATAAAAATAAAACATTAATCCACTTATAATGTTCTATATAAATAAAAGTCAAATTAGCTAACTTACCAGCACAATAATTTTTCTTTCAAAAAAACATGAAAAACCTTTAACTGCATATGTATACAAAAATGCGAACATTGACGTCATCGTTATATAAGACTCCAAGAAACCACTCGTTGATCCAATAAATCATGACAAACTGAAGTATAATTATTCTGTAACCAAAGCCTCTGAAAACCCTTTGACAATGCATGTCCAAAGCATAAATGACTCACATAAACTCAACATATATAGATGTTTGCACTCCTAAAAGAGTTGAAAAATTATCCACATATTCATCTCGACTTCCTTTAAAAATACCAGTACGTGTAACTAAACCAGGGCAACTCCTATATGCAATGTTAATATTTATCTTAAGTCAATTAGTAGATGGAACTTATTATATTACGTCCTTAAATGAAACCACCATACTCTCCCTAGTTTGAATATTGAAAATTTTCAGTACCAAAAAATAAAAGACAACATTACTCATGTTTCTTAGTTTTATTTCCAACCATAAGCACCAATTCCTGAATTTGAAAGATAGCAGGAGCAAAAGCAATTAGAACCTGAAATATACTATAGTTTCTCATCCTCCAAATCATCCAAATAATCAAATTAGTGACATTCACTTTAATCACTTTAAATAGAGGACTACAAGGATATTTCATAAACTGCACAATCAAATTCAAAGAAAAAAATCAACAAATCCTAAAAAATGATCTTTAATCATTCCCATAACCACATGACAATAGAAGAGTAAAATAACAAATTAGATAAAGATTCAACATTGTTCTCACACAAAAAACACAAAGAGCACAAAGAGCACAAAACCACACCCTTTTATGAACCTCCAAAACAATATGCAAATGATCATACAACAACTTTCAAATAACCAAAGTTTTAATTGGTGGACCAACATTCATCTAAATCAAATTTTCCCAATGCACATATTCTATATTGTAAAAGTTTAGCAACTTGTGAAAAAAGGACATATGTATCATCCAAAATTCAATTAGATACACCTCCTCCCCATTAATCATCAAAGAAGAAAAAATCACATAAATTAAAAACAAAAGGAGAAAAGTTCCGGTAAGTGTATGTTTAAGCTAAGCGAACAACAAACAATAACCTTATTCTATCAAAATAAGGATTCGAGCATATTTGGATATACAAGTGTCAAAACACCAATGATCATTCCAAAGATTAATACAATCACTGTTACTTAGTGTTCACAAATTATTTTTAAGAATAATATCATATGCATCCTTAATATCATTCCAAATTAATGATGATTTAAGAAAATATATATATCTATAATACTTAGATCTAAGAAATTGGATATGCATGAATTTAACCCAAGTTATTTTTTTCTGCGAACAAAATTTCAAGCTAAATGTAATATACAGGCTTCATTTTTATAATTCAATTAGATTTTCAAGTTATAGTCGATGGATAAAATTATTTGACTTTAAATTAATTAGTAATGAGATTGAGAGTTCAAATATTTAATATTATTTGTTGGACTAGATTTCACTTGTTTATTTTTAGTCGCATATGTGAATATAGTGAGAATTTAGATTTTGCTAAAATGTGAATGATAATTATGAGGATAATTGTTTGAATTTGAAATATGCTACAAAGAACCTAGATAAACTATGAAAGAATCATGGTTTTAAACATATACAAAGGTATTGAATTCTAAAATGTTACAAACTTCCAAGTTATCAAAATTATTAACTAATTCATGGGGCAAAATCTTCTTTTAAATATTTCATTAAAACTCACGTGACTTCACCTAATTTTACATGCAAAATAAAGTGAAGAGATTTTGGACCATGGTAACTTGAGAGCGTCCATAATTTATACAACTAACCAATAATCATTTTCATTATTATTTAATTTTAAAATTTTATTTATATTTATTTTTATCAACTAAATATGACAATTTATTGTTAAAGAAATTGTCAGAGAAATGAATGTCAAATTACTATTTTCCTTATATCAACGATAATAAGATAAAAGATTGTTAAAACAAAATATTAAACATCTAATTCATGATCATGTTGATTGATTATTTTGTTTTTACAGCGAGTGTAGGGGTTTAACCGTCTTTTAGTTTATATGCATCCCTTGAAGAATTATAAAGGATGTTGGGTCTGTGCATGCACTTATATAACTGCAGTGCAGGGGAACTTGTAGCCGCTCTTCTACTCAGCAATGGAAACCCTAGACTCAGCACCATCAACTCCTGCAAGAACCACTGATTCGAAACATCAAACACCATCACCATTACCGCCATCAGTGCTCAGACTCTGGAGGCCTCAAGCGCAAAGAAATTTGAGGAACCAATGGTCACAATTGGCGTCGTTCAAAAATCGATGGTTCTCTGCTTCGTCTGCTGGAAGATCCCATGCAACTGCTCTCGTTAATTCTCATCTCTCCCAAAGGTCTTATCAATACGTTGAGTTTCATTCTATTGCCGGTTTCGCATTCAAAACCAAAAACATAGGAACAGTATGAACTTCATTGAATTTGGAACATAGTAACAGTGTGAACTTAATTGAATTCGAAAATTTAGATGTTTTCTTCCAATGGAGTTTTCCGCGGAGTTGTATCCGTTCGAGTATTCCTGCTCTGGCGAGTTAATTTTTTTAATTAATGAGATTTTTTTTGGCCAGTAAGGTGCTTGAGGTTATGCTGTTTTGATTGTTGTTTTGTAATTGATGTAGGTACATGCCTGATATGAAATTAGGTGTTCTGAGCGATATGCCTGGTATAAGAAAGAGAGCTTGTTTGAAGCTATTTAAGCGGCAGGTATTATTGATTTTTGTTTTATTGTCCTTGTTCTTCAACTTCTGTGTAAAGCATTTTTTTTCTTTTTTCTTTTTCTTTTTTTTTTTGCATTAAGATTTGTATGATTTTAAGCTGGCTATTCCGGATATCATACAATGACATCAAACTGTATTTCACAATTAACTTTATCAGGGGAAAAGAAAAATCACTGCATGGCCTTGGTTTGACAAGAGAGGTCATGGATTTAGTTTCTGATGAACTAAAAGATAAAATAAACATTTTGTATTGTAATTTAAAGTAAATTGAATTTGTGTATATTGGGTTCACCCTATGATGCCTTTGTGTCTACCGTATAATGAATGCCGGGAGTTTGGTTGTATTCTCTCTGTTGCATCTGATGAAACTGCCAATTGTAGACTTGATAGATTATTGCTGGTAGCAGATGAACTCTTTCCAGTAAATTATCATTAGTTTTCAAAAATGCTATTTTTCATGGTTTTAGTAATTTTTTTGTCCATATTTTATAAGAAATAATTTCACTTTGCTTTTTGCAAATTTGTCAAAGGCCAGTTATGTATTTATTCATGTCATATAGAACCTCTGTTTGTTGAGACTAATTAAATATATAAGTGTTTGTTGCTGAAAGTTTATCTCCTTTACTTCTTTGTAACTTCCATTTGGATATTCAGTACACAACGTAACTGGCAAGATTTAGTTCACATTGGAGCTTTATATAAGCCATATTTTGTCTGATTTAATATGAACTTTGGCATCACATGTAAGTAGCTTGGCCGTGGGTTCTTGTTGTGATCAATTTCTTTCACTTATCCGCTTGAATTAACGTAGGCTCTACGATTATAAATATTTCAATATATAGTTATACTTTGAGAAAACATGAGATAGTGAACTGGGCTGTTTTAGATAAGTTTCTCAAACGAAGTAGCCTTTTATTCTAGATTGAGAAGGTGAATCTGTATTTGCTTTTATATTGCTATTTTTTTGTGTGATTCTCAATGGTGAACATAACTGTGGGTCTGAGGTTAGAGAAGTCTGGTTAGCGATATTTATATTTGTGCTCTTGTTCACAATAGTGGTTGATGTGCTTAAACAGATGTCCTCAGATATTCAAATATTTGATGTTTTCTGAATTAAAATTATGCAGAAATTTGCAATGGCCTCACTTACTTTAGGATCCCTTGGTTATAAATGTCTCATAGTGTTGATAGTTGTGAGGGTGTGTTTTTTTTCTCACTGTGATTATATTACCTGCATTCCAGCATGTATGTTCATTATTTTCATTTTCTACCTCTTTTTGATATCCCAATTTAGGGTTGGGGTTGTTTGAGATGATTAAGATTCCACGGGAGTTGTTTGTAGTCTGGAGTGGAAGAAGAGATCATCTTGGTAGTGGGAGGTTTACTGTAGGTTCAAGAACCACGGAAGTGGGATATTGGAAATCTGGTGTCCTAAAAACATTACGTTGGCTAATATGCTTAATCATCAGGAATTAAACCTTTGACATCTCTAGCCAAACTCAAGGGCAGGCTGTGCTTTATTTCACTTGATAAAGTGAATAATGAAATGCTATTTGTTGTCTGAGTGATATCCGCAATAGGCTGTTTTTAAAAGTAATACCCGGAGTAAGGTTTAAACTAGAATGGTTGAGATGTTATTAACCTAGTGATTATCTGTATGCAAGTTCTTGAAAGTTTATTCCTTAAGTATACAGTCCTTTTAGACAACAGTTTATTTGAGTCTACTTGAAGGTTCCTATAGTAGGTTTTTGAGCATAGTTGGGTGGGAAAAAAATGCGTTCCCGTTGGCTCTCCTACTTCTCTAGGATGTTTATCTAAACATAATTTCTATCGATGAGGGGTTTAATTTTTCTCAAACTAAAAAAAACAGAGTGATGACAAGAGTCCTTTCTGCTTTCACAGAAAAATAGTTAAGAATAACAAAAGTCAGTTATTTTTGTATATCTATCTGCTCTGACGGATACCTTATTCTCTCGTTAATCTTATTATTCTCCTCCCATATAAATATCTTTTATTTAAAAAATAATCTTTAAAGTATATGACATTGTTTTAATATCTATTGATGTGGTTATTGTACTTGATTCAGGAACTGCAAAGGAGCAAATTATTGTTGTGTTATAAGGACATGGTATGTCACATCTATATTGTTTAATTTCTATCGGGAGCCATTGATATATTTGTACTAGCAAAGAAATGTCACGGCATATTATGACATGTATTAATTACCTAAGCTGTTTGGTGGACTGAAAGTTCATTGTTGAGGACATATAATTTTAGTTAATGAATTCCAAATTTTTGTTCAATATTCTAGTGCTTCGTTAACATCTTTGTGCTTAATAAATATAGCTGTCACATACGCATGGTTAAAGTAGGCGATTGTTTTACTTAAAGATGCTGATTGTATGTATGTGTTATGTTTTATTTTTATGTTTTGTAACTTCAGGTAGGCATTGTAAGTGACATGATCAATGTTAGCAGATCGATGAAGTGCTTCTTCAAAGGATCAAGCAGTAGTCCTCTGTTACAGTTTTCTTATAACTCTGCAGACCAAAGTGATTTTGGAGATGCTGGAGATGGTGGTGGAATTCCAGTATTTACATTTTATTCAATGACTTCACATGGTATGGCAATATAATATTTGCTGAATAAGCAATTGATAGTTTATACAGTTACGCAGTTGTTGAGACGATTTGCCAGTTATTTTCCCATTTCCTTCATTTTTTTCTGAATATATTTTCACATAATGAGGTAGCTAATTCATCGTAGAATCTTTTAATCCTCGGAGGTAATATTGATTTCATGTTAAGCATTATATACTTACTGACCACAGAGTAAGTGTACGGGGAAGTTGCAACAATGAGACTGTATTTCGCAAATTTTCCCATTAAATTGGATAAAGATTGTGATATAATCGAATAAAGGCAAAGAGAAATTTACAGAATGCATACTGCTTCTTTCTGATAGAGTTGTCAGCTGTTAGTACTATGCATTGTTAGTCAATTATTTAGGGTTTAAGTTTAGCCTGAATTATAGAAATTTTTAAATTGTCTCGAGGAGTTATTCTAAATCTGAAAATAATTCAACGATAACAATGTTTCTTCCACCTAGAAATCAATTCATATCTTTAACTTTCTCTCTATATAACTAAAGCGTGAGGAAGATAATAGTGTGATGCGTTACCTGAAGATTATTCATGTCAATTATGCTAAAATTGCAAGGTTTGAAATCACAGAGAAATATGCTGAGGAATTGGTTCAGATGTTTAGGCTGGAACTTTGTTTGAAGGTGAATTGCAATTTCTGCAAAAATATTTTCATTATATATATGATTCCTGACTTTGGTCTTACTGGGAAACTTGCTTCAAATGGGCAGCGATTACTTGTTCTTGAATTTATGTCCATTGGTTATGACACTTCAGAGGTAAAACAATTGCATTGGTCAACTCAGCTTTATGAAGATGAATTCAAAGATTTGACAGACTGCAATCTGTACTGTGAAGTGACTCATGGACCAGTGCCACCAAGTTTCAGGGATGGGAAATCTGACATTGCCTCTTTAAGATTTGACAACCAACCCAATCCTGAGGTTTTACAGGTATTGTATTTAATACCGCGTTTGCTTTTGAATTCGTTGTAAAATTTCTTGATTTATTACCATCATTTAGAAACTGCACTACGATCTGGAAATCTAAATTAGAATATGATACATTGGCCGAACTGTAGCTAACATGATAAGAGTCCGGTGCGATTTTAGTCAATGCGGATACAAAGTCTTTGCAAGGGTTCATTCGCAGTTTCCCCTCTCTGATTGAAGAAACAATGTAATGTCGGAATTAAATTTGCGCAGTTACTAAAATTTTAAAAAACTGAAAAAAAAAATGAAAAGCAAGTTTGTAAGTCGATGACGTAAGAATACTGTGTATGTCTTCGAGCAACATAATTTTGCCAGTTGGGGCAGAATATGTTTTTTCTATTATATACGTAATATACGTTTCCTTATAATGATATTTTCTAAATATATTATTGTACATAACAGGTTTATTTAACAACATGGCTTGCAGAGGCAAACATAGACACTCTCAAGTAAGATTGCGACGAAGTTCATGTAAATGTTTATCAGTGTCTAAAATGCTTCTAATCTCCTCCATCCTCTCCTTTCCCTCTTTAATCAGAGTGAATGAGATATTTACAGTGGTTGGCGAAGAAATGCATGTTAGCATTGTTTAAAGCTGCCGTCAACAGGAATGAGTCTTTAACTTTGAATGACATCATGTTTGAAGAGAAGATGAATGAATACACCTTCTAACATTCATTTTAGACGTTGTCATAGTTGGGCATGCGAAAAGAGTGGTAAGAGTCGCTTATTGCTTGCTGTTGCTGCTAAAAATGATAATTGTCATATAGATGACTGGTTTTAGTCTCACAACACTAACAAATTGTGGACAGACAGGATCTTCGTATGCTAGTGAAATTTGTTCAAAGGCAAAATTAACAGAGGTACGGAACTATTTTTCTATGGCGAATTTTTTATTTTCCCTTTAAACCTTTAGGGAAGTTTTGTATATTTTTAATGTTATAACTGTATAGTTGGAAAGAACCTACAGAGAAACAATGATTGGTTGGGTTTGGCTATTTGGATTCTGAACTGGATTAACTGATATGGTCCAAAAGCTGTTATAAAGAAGAAATTAATTTCAATTAAGTTATGTCAATCAGTTTAACTTTCTATTTTAAAAATTGAAATTTGTAAACTGTTGTGTTTGTTTATTATATTATAGATGTAAAGTGATTACAAGCAGGCAGGTATTTTGGTTGCTTTCTAAAGAAACAATGGATAACTGTCAGTGTTTCGTACAAAAAGGTATAAATATGTTTGCTTTCCTGCTTTGTCTTTTGGCATCTATAAAAGGACAAGTTTTGCGTGATAGGTTGAAAACATAGTACTTCATTTGCGTGATAAAAGGACGAATTTTGTCGTTGTCAAGGTCCGAGTTCATTTATTATCAGGATGACGACTTTCATGCATTCGCAGATATGAATGGTCAATTCATAATAGCATCTGAAGACGTCGACCAATCCAATTTTTCAATATTTTTTTCAACAATTAATGGAAACTAAGCTTTCACTGTCGGAAGATAATATATAACTTTACGCATGATATGATTGATGCTTTGGAAGACGTTAGTAATATGTGCATCATGACCAACAAATAAAATACGTCAAACACAGGAAACATGCGCGGAATTTTTGGGACTACTGAGTGAGAAACTAAAATAGTTTATAATCCTAAATGGAACGAAACATGCGTACGAGCCAATAAGACTGAAACTAAAGCCCACGCATATATATTCTTTACACATATTATAAGCACATATTCATACATGTCTCGGGTGTTTCTTCCCGCACCCTATGAAATTCTACACAGCTTATATGCACATATGAATGTTCAGAAAATAATTGAGTGATGATCTAATGCAATTATTCTTCTACTCAACACAAATTCAAGGAAATACTTCGAAATTGATAACATATATACTGAACATCTTATGCTACACGAATCAGACAATCGACCCATATGATTTAGAACATGAATATTCAGCAAATATAAAACAGCTTATGATATTTTTTGGACGTAGTAGGTGGTATCCTACACTGGAGCAATCTTGTTTGGCTCAGATATTTCACTAAGTACTGACTGTGAGGTTAGAAGATTGCACATATTATATTTCACTAAGTACATACAAATAAAGGAAGATGATTTAGAATTGGAATTATAGAAATAATTAAAGAAACAGTTTAAGATCTTATGTTCTTTAAAGAAAACAAATAAACATTGAACAGCTCATGCTTAATCAGCTAAAACCGAGCCAAATGGTATGATTAAAACTAAGTAAACTGCATATCTTATCTTAATATATATACAAAAGGCTTGGAACCTGAAAACCAAAGGTAAAAGATAACTAGATTGCGAAGATCTAGACATACATACATACATTCATATATAGATTGAAAAGATCTAACAGCCTCCATGGTTGGGGAGGCAATCTAGTACCATTCTTCTCCTACACTGCCAGTTGTATGGTTCTATGGCGATGAAGTGCAATAATATAAGTTGAAAGAAAAAGGACCATAAACAGGATGTTGTGGAGACAACTGACCAAGAAAGATGGAAAAATGAATTAATTAATTGTCAAAGTGAAAGACATTGTACCCTGTCTGGGAGATTTCTAGGCATTGGAACTGCGGTAACATATTTCTGGGGGTATGATTTTTGAGCATTTGCAGTTGAATCAGATGATGAGGTTTCTGCCCCATCATTTTGCCCCCGGCCATGGAACTTGGCAAATCGATTGATCACAGAAAATCTTTCTAAATCCTGACATTCCAATCTCAAGTCCAAAATTGAGGCTCTGCTATCCAATCTGCATCATCAATATGAAAATTGTAAAAAAATAAGTAAAAGGATAGAAAAACGAAAGCAAAAGACAGAATGTAAATAATAACCGAAACTTAAAGACAAAGCAGATATCATCATTACTAAGAAAAATCAAACTGTAACGAAAAACCAAAAAATAGGGGGTGCAGACTGCTATTTAAAAAAGTTTAGTAAATTTACAGTCCATCAGGAGAAGCATGTAAATATCATTGATGTAATTTTTCTTCTAGATACATGTTCAAAAAGTTCAGAAGCTGAAAATTTCTACCATCATAACCACACTTAATGGTTTTTTTTACACTAACGCAAGTGAAATATGAACCTTTTAACACTAATACAAGTGAAACACGATATCCAACCTAAATTTTCCAGAAATTACCTATCTGTATATTTCACAAGCAACTGAACCCATTCTTCAAATAAAAAAGAAAGTAAAATAGTCTGAAAATATTCCATATTTCAACGTGTTAAATCAATTGTTCCATGGAATTTATTAACTACTGAAGAACATTAAAAGGCCATGTCTTATAAAGCTCCTTATTATTTATTCAAGACACAATAGCAAAGCACCTATTCATATGTATTCATACACTAATGACCCTGCATATGAAATCTGTTACTCAGACAGACCACAGTATTGGCCAAAGCCATGAGACAAATAAACACTGATAGTACCTCAATATATCATTTTCCAGTTTTCTCGCTCTACCATCGAAGTCTTCCACTTTCAAATTGTACTGGTCAAATTTCCCAGATGCTTTAAGCTTATCGTGCAGGCTACAGAATACACCAGTAAGAAAATTAATCTTTGTGATATAACATATCCAAAACATGGAATCATATATGTATGCATTAAGGGCTTTTAGGGAGCTTATTTCAGACTATCATAAGGTTTGTACATGTGTTTGGTTACGTTTCTGAAGTAGCTAATGACTCTTCTATAAGGTCTTTTTGGCTTATTTCAGTATGCTTTGTAGTGAAGCTAGTAGAAATAAGCTTGTTAATAAATGCTCAACTAAGTTGTTCACTCATTGATCAAATTTCCCATTTAAAAAAATAAAAAAATCTTACAGGCTTTTGCTTCCAGGGGACATGATGGTGTCATTTCCTGTTTGAGAGATGGAACTGCATGCATCTCCTAACACTAATCTAGCAACAGAGTAGACCAAACTTTCATAATGCAACTTGACATCTGCAGAGAGAACTACAGCAGAAGGGGGATTAAGTAGTTGCTGCATAAGCTGTGTCGTCAACACAAGTCTTCTTTTTGACTTCATTGGGACATCTTCAATTAGTTCAGCTTCATCCTCAATCTAATGTCATATACGGAGCAGCATGAACTTCTAGTAGCAAATGAATTAAGATATTTAGTTTAGACTGATGTAATTATGAACATACCTTCTCAACCAATCTATTTGCAGCTTGGGCCCAGTCTAATTCTGCCGCACTGTCAAGTAATAAAGAACCTCAATCTCAGAAAGTAGAAGGTAAAAGAAAAACTGATCTATATAAAACAAGATTGAATATATATATATATATATATATACATACATATATATATATGTGTGTGTGTGTGTGTGTGTGTGTGTGTGTGCATAGCAAAAGCATGAGGCATAAAATACTTCTAAGAAACTAAAAACAGATCTAGCAGCTGGTGAAAGATTAAGGACATTTTGTAACTTCTAGTCATCAGAAATAGCAATAGAAAATTACAAGTGCATTAAATCTACATTTAGTTAGCTCATTTTATGTTAAGAAACTAAAATAAAAATCATCGGCGAACTTGGGACTGAAAGTTGTTTTCTGTGAAATAATCTAAGGCGAGAAAGTGGGATAAATCACATCATTTTGTCAAGCACCTGATATCTTGAAGCCTTTCAGAATCCTGACTCAGCTCTTTGTGCCATGGTATAAGTTCGGATGTGGAACTTTTACGCTTCTTTGGTCGCATACTAGATGACAGATCAGGTTCAACTGCAGGAGGAAGTAATGACTGAGAAGGCAGATGCTCATTCGAAACTGAAGTAAGCATTGGATTTTGCCCAGCATCATTGAGACTATTAACTTGCTCCATTGAATTTGCAAGATGCAAACTACCAGATTGGTTCCTCATGATTAAAGGCTGCTCCAAAATCTTTGGCGGAGTCATTGTTCGCATATCATACATTTGCAACATCTTACCATTTTTAAAATTTCCATACTGCTCAAACCACGATGGAGCCATCTGAGGATTTATCACAGAATGCTCACTTCCAACAGCAGTTACTTTGTTATTATTACCAACATTAAGAGCATTTCTCTGACCATATCCAATCACCTCCTGAGAAGATGCATTAGTATCTCGAGCATCACCCACCTTTGTTGAAAAGTTTACCAAGTTCGGATCTGATGGTTGCACTGAAGAACTATTATCTGACACATCTTTGACTATGTTGTTGTATCCATATGATTGTTGTCCACGGTTGGAAATGGAATCTATCTGTTGCTTTTCCATCATATTATCTGAAACCTTGAATCTCTTGACATCCCGATTACTAGGATCAATATCCACATTTTTCATGGACTGAACTTGATTTAGCATAGAGACGTTCTGATGCAAGAAATTATTTGGTCTTAAAGATCGGCCAAAATCTTCAATATCTTTAGAGGTAGCAGCTGGGCTTGATTGAGGTGCATCAGATGTATATTTCACATGTTCCTTCGTGTGTGAAGCATTTGCAGTCTCTTCAACAGCATCAACACTCTCAGACAAGACCTGCTGCATAGAAATGTTACCATCGTTCTCTGAATCTTCAATACCTGGCTTCTGTGGTCCTATTGTCGTCTCATAAATATTATTTGGTTGGGGATGGGATGGAATCTTCAAAGCATTAGGATGTTGCTTGCTAGAAACACTTGTCCATACATTGTGTAATACTTTTGAATGGGCACCCTGTGGAGATGATGTAACAGAAGAATGAGGAGCAATACCAGCCTCCAATGCTGAAGATTTCATGAAAGGATCTCCAGCACGGATTTGATTCATACTATCCATCTGGGACATCTCCTGAGCAGATTGCAATTCAGATTGACTAGTTTGAGCTCTTTCACAATACTCATCTACCTGATTACTGGAAGCAGTCCGATCAAAAAACATTGCATTATCAGATTGGGTATTTGCTACTTGTCCACCAAGATTAGCCACATTCTGATTTTGAGTATGGATCCTTGGAAAAGGAAAGCCTGCAGCAAAACCCTGTGGAATATTTCCCAGTGCACTGTACTGTGAGGCTTTGTCAAATAGTTGTCCTGAGGAGCCAACGTTATTTCTAAGCTCGTGAGATGACTCTCGAGGAGGAAAAGTATGAGTAGCAGACAACCAAGTAGGACCCTTATCCCCTGTCTCAGATGCAACATGTTGTGGTGTGGCATGAGATGATGTCATAGGAAGCCTTTGAGTGGGAGGAGCCAGTTGCAAACCAAAGCCCTGAGATAAAGAACCTTGATTTCGTTGAGGATGTACAGAAGACCCATCCGAAGATTCTGTATCCATCACCCTGGAAGATAAAGGGCGGTTAGAAGTGCTTGTGTTTGTTGCAATGCCATGCTCCCTTGATTGGTCCACTTTATGAAGAAGCTCAAGAATATTTTGACTACAATAATTTAACAAATAAAGCAAATTGTTGAGCTAAGGTCACCATGTACGGAAGGGTAGAGTTGTAGGCAAACAAAAGAAACAGACACAAGTAAACAAGGGTTTTAGTGCCCAATTAGACCAGAAGCATGCATATGAAAAAGTAAAATAAACACAATTCATGGTTACCTCATATAAGAGAACACTAAACAATAATTTAGAAGCAAATACTATATTACACTAAACTTGTTAGCTCAACAAAAAAAAATTAATCATATTCAATTACCTGGGTGAAGCAGTCTTGTTCGAGGCATAATTACCAACACTTCTATCATATGTAGTCAACGTTTTGGGTATATGACCAGATATCATGCTTTTTGAAGCATTGTCATCTATAGGTTTTGAGTCAACCTGAAAAGTATATGTTTTCCTATGTCAAATTCCAAAGGATTTAACTTTTTGATTCTGCAATGAATGGAGAAAACTGTGCAATTAATGTAGTCACACTTATAATAAGGGCAAAGTCCTAACATTACCTTCTCTGTTTCATTATAAATCCCATCAGAATGACTGTATTTTGACTGGCCAGGATGGCCTTGGTCCTGACCTTTAAATCCTCCAATTGGTTGATGTGGTGTAGGCTGTGAATTTAAGGTATGTTTATTTCCATAAGGTTCTATGTCAACACCAACAACCCCCGTTGGGTGATACTGAAATTTTCGAGTTACAGGAGGTCTTCTATTTCCCTGCCCAGATAACTTTGGACTATGCAAATCACCATCAAAACTAGGACTTTCTCTCAAACTACCAGTTCTATGATGTGAAGAATTAGAGACAAGACCATCCACTGATTTATCCTTTTTGTTAAAGTTTTCCATATCATGTGCCTCTCCTTCTGACTTTTCATTCTTCAATGATTCCAAAACTAAAGGATTCTTCTCCAAATGATGCCTATATTTTCCTGCAACTTCATTTCTTCTATAGCTACCCACAGAATCTGTCTGTCTCCATACATCAACATTAGGGAGCTGATGGTTGCTTTGCCTGCTGACCCAAGTAGCACCTGAATTGGCTATGCCAGCAATGCCATTCATACCAGAATCCTCCCCACAAACCTGCATATTACCTGAAGACTTTGCATGTTCCAACACACCAGACGAATTTGTATCAGAATCAGGCTCCCACATCGCAGGAACCTGATTCATATCCTCTTGCACAGCTTTGTCATGATGAGGCTGCAAAACACTTTCATTTTCACGGATCTTTATATGAGAATTGTTATTAGGAGTGGGTGATTTAATAGCATTCCACCCATTAGATCTATTGAATTGCTCACCCCTACTACTAGGGGATGACAGTGTCTGTTGATGGGTCCAAGAACCTGAAATAACCTTATCATTTACTTCTAAGCCTGAGGTATTAGCAGCATTTCCATAACTATGACTCCCCTCTGCAATTGGTTTTTGCTGAGGGCTGCAATCTAACCATTTGCCTCGTTCTAAAAACTGTGGAATTGATCTTTGAGAAGAATCAGTCTGTAACCTGTCTTGCTGTTCCTGTGCAGTATCAGCACCTGACTGATGAAATCCAGGAAGACCAGAATAGTTTACAGTGGTACTGGGCCTGCTGCTGAGATCATCCGGCCGTAGAAAAGGCCTTGAATTTATATTGGATGTTGACTGCAAGTTATTGTCAGCCCACACTGATTGCTGTTTGCTGGTATCCATGGTCGAAGGCCGCTCAGTTCCAGAACGTTCATTATTCCGGAAACTTAGACCACTCCATTCTTCCTGTATACCCATTTCATTACCAGAAGTTTCAGCTACAGCAGACTGCATAAGTGCACTCCAACTCCCACTCTGAATTGATGGAACTCCACCTAAACTATCCGCGCCGTCCAGCATATTGAAACCAATTCCATCCCAGAGGCTGTCATCTGAACCAAATAAAATCTTCTCTTCTGTTGGATCTAGGGTAGCCACATTCTGTGAAGGAGGAACCTGCACTACCACCTTGTCCTGAGAAGTGTCAGAAGACCCACCAAGCTCTTGCCTCCCATTAAAATCTTCAATTGGTACATCTCTTTGCTCAGAATTTACTTGCTGCAAGTTATCCATATTTAATCCACTGTTTATACCTTGAGCAAGAGAACCAAACATACCTTTTCCTTGAATATCCTGTCTTGAAACTGAATTCCCATCATTTGTGTTAGTTTGATCCGAAATTGAAGCATATTGATGAGCTGGAAATGAATGGCCACTGGCTGATATGTGTGGCAATGCTGGTTTGTCACCTTGAATGCGAGAATACTGATGTTGGATAGGAACCTGAGACGCAGCAGGCTTATCTGCTTGAACATGAGAATACAGGTTGGATCTTGAGCCAGAAATTGGAAGTCCGTACAGAGACTGCTCTCCCTGATTAGGAACCAAACCCATTAGGCGCAGCTGTTCAGGAGATAACACAAGTCCATTAGAGGACCCTTGCATAACTGCAGATGCACCATGCTGGAGCCAATTTGCGTTAGGCATAACTTCAGGCTGCTGCCACACAAGGTTAGGCGCCTCATTGATGGGAATGCCATTAATAAGAGATGCAGAGTGGCCTGCAACTGTCTGTTTTGAAATGGAGGCCGCTGGATTCATAGAACTCTGTTGCCTAGCTTCTAGTTGATGAAGTTGTTGCTGCCTTTGAAGTTCTTGCATCTGGTTGAGCATTGCCTGCTGTTGCAAAAGCTGCATGTCATTCATCCCCGGCTGCTGTCTAGGAAAAGACTGAAGCATGCCTGAATGCCGACCACTCATTTGCTGTTGACTTCCAAAAAAATCATAATTAACAGGAGACTCTGATGCATCAGTCCTAGTCATGTGTTTCTTATAGTGTTCAAGACCAGGCCCTTGTTGTGACTCTAGTACAGACATTCCTCTTGACAGATTTGAAATGCCATGCAAATCAGCCTCTGTATCCATTCCCAAAATGTTTGCTTCATTTTGCCTCGACTGAAAAACCTGATGTCCCTGCATATAGCCATTTACAGTTGTCTGTTGGTTCGGGAGTTGATTTCTGCCAGTGTCAGACCTCAAATTTGATTGTGCCAGGTTCAAACCATGTCGTAAATGTGGTGTGCTTGTGTGTCCCTGCTCAAAATCTTCGTACAAGTAATACAATTAGTAATGGAGGGAAAGATAATAAAGTTATAACTTACAAATTATGTTGAACCAGTAGAGATTTATAAAAAAAAAAAGGTAAATGCAAGTGAATATACTATCATTAATAAATAAGTGAGCTATTATAAAATAGGGGAATTTGACACCTAGTTATACCTGATTGCTGTATATTGAAATTCTTCAAATTGGAAATAAAAGGAGCACCAGTTGGTCTCTGGCTACCAGCCCACAAATTGTTGCTTAGTCCTGGCCAGTTCCCGTCAACTGCCTGTGAATGATACTGGCCCTGGGACAAATTCTCTTGACCAAAAAAATTATGGACCCTGTCTCCTACTTCGTTTCCCGGCATAGATAACTCAGCCCACAAATTTTCAGAAAATAACTATTTATAAGTGTAGTAAAACAAGGAAGATAAAGAAAAAGTTCCTCCAAATATTATGCTCTCCAAAAATACACCTTTGAGCTACAATCATTTAATCCTGAAAATTATTAAGGGAAACGAATTAGAGTGCAAGAAAAACTCCAAACGAATATATTTATTAATAGAATATTGTGAAAACATAATGTAAAATAACAACTGACATCCCATGCAAGATGTCATAGTTGATCACTATTAATAAAGTGCATCAAGTGCACCGTGTACACAGAATACCGGGGATTAGTGAAAAATAGTGAGATGCAAAAAAATTAGCACACAAAAAAAAAAACATTATAATGCAATAATAGACTTCCAGGAATGTAAACTTATGTGATAATCATGGTAACGCGCAACAAAATTGCCGATCAAAAAAGAAGCCCTATAAGTTCTATTTGTTGGTGGGTCAAGCTTTTGGACTACAACTTTCTAACTGAACAAAAACACACAAGTTAACAGTATCAAATCCTTTGGTGAAATGTAAGACAAAGCATAGAAGTCCAGCAGGCCAGGTTATTCATCCAACATCAACATTCTCAGTGTTCCTTCTTAAATGAAGAAATATATGAGAAAAAAGGAAGAGAAATTTAGAGAAAAGAAGGAATGCAGTTTCAACTTCCAAGTTATAATACTGGAAGCATCTACAGCGTCACAGGGTTAAATCACTGAGTATGTTACATGCTCCAAGCCTAAGCCATGTTTTTCTTGAGCATTTTTTATACTACAGGATTCTCTTCCTTACTGGCACTGGAACTATTACACTAACTTATTATAGAAAAATTAATAAGGTTCAAACATAAATTATCCTCCTCAAAAATCATCCACTTATAAAAAGGATTTCTTCTTTCTGAACAAATGTGTCACCAGCACTCACAAATACATAAATATATAAAATATGCTTAGGCTGAAACCTCTTCGGCCAATTGAAGGATTGGTGCACAAAAGGAATCAAAGTGGCGAATATTTATAGAGGCCGCAACGACTTCCCAATCAACCATAGTGATGAAGCTCGAGAAAGGAAGAAAAAACACACTTTTAAAAGTTCAATGCATACTCAAGCATACTTCCTCCAAATTAATGTGTTGGCAAAACCCGAGCCATGCAGTAAATGCGAATAAAATCCCAAACCAGAGCCATGCAGTAAATGGAATTCGATATCACTATTGGCGTTTTCACATACCCACACCCATAATTTGTAACTTGTCGTCCTCAAGACATCTGAAAAAATGCATTGCATTTACGGAAACTGGCAGTTATTTCCCAAAATTTAAAGCAAAATCCAACTATTTAGAGAATGATAACCTAAAATATCCAGACGAGTGAACTTATCCAAGATCTTCAAAACAGCTAGTCTCTCAAAACTCTCCCCTTCAGTTCTGCACATACACGTACTCATCAACAATAGCTATTAAAAAGTAGTTTAGCACAAAATTCCATCATCTCTGCTTCCAATTCCAGGCTCATATTGCACCCCCAAGGATAGAATCCGCAACCAATCTTTAACACCTATCCTAAAGTTAACCAAGTATAATCTCCTTGCACAAATCACTTACGTGAATCAATTTGTCAGTGGAAGAAAGTCTTCCAATTCACTTTCCACAGACTATAATAAGGTTATATTAGTATGCCAAGAATTCACACTCTCTTGCCTAATACCGTATAGACCTATAACTAGAAACAGGGTGATTGAAGCAACCAAGAACGAAAATCCAAAATCAAATTCACACAATTCACCTGAGCTGAAACATTCTTACTTCTAAAAGAAATGAGAGGAACCTAAGCACTCAACACGCAATTACTATTCCCCTTCCGCAACACTTCCATCAGCTGAGTTCGCCTCAAAACCGAAAATCGCTGGAAAATCTCAAAACTACGACCGAAACGCAAAAGATCGGAAGCGCGGCACAATTCGAGCTCACAATCAGCATTCAAATTGATGAAACAACACAAAACGAGTGCACATGCTGGCGAATTGGCGCCCAACGCGAAAAGCCAGAGACGCAAGCACAGATTTGGTTTTTCTTTTCATTTGTTTAATTTCTCAAAGAGAGGGTTCCTAGAGAAAGAAGGCTAGGGTTTTGAGAGATAGAAAGATAGCCCGAGAACTCACAGTGAGATTGAGAAGACTCCATTGAAGCTCCAAATTGATCCCACGAGAGTGTTGAAGAAGCAAGCGTTAGGGTTTGAAGCGGTGGGAAGCAGAAGAAAACAGGACTCTCTTAGCTCACACAGATAAAGTGATCGAAATAGTGCGAAATTTTCAACGAACACAGCAACAATACTCAGGCTCGGCCCCAACGTGAGGCTCGGTGATCCTAAGCTCGTTGCTTCGGATCCGAGGCTGGGCTCTTTCAGGCTTTTTTTAGAAGATAGGTTGTATTAGCTATAGTGAGCCCAAGAGGGGAAGATATCACGTGAAGAGTTGTTGAAGGTAAATGACAAATCCAATAGAAATTCGACACGTGGCAAAGTGACGGCACAATCCCTTTTTTGGAGAGGGAATAAACTGCTGGGCGGAAAAGCCCAATCGCTTTGTTTCAGAAAAACGTGATAAAATAATTGCTTCTTTGAAAACAGTTCATTATAAATATTAATCAAAACAAAAACAACTTATACTCATAATCTATTTATCTATTTTATATATTACTATATCATAATCTGGTCGCTATTTGATATTTTATGGCTTTTTTTTTCAAAGATGATGAGTGTTATGTAATTAGTTAAAATTTAACTCTCCATCATCAAGTTGACTTTATTTAATTTTTAATTTAAAATTAAATTTGAATGAGTTAAAAAATAGTCAAAGTAAAGAATATTAATTTACAATTATTATTTATTATAAATCACAACGTAATGCATAAACTGAAATGCTAGTTCTTTTTAAAATCTAATCCTGCAAATTATGAAAAATCCATAGATCTTTACTTTAAGAATCGAGAAAAAAAAATGGAAAAAAATAAAGAAACTATTAAGAATGAAAAAGTGATTGAAAAAAAAATTACAAACAAAGCTAAGCTGACGGCACAACTAACCTTTATTACAAAGTAAATTAAAGCCTACTTTTCAAAACTTGGAGAGCGGTACCTTTTTTCTTTATTATATTCTCTTGCATCTTTTCCTTGCCTTGTAACAACTTCATCTAACTTTAGGTAGGTTTTTGTTTCATTTTTTTATGTAAAGTTGAACCAATGTTCTCACTACAGTACTTGAATTGTTAGTGTCAAATTATTAAAAAAAATAATGAAAGCATGAATAAAATGTTTGAATGTATGAGAGAAACAAATGACAAAATTTCATGTGATTAAGATGTTGATGGAATTTTACTGTGGAATAGTGAGATGGAAGAAGATGTTAGGGATCATATATTGATTGTTTGTGGCACAGGCATTATTAATAATAAAGGGAGTGCCCAAAAAGCCACGTGGTAAAGTTTTTTCACGAGCCTTCTGCTGTGATCCCTATATTCTGAGTTTGAGAAGTTATATGAAGAAATTTTGTCATTTACTAGGTTATGCATCATCATATACTGTAGTAACTAATGATTGAAAGAAAAGATATCAAGATAAATAAAATCGTGTAATAGTAACTTTTGTCACGAAGTAAATATTTTATAGTGAGGGCGTCTTAAAAATGTTAGTGTGTATTTTATTGACAATAGTAAATGTTTATCATGTTCACTGAGAATAAAATAATAAAAAAGTTATTTAAAAAATATATAAATACTTTGTTAATATTAATGGTTGAGTGTGTGAATATTTTTGTAAATATTTATAAAAATATTTATACACTCTATCATGTATTTAAAATGAGAAGTTGTCGGTTATCCAAATACATATATATAAATCAAATTTATTAAAGAGCGTCTGGGGAAGTTCTTGTTCAGTGAAAATGTCATTCATTTGAGACCGAAACAGATTATAAAATATACAAACTCATTTATGAGGAATTTTTTTTACGTATAAAATATATATTACTTTTTAATGTGATATATATTCACCTTATCACTTTTAATCGGCATAAAAGTAACATTAGATGTACTTAATATTATGTAAAATATTGATGTTAAATTATCTGTTAAAATATTTGTCCTTGTTTTCTTATCAAAATCTTAATTTGATTCTTATATTTTATTAGTCTCAACTAGGTCCACATTTTTGTAAATGAATAACAATTAGGTCCTTTCCGTTAGTATGAAACTAACATTGTTAAGTAAGTGTCACGTGTTACTCGTTTTTTTGATTTTTTTTTTTTTAAATTTTTAAATTATATATATATATATATATATATATATATATATATATATATATATGTCACGTGTCAATCTAATATGGTGGTATGTGTCAAATTATTATATGAATTTCAATTTGGTTCTCATATATGTTAATTGATTTGATTTCAGTCCCAATTTTTTTTTTAAATTTTCAATTTTATGTACTACATATTTAGACCAAATATAATTTTTATATAAATGTTATGATGATACTTTTATTAAAAATGATATTTCTATTACATATTTTTAATAATATTAAGTTTATTTAAATTTATATTTTACATTAAACTTAATTTAAATTTTATTTTAAAATTATAAATAAATAGATTGATAAATTTATATTCGAAATATTTGTGCAACATTATATACCAACAGTTTTTATACAAATCTTAGAGTTGACTTAAAAATAAAAATTTTATAAATTCAAATGTAAAATTTTAAAACATTTTTATAACAAATTAAAATAAATATATTTAAAATTTTAATATTAAATAAACTTAATATTATTAAAATATTTAATATAAATATCAATTTTAATAAAAATAATCATAACATTAGATAAAAGTTAAATTTGGTCTAAATTTATAGTACATGAAATTGAAAATGTTTTAAAAAATTTTGAACTGAAATCAAATCAAATTAACAAATTTGAGGACCAAATTGAGATTCATATAATAACTTGACATGTGTCACCATATTAAATTGACATGTGGCACACTATAGACGTGACACGTGTCATAAATATTTTTTAACAAATAAAATTTAAAAAAATTTAAAAAAATTTTAAAAATTTGAAAAACGAAGAGTTGACACGTGAAACATACTTAACGGTTTTAGTTTCCTACTAAGAGAAATGACCTAATTCTTACTCACTTACAAAAATGTGAACCTAATTGAGACTAATAAAAATATGAATACCAAATTGAGATTTTGGTACAAAACAAGAAGCAACGAAGTAATTTAACCTAAATTATTTAACAATTTCCCACTTGAAATAAATAAATATATATATATATATATATATATATATATATATATATTTTTATAATTATATATATTATTATATGTGTTTTCTTTTATTATTGACATTGGATTAAAGCGGTCTTTGTTTCCTTTATTGTAGTTAAACCCATCAATGGCCATATGTTGATACTAATAGATAATATGAATTATGATATGGATGTGTAGTATGAAATTTTTGTATAATTTAATCTTAACATGCTTAATTCTATTAAGTACTTAGTTAATGACAAAATCAATTTAAATATGCCAAAACTTTATTTTGTTGAAAGTATAATTGAATCATGTATGTTTATGTTTGGAAAACATCCAAAATAACACTCATACAAGTAGTGTTCTCATGAAACATTTTAGAGATTAATTCTTCGGTGAACAAATTTGTGAACATGGAGTTTGTGTTAATATGTTTTAGAAATAATTTACTCTAAACTCTTTATTTAGCAAGGAAAAACTTGATATCTATATGTTTTTGTTGTAAATTAAAATTGTTAATTTGTTTAAACTTAAGTCGTATCTCTATATAAAAAAAAAAATTGCAACTAAATTCTGTAATTAGATGTTCAATACATGTTATGAATTCAATTCTCATGGTAGAAGAGACTACAAGAGATTGTCTGACACTTTTCTATGAGATAACATTTATAGAAATACATAGTTTGACGTGGATTTCATACTATCTTGGTTTCAAGAAAAATCATACTCAATATACCTAATACCTAATGATCTCAAGTTAATCTATGTGATTATATACTTTTATTTTTATTTTTTATAAGTATCATATTTCACATTAATCATTTTTTGGTCCAATTGTGGATTACACAATATTTACTTAACATTTGTATAACGTACATAATATAATATTTGAACCCATACAAACATCAACATACATTAGACTCCTTTCTGCTAATGTGTAAGGAATTTTCTACATTTCCTTTTTATTCAAAATAATTATTAGGGCCTTGGTCAAACATTGAACTTGTCTCCTTTAGGCACAATAGTATTACCTTTTTTACAATCTTGCATGTCGTATTTATAGAAAAGATTTAACGAATAATTCTGATGTATTATTTTAAAGAATAGGGTACCATATATATACATACAAGAGTGATATAATTTCCCGTCTATTAAAGGAATGAATGCACAAATTTGTTCACAAAGATAATAATGCCTAAATTATAGCTAACACAATATATGACATATCTTAACACCCCAACTCAAGTTGGTGCATGAATATCACATATTCCCAACTTGAATAGAGACTCATTAAACACTCTGCTTGACACTCCTTTAGTGAGAACATCAGCCAACTGCAATTCTGATCTTACAAAAGGAAAGAAAATTATTTCAGTTTCAAGTTTCTCTTTGATGAAATGTCTATCAATCTCCACATGCTTTGTTTTATCACGTTACACCGGATAGTGAACAATTGTTATAGTCGACGTATTATCACAGTACAAACTCATAGTTTCATTTTGGTTAAAGCCCAAATCTGATAGCACATTTTTAATCCACAAAAGTTCACATACACCTCGTGCCATGCCTTTGAATTCTGCTTCAGCACTAGACCTTGCTACTACAGGCTGCTTTTTACTCCTCCAAGTTACAAGATTCCCTCCTACAAAAGTAAAGTATCCAGAGGTAGATCTTCTATCATCTTTTGAACCTGCCCAATTTGCATCAGTATACCCTTCTACTTTTAAGTTTCCATGATTTGAGAACAAAATTTATTTTCCAGGTGTGGACTTTAAATATCTCAAAATCCTCTCAACAACATCCATATGAAGCTTTCGTGGGTCATGCATAATTTGGCTAACAACATTCACTACATAGGTAATATCTGGACGTGTATGAGACAAATAAATTAATTTTCCTACCCGTGGTATCTCCTTTTGTCTATGTTTGTTGAATTTGAGCATTGAAAGAGTTTATGATTATGTTCAATTGATGTATCAATTGGTTTAATCCCAAGCAGTCCTATTTCTGATAGTAAATCAATAGTATATTTTCTTTGACATAGAAAAATACTATGTTTTGATCTAGCTACTTCAATACCCAAAAAATATTTAAGGTTTCCAAGTTGTTTCATCTCAAATTCAGATACAAGGTATTGTTGTAAACTGGAAATCTCATCTTGGTCATTTCCTGTAACAATCATGTCATCTACATATATAATCAAAGTTGTAATTCTTTCTTTTCCTCTCTTCATCAAAAATAAGGTGTGATATAGAGCCAAAAGCCTTCATAGACTTGGTAAACCTTCCAAACCAAGCTCTTGGGGATTGTTTTAATCCATATAGAGCCTTTTTTAATTTACAAACCTTCATTCCAATTAAATTTGTCATACCTGGTGGAGAATCCATATAAATTTTTTATGAAATTTCTCCATGTAGGAAAACATTTTTCACATCAAATTGTAGAAGAGGTCAATCTTGGTTTGCTGCTAGTGACAGAAGTATTCTCACAGTATTGAGCTTGGCTACTGGTGCGAACGTTTCTTGGTAATCTACACTATAAGATTGAGTGTAACATTTAGCCACAAGTCGTGCTTTATACCTCTCAATAAGTCCATCAGCTCTATGTTTAATTGTAAATACTCATTTACAGCCCACAGTCTTCTTCCCTCTTGGTAAGGACACAAGATCCCAAGTGTTATTCTTTTCTAAAGCTGCCATCTCATCAACCATTGCTTTGGTCCATCTAGGATCTGCCAAAGCTTCCTGTATATTACTAGGAATAGAAATTGAAGATAATTGAGATACAAATGATGCATATGACCGGGATAACCTGTGAGATGACAATGGGATATTTAACTTTGACTTGGAGGTTTGGTTGATATTTAGCTGGAGGTTGACCACGGTTAGAAAGGGGTTGAAGATTATACTGGACAGTAGTAGACTCAATGTTTGGTGTGTTGGTGGTCTCATGCAGACAAGGATCAATTTCATGATCGGTTTCGTCTAAATTAGTATTATCAAGGGTAGGATAAAGAGAAACAATTTCATGATTAGTTTCAACTACATTAGTATTATTAGAGATATGATGAGAAAGTACCTCTGAAGAGTCAAGTCGAACCTGTGGAGAAGATTGAGCCAATTGGTTAGGATCAGAAGACACTGTATCATCCAAAGGAGAAGTTTCCATATTTAGGATTGGCTCACTTCCTACAGAATGATCCTCACACGATAATTTATCTTTACAGTATAATTTTATATCTGGGATATCAAACATACTAACATCATGATTATGCACTTCACTTTCATTATCGCCCTGAAGTATAGAATCAACATAAAAAAAACTATGCTCATTAAATGTCACATCCATAGAGATATAAAATTTCTTTGATGGTGGATGGTAAGCACAATAGACTTTTTGAGTTGATCCATACCCAACAAAAACACATTTTAAAGCTCGTTCTTCATGTTTTGTACGTTGATGTGGGTGTAAGTGAACATATATAACACATCCAAAAATATGAGGCCATAAAGAGACTATGGAAGGAAGGATACAATGATCAGACAACACATCTAAAAGCCTTCGAAAGTTAAGCACACTAGAAGATTAATCAAATAAACTACAGATCTCACAGCCTCACCCCATAAATGAGATGGGACATTACCATCTATCAAAAGTGATCTTGTCACCTCTAATATATGTCTATTTTTTCTCTCAGCCACCCCATTTTGTTGTGGTGAATAAGGACATGTAGTTTGATGTAAGATGTCTTTGAAGTTCATGAACTCGATTAACTCAGTCTTAAAATATTCCCCTCCATTGTCTGATCGAATGACTTTAATGTGTGTATTAAACTGAGTAACTATCATATGATGAAAGGAACGAAACACATTACACACATCACTTTTATGTTTAAGCAAATAGACCCAAGTTACCCGAGTACAATTATCAACAAAATTGATAAACCATTTTTTCCCATTATGTGTAGATTGTGGCGCAGGGCCCCAAACATCTGTGTGGATTAATGAAAAAGGAAAATCTGTTTTTTTATTGCTTAAAGGAAAGACAACACGATGACTTTTTGCCATTACACAAGTTTCACAAATAAAATCAGAAATATTGCATTTATGAAATGAAAATATTTTTTTTAGATAACCAAAAGAGGGATGTCCCAATCTTCTTTGCCATAATCATATTTCCTTTTTGTTTTATTGTGTATGTGTTCATTCGCAAGACAAGCCAACTTTCCTTTATAGGTTTGTTGTGAGACATTTTCAAGATAATACAGTCCTTCTCTCTCTACCATTGCCAATCTTCTCCTTGTAATGAATGTTCTAGAAAACACAATGGGTTGGATAAAATAAGGCAACACAATAATGTGATTTGGTTAACTTACTAACAGAGAGAAGATTACAATTCAATGTAGGAACAAATAAAACATTAGAGATCGATAAGGGAGAGAGGGATATACTACCTACACCTCCAATAGGAGATGAGATCTCATTGGCATTAATAATAACAGTTTTAGAACAATTAGGGGAAAAATTAATAAATTTATGTGGATCACAAGTCATATGATCGGTAGCATCTGAATCAATTATCCGATCACCATCCCTAGTAACAACAGAAAGATTAAAAGCAGAGTTAGATATACCTAACTTGGTCACAAATCCGGCAACAGTAGAACTATGACTCTTGGGAATAGCTTCTTGCATATGGGTAGCAGCGAAAGTCCCAAAATCAAGTTTCTCCGGTTGATTTCTATCGGAATGAGCCATCAAAAATATTCAAATAAAGAAGCATTGCTTCCTATATTGTAGAGGATATCGTTGTTTGGCTCTGATACCATATAGAAAAGATTTAAAGAATAATTCTGATATATTATTTCAAAGAATAGGGTACCATATATATATATATATATATAAGAGTGCTATAATTTCTCATCTATTAAAAGGAATGAATGTGCACATATTTGCTCACAAAAATAATAATGCCTAAATTATAGCTAACACAATATTTGACATATCTTAACCATATTTGTATGCACAACACAAAAATTCACTACCAACATCTTAGCTAGAAATATCTTTGCTTCATGCAATAAATTGATATCATTGTTGACTAGAAAAATACCATCAACGTGAAAAATTAAAAATATATTTGCTACCACAAAATTAATGATACATACACTCATATGCCTCAAAATTACATGATGAAAGCTGAAATACCATTATTGAGAGTTTGTTTAAGTTCATAAATAGATTTCTTAAGTTTGCAAACCAAAATTTTTGAATCTTTGGAAAGCTTTTTTAATTGTATCATCAATGTTGTCTTCCAGCAACACGCTTTTACATCCACATGTGATCTAACTCATGATTCAAATGTGCCGAATGCCATTATTATCCATGTTAGAAAATGATTAAACAAATAATACTAATAATAATAATATGAAATAATATAATAATTATTATTAAACTAATAATAATAGCAAAACATATATATGAATCAAAGAATATTAATCAGATTCAACAATTCTTATAACAATAATAGATAAAAAATAAATAAGAAAACTAATAGAAATATACTGGGTTGAGACACATAGAGCACTATCTTTACATAGAAAACGACCCTACTATACAAGACAAAACAAAATCATATGTACTTCTCTCCCAAGATACAACAAGCCGTCAGATCAATCGAATGAAGCGAATAATCTTTGAACCTTAAGGACACATAAACACCAATGTCTTAAAAGATAATATAGAGAAAAATACTAAACACTTTTATATGAGGTTTAGTGTTTGTTGTTTTGTTTATTCTCATAGGGAGTATTTATAGTTATTAGAGAGATACTTAAGAGTCAATTGATAATTATAATAAGTCTGATAAAATAAAATATTAATTTGTAATAAAATTTAAACATAAATAATATTTACCCATAAAATTAAAAGTCGATAAAAATATTAATAACCATAAGGATAATACTTTAATTATATATATTAAAATATTTTTAACAATCCCCCATATAATTTAAAAAATGCTTCATTAACAATAAATTTTAGTGATGTTAGTAACTGTAGTGACCAATTTATATACTAATTTACAAATAAAAATTTATAGGCAACTAAAATAGTCACTATTATGAATAAAAAATTATAATTAGTCACTAAATTGGTTACTAATTAATTAAAGACTAGTTTAGAAACCAATTCTTTTGGTAGCAAAAATGATGGCGACAAATGTTTAGTGACAAATTTTCTTTGGTAGTTAAAACCTTTGTAGCTAAATTTTAGAAACCAACTACAATTTTTTATTCATAATAGTGATTATTTTAGTAATCAATAATTTTTTATTTTGTAAATTGATATCTGAATTTGTCATTGAGTGACTACTAACTTTTGATTACTAAGATTGATTATTAATAAGACATTTTCTTACGGTGAACCTAGTCTTCTAAATTGTTCCATCACTACTTATAACAAAATTAGTCATGATTGCACATTTAAAAAAAAAGTACCTAATTGACAAAATTTTGTATTTTGGAATTTAGAATAATTTCTTTAAGTTATGTATTAGAATTTAATCGATAAATATAACTATGAATAAATATAATTATAATAAATATTTTCATAATATCTTACAAAATACATCTACTATTACAAATTATTATATTATAATATATAATATTATAATAAATACAATTACGAATATAAATTTTTTATAAATATAATAACTGATCCATATATATAGAAATAACAAATTAAGAATAACAAAATAGAGACAATCTTACATAACATAAGTCATATTTGTATTTTGTTACGTGTCAGTGTTAATATCACGTGCAAGTTTATATCACATGTTAGTGTCAACATTATGTGTTATATTCAATTCGGTCTCTACATTTATTTTTTTACTCAATTGAGTATTGTTTCTTTGAAATTGAGTAATATTGAATCCTACTTAAAAAAAATAGAAAATTTGAGTTTTATTTAAAATTAAATAAAAAACAAGTAGGTTTATAGGAATATTTTAACAATATAATTATAATAAATATTTTTATAATATCTTACAAAATCACCTATTATTATTTTAATAAATAAAAATATATTATATCACAAAAATATTATAACACAACAATAAATATAATTATGAATATATTTTTGCTAAAAAATCTATTAAATCTAACAATTGAGACACATATAGAAATAATAAATCAAATAATATATATTCTGCCAATTAACTTTATTAGTTAATCAATTATTACTTTATCCATGTTATACATTTTCACATGGAGTACTAATCAATCTCATATTCTTTCTTCTACGTCCTTATATACCTTATATTCTTAATGACCGGTGAATATTTTGGAGGTAAACTTTTCTATGATTTAGTTCACTCAACCTCTCCATGTCAGAGACCATAGTATAATTTAATTTAATTCTAGATACCAAATATTTCATATACTAGCTAAATAAATATTAAATATTTGCAAGATTAAAATTATTTATAAAAGGATCATCAACTTCTTCGATAATAAATTTAAAATTTATAATAGCATGAAAATATTGCTCATAATAAATTAAATAAAAAAATATTTTTCTTAAATTAATGATATTTATGTCGTACTCTAAAGTTAATTTAGAATTGTAAACCATGTAAAAATATAAAAATTATATTTAAAAGTGAAATTAATTTATCGATTTAGTTATAAAAAAAAGTAACACTGATTATTCTTATAATTTTGTTAAAAAAATTAATTATTAAATTAGAGAGAATTCAATCTGATTAAACAATCAGTTAGTTTTCAATTGAAATATTATTTTATTTCTAGTATACATAATATAAAAATGAAAAAAAGTAAATTAAGCGCGAAATATGAAAAGGCTTTGAGGATGCAGCTTCTCCTCTTTCAAATACTACCTCTTTTCCTCTTCTCCAGTATCACATCACAACACCACCATAATTTATTCTCAGTTCTCACTCGCTATTCAAATTCTTCGCCATTCTTTTTTCTTTGATCAAGCTTTTCGTTTCACTACATTCACAAAAGTACTGCGCCGTGTTTGGCGCTGTTACTTATTCTCGTTCTTATTGTTGGGTTTTTCGCAGGTAACAAATGATGAACACTGAAAAGTTTACTCAGAAGACCAAAGCGGCGGTTTCGTCGGCGCACGAGCTCGCAATGAGTTCCGGCCACGTGCAGCTGACAACCCTCCACCTGGCGCACGTGCTGATTTCCGACCCAAACGACATCTTCTACAAAGCGATATCCAACGCGGGAGACGAACCATCCGCACGCTCCGTGGAGCGCGTGTTGGGCCAGGCGATAAAGAAGCTTCCCTCACAGTCTCCTCCTCCGGACGAAGTGCCCGCGAACGCTAACCTCATGAAGACCGTCGAAAGAGCACATGCATTACAGAAGTCAGTGGGAGACACGCATTTGGCCGTCGATCAGTTAATCATCGGACTCCTCGAAGACTCACAGATGGGAGAGTTGTTGAGGGAGGCGGGCGTGGCGGCGGCGAGGGTGAAGTCCGAGGTGAAGAAGCTTCGCAGGAAGGAAGTGAGGAAGGTGGAGAGCGCCTCCGGGGGTCCAACTTTTCTGGCTTTGGAGACTTATGGGTGTAACCTTGTTGAACAAGCGGGGAAGCTTGACCCTGTTATTGGGCGTGACGAAGAGATTAGAAGGGTGGTGAGGATTTTGTCGCGGAGAACTAAGAATAACCCTGTTCTCATTGGTGAACCGGGGGTGGGTAAAACTGCGGTTGTGGAAGGGTTGGCGCAGAGGATTGTTAGACAAAACGTTCCGAGTAATCTTTCTGATGTGAGGCTTGTTGCGTTGGATATGGGGGCGTTGGTGGCGGGTACGAAGTATAGGGGAGATTTTGAGGAGCGGTTGAAGGAGGTTTTGAAGGAAGTGGAAAAGGCTGAGGGGAAGGTAATATTGTTTATAGATGAAATTCATTTGGTTCTTGGTGCTGGTAGTACTGATGGTTCCATGGATGCTGCTAATTTGTTGAAACCTATGCTTGCTCGTGGCCAGCTTCGGTGTATTGGAGCCACCACGCTTGGGGAGTATAGGAAGTATGTGGAGAAAGATGCGGCTTTTGAGAGAAGGTTTGAGCAGGTTTTTGTGGCGGAACCTAGTGTGGCTGACGCCATTAGTATCCTTCGGGGGTTGAAAGAGAGATATGAAGGCCATCATGGTGTTAGAATCCAGGACCGTGCTCTGCTTATGGCAGTTCAATTGTCTAGTCGGTATATTACTGGTATGGCATCTGTACCCTTTTGGTGTTGCGTTTGTTTATTGTTTCTCTAATGGTTTTGAAAGTTCATGGCTTTGTTAGGAATATATGCTTATATTTTGTGTGGTTGTTCAGGGCGTCATCTTCCTGATAAGGCTATTGATCTAGTGGACGAGGCTTGTGCAAATGTGAGGGTTCAACTTGATAGTCAGCCTGAGGAAATTGATAGTCTGGAAAGCAAGAGAATGCAGCTCGAAGTGGAACTTCACGCATTGGAGAAAGAGAATGACAAAGCTAGCAAAGCCCGATTTATTGAAGTATTTATTAATTTTAGTGGATGGGTTTTTAATTGAAAATTTTTGTTTGTGTTCTAATGTTTCTAATTTTCTGTTGTTTGTGTGTAGGTGCGGAAAGAACTTGATGACTTAAGGGAGAAGCTTCAGCCTTTGATGATGAGGTACCGAAAAGAGAAAGAGAGGGTTGATGAGATTCGAAGGCTTAAGCAGAAACGAGAAGCGCTTCTGTTTGCCTTACAAGAGGCTGAGAGACGATATGATTTAGCAAGAGCTGCAGACCTGCGATATGGAGCAATTCAAGAGGTGGAAGCTGCAATACAACGTCTTGAAGAGAACACTGGGGAAAACTTGATGTTGACAGAAGCGGTTGGACCAGAGCAAATAGCTGAGGTTGTGAGTCGCTGGACTGGTATACCGGTAACGAGTCTTGGCCAAAACGAAAAACAAAGGTTGATTGGACTTGGTGAGAGATTGCACAACAGAGTTGTTGGACAACACCTAGCAGTTAATTCTGTAACTGAGGCTGTATTGAGATCAAGAACTGGGCTGGGGAGACCTCAACAACCAACGGGTTCATTCCTATTTCTAGGTCCAACTGGTGTTGGCAAGACCGAACTAGCAAAGGCTCTTGCTGAGCAGCTCTTTGATGATGAAAAACAGTTGGTGAGGATTGACATGTCCGAATACATGGTGCAGCAATCAGTGTCAAGATTGATTGGTGCACCGCCAGGGTAAGTGGATTGATTCAAGTCTTGTTAATTGTTATCTTAGGTGCAAGAATTACGTCTCACTTTTGACATTGAATTTTCAGGTATGTTGGACACGAGGAAGGTGGACAACTAACTGAAGCTGTAAGGCGAAGACCTTACAGTGTGGTGCTTTTTGATGAAGTGGAAAAGGCTCATCCATCTGTGTTCAATACTCTTCTTCAAGTTTTGGATGATGGGAGGTTAACTGACGGACAAGGCCTTACTGTAGATTTCAGGAACACTGTCATTATGATGACTTCAAACCTTGGAGCAGAGCACCTCCTGAGTGGACTTTCAGGAAAATGTCCCATGCATATTGCTCGGGATCTTGTAATGGAGGAGGTATGTTCTGGAAGCTATATATGTACTAGCTACCACATACATAACACAAGTATTTCTTTGTATGTTACTTGATGGCATTGTTATACTGCCGTATACTTTTACCTTTTTTACCACCAGGTGAGAAAGCATTTTAGGCCAGAATTGTTGAACCGACTTGATGAAATTGTGGTATTTGACACTCTTTCACGCGAGCAATTGGTAAAGGTTGCAAGGTTACAAATGAAGGATGTTGCCAATCGTCTTGCTGCGAGAGGAATTGCATTGGCAGTGACAGATGCAGCACTAGACTATATTGTTGGCGAGAGCTATGATCCGGCAGGTTCGTTATTTACTTATTTGCTTAGCTATGATGCATTAAAAAATTGTAGTGAGTTGTATTTGATGCCCTTTTGTGGTTACTTGCAGGTGTATGGAGCTAGACCAATTAGGAGGTGGCTTGAGAAGAAGTTGGTGACAGAGCTATCTAGAATGCTTCTAAGGGAAGACATTGATGAGAATTCCAGAGTTTGCATAGGTGTCGGATTCAAAGGGAGGGAGTTGGTGTACCGTGTGGAGAAGAATGGAGAGGTCGTTGATCTTGCAACAGGACAGAAATCAGATATCTTGAATCAGATACCTGATGGACCTGTACTACAAATTAATGAGGAAATAAAAGAGTGAATTTTTAGTTTTTTTTTTTTTTTTTTTGTTTTGTACAAAGATGATTAATGAGATCTTCTTTCATCTATTATCTTTTCGTATTTCATCTCTTATTTTTTTTTCTTTTATCTTAATTTTTAAAATACTATTTAAATTTATTGTAATTCTAAGTGAATTATTATTTAAAATGATTTATTATTTTATTTATTAACAATATCAATATCAATTATTTATCCATTATTTTATTTTATTATTTACTACTATTATTACTACTATTAACTTACTATTTTTATTTTGTTATTACATAGTCTAACGTCTTATAATAAAATATTCAAAGTATTCATCTTTTATCATATAAGAGTATCTATGAGAGATGAATGATAATCAATGAGATATGTTTTTATCTATCATCAACTTACTCATTTTTCTTATCTCATATTTATTATCACTTATTATCTTATATTTTATCTCTTATATGTCATATTTTATTTTTTATTTTTTATCTTTTATCACCTTATCACTTGTCTCTTACATCACATGTTTGAAACATAAAATAAACTTAACAAAATTTTGTTAAAAGTACTAAATCCAAACATGTGTATAGTTGAAGGACTAAATTAGGTCAAGGTTTTAGAGAGGAACTAATTCCAATTTTCACTAAAAGTTAAGGGACCAAAAAAAATATTTAACCTTTTTTAAAATTTTATTTAAATTTATTGTAATTTTAAGTGAAGTATTATTTAAAATGGTTTATTATTTTATTTATTAATAATGTAAAACTTCAATTATGTATTCATTATTTTATTATATTATTTATTTATTATTATTATTATTATTATTATATTAGTATTTTTATTTTGTTATTACATATTATAACGTCTTATATTAAATATTAATTTTTAAGAGATAAGATATAAGTGATAATAGATAGAGATAAAATATAAGAGATAATAGATGATCTATGAGAGATGATAGATGACCTATGAGATCATCTCTCATATCTGATATCTCATATATGATCTCACATATCTGATATCTCATCTTTCATCTCTTATCTTATATATCTTTTTTCTTTTATGTTAATCTTTAAAATATTATTTAAATTTACTGTAATTTTAATTTAAGTATTATTTAAAAATGATTTGTTATTTTATTTATTAACAATGTCAATATTCAAGTATCAACAAATTATTTTAATATATTATTTATTTATTCATTACTATTATTATTATCTTAGTAATTTTTATTTTGTTATTACATATTACAAGTCTTACAATGAAATATTAATTTTTAAGAGATAAGATATAATAAATAATAGATAGAGATAAGACATAAAACAAAAGAGATGAGTGATAATAGATGATCTATGAGAGATGATTTATGAGATCATCATTGATATGTGATATCTTATCTCTTTTCTTCTGTCTTCATTTTTAAAATATAATTTAAATTTATTATAATTTTAAGTGAAGTATTAGTTAAAATCATTTATTATTTTTTTCATTAACAATGTCAATATTCAATTATCTATTCATTATTTTATTTTATTACTTATTTATTTATTTATTATTATTTTGGTATTTTTATTTTGTTATTAAATAGGTTAAAATACTCCGTTGGTCTTCGTTTTTGTACCAAAATCTCAATTTGGTCCTCGTATTTTTATTAGTCTCAACTAGGTCCTCAATTTTGTAAATTAGTATCAATTAGGTCATTTCGGTTAGTGTAGAACTAACACCGTTAAGTAGGTGTCACGTGTCAGCTCCTCGTTTTTTTGAATTTTTTAATATTTTTTTAATATTTTTTTTTAATTTTTAATTTTACATTTTTTTTAATTTTTTTAAAAATATTTATGCCACGTGTCATGTTTGTAGTGTGCCACGTGTCAATCTAATATGGTGACACATGTCAAATTATTGTAGGAATCTCAATTTGGTCCTCATATTTGTTAATTTGATTTGATTTCAGTTCCAAATTTTTTTAAAATTTTTTAATTTCATGTGCTCCAAATTTAGACAAAATTTAATTTTTATATAAATGTAATTATGATACTTTTATGACAAGTGATATTTCTATTACATATTTTTAATAATATTTAATTTATTTAAATTTATATTTTACATTAAACCTTATTTCAATTTTATTTTAAAATTATAAATATATAGATTAATAAATTTATATTCAAAATATTTGTATAACATTCTATATCAACAATATTTGATTTGGCTTAAAAATAACAATTTTATAAATTCAAATGTAAAAATTAAAAAAAAAAATATAACAAATTAAAATGTGTTATGAATTAATGATTGTCCATTGATTTGATACATTTACTCATATGATTCATTACTCTTTATGGTAGATATTTGTATTAACTAAGTTGATTTGTTTCCTTTATGAATTACATATTGTATCTATAAATAGGACTCTTCCTATCAATAATAAGACACAGATGAGTTGCTCCCTATTCTCTCATTCTCTATTTTCTCTTGTTTCTTCTCTTCTCTATTATCTGTCGTCATTCTCT
>Ga0214544_1001762_pt1 | contig 45379 bp, 35 predicted proteins | sample CNSS3metaG_FD_160074 | JGI IMG/M metagenome (GOLD analysis project Ga0214544, IMG submission 160074) | Root nodule microbial communities from cowpea collected in UCLA plant growth center, Los Angeles, California, USA - CNSS3 | ecosystem: Host-associated > Plants > Roots > Nodule | place: USA...
AAGAAACCCTTCCTTGGTTAATAATTTGGTTAGAGGTTTAGCAATGCTCCCATATCCTTGCACAAAACGCCGATAGTACCCTGTGAGACCCAAGAATCCCCTCAAAGACGTAGGATTCTTAGGGACATGCCACGTTTGCATAGCCTCAACCTTTTGAGGATCTGCTGCTACCCCTTTACTAGAAATAATATGGCCCAAATATTCCAAACTAGCTTGCCCAAAACTGCATTTTTTCTTATTCAATCGCAACTGATGACGTTGCAGTACCTGCAAAACTTCTGTCAAATGAGTTGCATGCTGCTCTAAGGTGGGGCTGTAAACCAAAATATCATCGAAGAAAACCAGCACTGATTTCCGTAGATAGGGCTTGAGAATGTCATTCATTAGGGATTGGAATGTAGCTGGTGCATTAGTCAACTCAAAGGGCATGACTAGGAATTCGTAATGGCCTTCATGAGTTCGGAAGGCAGTCTTCTCAACATCACATTTCCTCATCAAAATTTGGTGATACCCGGATTTCAAATCTAATTTCGAAAAGAGCACAGCCCCAACTAATTCATCCAATAATTCCTCAATTACAGGGATTGGGAATTTATTAGGGATGGTAATTTTGTTCAAAGCCCGATAGTCGATACAAAATCGCCACCCCCATCCTTCTTTCGAACCAAAATTATGGGGCTTGAATACGGACTGATGCTAGGTCTAATAATCCCAGCATGAAGCATCTCTTGTACCAAGGTCTCAATTTCATTTTTCTGCTGATGGGAGTATTTGTAGGGTCTGAGGTTAGGGATTGTGGCTCCCTGCTGGAGGTGAATAGCATGATCATGATTGCGGCTAGGGGGTAAGCCTATGGGCTCTTGAAAAACTGTCTCGTGGAGCTCTAAAATTGGAAGCAATGTAGCAGGGATATCTAGAGTGTGGCTGCCCTCCTTTTCTTCTCCCCATTTCAGCAGATAACACGATCCTTCGTTTCGCCATTCGTGCAACATAGTCTTCAAGGAAGACTACGATTTTGATAAAGTTAGATCTCCTGTGATAAGCCTCTCTGTATCACCCTTCCTGATGGTTAATTTTAATTGACCAAAATCTGCCTTGACCTCCCCAAGGCTAGCCAGCCATTCCAGCCCCAACACAATGTCTGCCCCACTCAAATCAAAGACGAAAAATTGTTGTTGATCCTGGAACCCCTATAAATCCAATAAAAATCCTTGGCATTTACCTTGGCACCGTACCTTGTGGCCATCACCAACTTCCACCATGAATGGAGGTGTGTCTTCTTGTTGCAGCCCACATCTAGAAATAAGGCTAGAGGAAATAAAGTTGTGGGATGCACCACAATCCAGCAACACCACTACTCGTTCAGACCCAATACTACCCCCTAACTTCCAGGACTTCTTTGTAGTGATCCCAGCCATGGTGCACTAGGAGAGTTGCAAAACTTGCCCCTTTGCAGCCCCCATTTCATCATTGGCCTCAGGTTTGTCTTGAACAACCTCTAATCCCGTCATTTCTTCCTCTGTTAACAACAACATGTGGAGCTGTTTGTTTTTGCAAATATGGTTAGGGCCATACTTCTCATCACACCGAAAACAAAGGTCTCTCTTGATCTTGTCTTGTAACTCAGCCTTAGATAATTTCATAAAGGGTGCCCCTCTAAGACGTTGCCCTCCCGATGTGTTGCTGGCAATACTAGTAGTCTCCCTCGATTTCCCTTTTCCGTCATTGAAATTGACAGAACTTCCTGAGGTTGTTGGCTCCCTGGAAAAACTTCTTATCACTGTATAAGGTTTGGAGGTAGTGGTAGACCTATTCAGAGATGAATAACAAGCCTTCGAATGCACGCGAATCTTCTCCTCCACCATTTGGGCTTTAAGCATTAAATCTGCCAGCGTAGCAAGGTCATACAATTTGACTTCTGCCTTAATGTCATCTTTCAGACCATTCAAGAAGATCCCCACCAAGTATTCTTGCTCAATTCCCTTCAAGAATCCTGCATACATCTCAAACTGCTCAATATACTCATCAACCGTTCCATTCTGACTTAAGCCTATCAAGATTTCAAAAGGGTTCCGTAACATAGTTGGTTGGAACCTTCTAACCACTGCTACTTTAAACTCTTCCCAAGAAGGGGTCTGATGACAGGTTTCCCACCACTGAAACCAATTGAGAGCTTTCCCTTCCAACGCTACCATTACCGCCTGCATTTTTTCCTCCTCCGACACAGCCTTCAATCGAAAATATCGTTCTAAACGATTTGTCCAGCCATAGGCCTCCTCCCCCACAAAAACTGGAATATCCAGTTTCCTCCAACGCGACGGACACAATCCCATATCTGTTTCCTCCTTCTGACGATCATGAGGACGAAAATGTCCTGTTGAGGACGACTGCCCTGTTGGCTCTCCCAAAGATATCTTCTCCACCAGCCCTGAAACCCCTCGCAGCAAGTCTTCAATGCGTTGAAAGCGATCATGATTCTCATTATCAGTTTTATCACGATCTTGCGCCATTTCTTGGAGCAACTTTTCCAATCCATCCAATCTTGCCTCCATTCTTGTATTCACCATACCCAGGTGACGCTGCGATCACAGTGCCAAGATCCCAGCTCTAGATACCAATTGATAGGATTGGTAATTGTTGGACTTAGCTAACAACCTGTTTTATTGAATATGGGTATATCTCCCACTGCAGTGGTAGGGAGAAAATTCCAAGAACTTGATTCTTACACACACTTTGCACCAAACTCTGAGAGACCCTCTCTCAGCCCTTCCCACAATTCTGTAAACAGAAAACAGACTTAAAAAAACACCTAGACCCTTAACAGACTTATATAGGTCTGTTACAGTTTACATTCCTAACTGTTTCTAACTGTTTCAACTGTCTGTTTGGCCCTCCTTTTGTACACAATACCATATGTATCACTTTGCTTGCTACTGATCAACATCCACTGGACTTGTGATTGGGACTCTTTATATATCAAATTTAAGATTAGCCTTTTTGCATTTACATGTAAATTTATGAACAATGTTTGTTGAGAAATCAATTCAGCTTGTTGATTCTTCTGTTCTGGTGTATAAAGTTTGTTCAATTAAGTTTTAATAAGAGAAAATGAGTAATCACAATACTCTCTCATTCACACATTTTTCATATCATCTTCCAAATACACTAAAAATAAGCTCAACTATTTCAAATCTTTTAATCAAGGATGAAAATTGAAAACCATTTGGATTTCTGATATTTTTGCGTGGTGTTATAAATAGGTGGTGGTGCAAGTGGATCTGTTAAGCATGGTTAGATGGAAATATACAACTACCAAGGTAATTGATATTTCATCTCAATTACTATTTTACTGGTAGACCTACATAAGACTAGTGCTTTTCCTGCAGTAAAATAGAGTAGACTTAATAATTGTGAAAATTTTAAATTTAAGTGTTGGAGTTGTATCATAAAATTGGAATTAAAGTAATAATTATTTTAATTAAAATTTAACAATGATTCTGAAGATGAAACCATAATATAAAAATTTAACTTATAGAATGTATGGATTAAAATTTAACAAATTTATTTCTATATATGTGCACTGTTAGTTCATGTTTTGCTATTATGGATCAAAGTTACCTTGGAATGTTTGCCCAAACACTACTTCAGAGTTTTTATACTTTTTTAGACATTTCTTCTGTCATGGACCCATGTTTCTGCTTGGAAGGAATAAAATGTACTGTTAACATTTCATAGACGTATTAACTGACTGGTTTCATACACATACATCTTGTCCATGCACTTGATCATTTTCTAAAGCTTAATAATTTCAGATATTTAGTTGCCAAATTTGGATGTGATTCTAGAACACCTGACTAGTGATGTAATCTTACAATGTAATTAGACATTTGAATGAGTTTTGAAATAACACTATCAACATGTGTTTTAAGAATGTATCAGAGCCAAGGATGTAATATAGAATTTTGAAAAGACGGTGATATACTATATTAAGGAATAGAAGGAGTTATAAGTTACAAATAAGGAAATTTTGGGGAAGTAATAATACAATTTCATGTAATAAGTGTAAGACCCATGGAATTTAATTAAATAAATAAATAATTAATTAATAAATGCGGGTAGTGGAAGCCTTTATGACATTAAATTAGATGACGTAGAAAAGTACTAGCTTAAACGGTTGAGAGTACTTGATTTTGTGAGGGGACTTGGGTTCAAGTCCTATGTATGTCAATTATGTGTTTTTTATTTGTTATTATTTTTAAATTACGTTGATCATGATTGAGAATAATATAATCATTGAATTATATTAGTTATCATAAAATGTGAAATGGTTGAATTGTTGAGCCTTGATTTGGCTTTGGCATGGTTATGGGTTTAAATCTTGGAGAACCCAAATTAAACTTTATTTTTGCTAAACTTAGTTTTGGCATGGATATGAAGGGGTAGATGAAACCCTAGTAGCCAAGGGTGGCTGAAAAACGGACCATAGAGAATCAATGAATGGTAATAAACATTACCATCAAACCTTAAATTCGTTTTTGGTAATTTACCTAGCTTTAAGGCACCATTTAAAAAGTCAATTTATGATAAGAGGAAGGGTTTTGGCAAGCTGTGATTGTAATGAAAAAAAAAAAAGAGCACGAATTTTGAGAGTAGTGAGGTTTGAGTGAAGCTTTGAAGCTGAATTGGGAGAGAAAACCAAAGGGAGATCATTGGTGATCAAGAAAGAATTCACAACACGAGTCTGTAACCCAGTTCTGGGTTTTTTCTGATGAACTGCCTAGCAATGATGAATACCTGCCAGGCGACACGAGTCTGTTTGGCTAAATTTTGATTTTTTATGGGTTCTGGGCTATTCTAGATCAGTGGAAAGGATGTGGAAATTATTAACTAAGCAAATGGGAATGAATAGTTGTGAAATTCTGAAGTAGTAAGAGGTATGTTGACGATTTTGGTATAATCTCTAATTATGGGTCGAATAATATAAGGTTCTTAGATTTTGGAATCGTTTGCGGAGTAGATTTGATTGGTAGTGAATTGTTTATGTTAATTTAACACTAGAACACAACTCATTGTAGTGAGCTTGAATGAATTGGTAAACATGGTGATGACGATGAATTCATGGTTCGTTAAGTGCATGGAGGGATTATGGTTTTCCAGAATTTGGTTGCACCGCCTGGCGACAGTCTAGGTGCCGCCTGGCAGCAGGCTAGGTGCCGCTAGGCGCCATCGTAGGGGTTCGAGAATTATGTGGTTGTTAGGTGCAGGGGAGCGTTGGGCTTTTTTTCAGTTCGAGTAGAACATGAATAAGGGTTTTGGGTTATATTTGGAGTAGGCAATGATAAATTAACATGTGCATGAATTAAAGTCCTGGAATTTAACTTAAGCTTGGGTTGGTTTGGAGAGAAGGGGATTAAATAAGGTGTAGAGGAGATTGGTTGAATTAGTATTGGAAATAATTGCTGTACAATTCGAGGTAGTACTTGTTAGCCTGAGATGTTGCCTAAGCTCCGAGTGGAATTAAAGGATATGGAAAGTATGCTTAGCTTATAATCTGATATTAGGAACTAAACAACTAGTACTTAGTGTAACATCCCTTCAGGATATTACGGATTTAAAATAAATAAAATAATTAAAGTCATAAGAACGTCGCATTTATGAATAAATCTCATTTTCCAAAATCGCAGGAAATTTAAAACTTTATTATTAAAATAAAGCATCCATAATTCGTAATACAAAACTGAAAGTCTAATCCAAAATAGACCATGAGCCTTTACAATTTATTTCAATTCAAAGATAGAAAACATAAATATAAAAATCCCACGCTATCCCCCACTTTGTGTCTAAGCATCACCGGCACCACCTGCATCAACATCCTCTGCTCACGTGTACCGCGCACACGATCATCGCCAAACACAAGCAGATAGGGTGAGCTTAATAAAAATCAACATACAATCATATTTATATACATATATGTAGTCACTTATAAATTTTATGCAAACATCCAAATAAAATCTCTCACTCTATTCCATATCACTTGGCCACAACCAGATCATTCGTATTCTAGCTCTTTAAGTAATTACCCCAAGGTAATTTGCTGCCAAACTTATCAGCCACAACTGACAGAGCACATGCAGGAAACCATTGCTACGGATCACACACAGTAACGCTAGGTGGAGTTCCCAAATATGAACATAGTTCGTAACGTCCCAAGACTACCCAACTCGTCAACTATTTACTAAGGAGGCCAATCTATCTGGACCCATCCGTATTGGCCACAACCAGCGCACTCACACCGGCAACACTCGTCAACCCGAGCTCAACTCAAGGGTTCCTCAATCGCTTGGCGGGGGACACGTACCGCCAGGCACCAAGCACCTTAAAACCACCAACAATTGAAGGCACCGTCTGGCGGGACAGTTCACACCGCCAGGTGCATCCATGCTAAGACCTCACTGAATCCACCACAACCGCCTGGCGTAACTGCATTCACCGCCAAGCGGACTCGCACCAGACTTCATTGACGTTGTGGCTCTCACGTGGCAATCTAACAGTCACCCCAGGCACCATATCAGTACTGACGCTATACTGGTTTCTTTGAAAACCTGCACAGATTTAGTTCCCCAACCCAGCATCCAAACTCACGCCTTTAACCAATTTAGTGGAATGGCTTTCCCAGAGACTAACCTGTCATAAATTTCCTACTTCCACACAAGATCAACCTCCCAAGCTTACAACCAAAGGCTCTAGTTAACATTCTCCTTATTCCACTTCACCATAAGATAATGCACACCTTCTTCTTAGCCTTGATTCTAATCATCACAGTCATTTCCAACCCAATCCAAGTCAACTCCCTTTAATTGTCACCATTCACTCCCATTTTAACCTTAGCTTGGAGTTAAATCCCCCTTTTACTTTATCTAATCCTTTAACAACACTTCTCTTTTAAGCTAAACCCGCTTCACGAAATGAGTGAAGTTTCTAGCCCCTTGCACCTAGAGGATCTAATTCCATAATTTTCTCCTATGTCTTGAGTTTTTATAATCCATACCTATAATAGATAATGTCATTACACTCTCAGTTAATCCCAACCTCTTTAAATCATACCCGAGAATGCCATCATCATTTTCCCTATATATCTCTGAGTCAAGTATTCTATTCCAACAAAAACCGGGGTAACACACCCAAAACCATCACTGTGCTTCGCAGCCACACAAACCTGTTGTCTTTGTGTTGGCACCTGGCAGCAAGCCCCGTGCCGCCAGGCGGTACGTGTGTTTCTGGCCAATTCCCTAGAATTCCCGCACCTACGAGGAACTCCTCACACCTTTTCAATGTGTTTCTCTACATACCTCATCCAGTTCTCTCCCAAGACACATTAACAATGAAACCATTAATCATCTCGACCAATCCCAGCAACAATTTTAGTGTGATTAACAACTAATACCCCAGTTCTACAAAATCCCTAATTCTGCCCATCAAAAACTCCCATTACTGTTTCATTCATTCATACGCCCCATGGTGTGAAATCAATAGCCATTTAACAATCAAACATCTTTAAATGGTTGAACTTAACTATTCCTCCGATTAAAACAACCTAGATTACAGAAATACCAAGAACAAGTCAATTTGACCCGCGCCGTTTGGCGGTTCAATCAATACCGCCAGGCGCTTCATCCAACAGACCCAGAATTGAGTAAAACGCCATGCGTCGCCTGGCGGCCGGGAGTGTGCCGCTAGGCGGTTCCTTTCCAGGAACCCAAAACCACATTAAACACATGTGCTGCCTGGCGGCTATGAACAGCCTGTAGGCGGTTTCTGGAAATTTTCAAGAATTACGAAAATGCAACCAGAGCAAGAAAACATGCACACAGTTTATACCATCATTCATACAGTTCATAGTCAAACATAAAAATTGCGTGTAAAACTCCCCTAACTTGGAATTCCTTCGCTTAAAATATAGTGCTTGAGTTTTTTCCTTGAGTTCCAACAACTCCTCTAGCTCTCCCATTGTCCAGCCCTTCAATTCCACTCCCTACTCACTGTTTCTCTCTGAATTCGTGCAACCCTCAATACCTCAAATGTTCAGACTCCAAAACCCTCCTTTCTCTCACAATTAGCCTTTTATTATTGCCCTTAATGCTTGTTTAATTACCAAAAACGAAAAATAAAATTAATGGTAATGTTTATGACCATTCAATGATCTTTTATGGTCTGTTTTTCAGCCCCTTCCAAGCTTCCTAGTTGCCCATTCATCTAGGTTTCCATCAACTCTTCACATTCAACCCAAACTAAGATTTAGCAAAAATAAAGTTTAATTTGGGTTCTCCAAGGTTTGAACCCATCACCATGCAATGCCAACTCAATGCCAAACCATTCAACTAATGCATATTTCATGCTAACTAATATAATCCAAATATCATATTATTCCATAACATGATTAACATATATTTAAAACAATAACACACAAAACAATAACACACAAAATAGGCATACATAGGACTTGAACCCAAGTCCTCTCACACAATTAAAGTACTCTCAACCACTTGAGCTAGTACTTTTTCACGTCATACCAATAAAAAATTAATGTCATAAATGATCTTCCCACCCGTATTCATTAATTAATTAATTAATTAATTAATTAAATTTTACGGGTCTTACACTTGGTAATTTCTCATAAATGGTGTAGTCAGCTTAGACTATATGAAACTTGAACCTCTGGTGTGTTTTGGATTAGGCCATAGTTTCCAATTAGGCCATGGTATGGTGAAGGTGAATTATGGATTGTAAAACATTATAAGAATACTCAATTTGACGAGCTAAGTTGAGGGGGGGAAGAAGGTTAGAAAATGTGAAAAGGCACTAAGACATTTTAAACCACTAATCACATTTTTCTGTTATAGTGCCTAGCGATAAGGAACGACCCGCCAGGCGATAGTGGATATCTAGAGGCCAGTCTGCATGTGTGGCACCTGACGGCAGAGGAAGTTTCGTTAGGCGATAATTGCAGAGACAGTGAGGACTCAGGCGCGTGGCGCCTAGCAGCAGAGGAAGTCCCGCCAGGCGATCGTTGCAGAGAAAATGAGGACTAAGGCGCTTGGCGCCAGGCGGTACGTGTCCCCCGCCAGGCGGATTTACTACAACAGTATTGGTGTTTCATACTGGATGTGCGTGATCTACAAGGTTTTAGTGATGCTTCAAAGGTGGGTTGCTGGTGTTCCTTGAGTTGAGCTCGGGATAGGGGTTAAGCACGTGGCATTCCTCGAGTTGACTCGGAATGGCATCCCTCGAGTTGAGCTTGGGATGGTGGATGAACACGAGGAACCCTTGAGTTGAGCTTGGGTTGGCGAGTGTTGCTAGTGTGAGTGTGCTGGTTGTGGTCAGTATGGATGGGTCCAGATAGATTGCCCTCCTCAGTAGTTAGCTAACGAGTTTGGTAATCTTGGGACGTTGCGAACTACGTTCGTATTTGGGAACTCCACCTAGCGTTACGGTGTATGATCCGTAGCAATGGTTTTCCACATGTGTTCTATCGGTTTTGGCCGATAGGTATGGCAACAAGTCATCTTGAGGTAATCACTAGAAGATGTAAAACACGATTCACATGGTTGTAGCAATGTGGTATGGAACTAAAGAAATGAAATTTCCCCTGATGTGAATGTTGTGTTATATATAAGTGTTTTATATATGTGAATATATATATATAATATATATTATTATGTTTGTTTTGTTAAGCTCATCCTATCTGCTTATGTTTGGCGATGATCGTGTGTGCGGTACAAGTGAGCAGACGATGTTGATGCAGGTGGTTCTGGTGAGGCTTAGCCACGGAGCGAGGGTATCTTGGGAAGCTTTTATATTTATGATTTGAAATATTTGTAAAAACTTATGAGACACTTTTATATTATTTCCAGTGTTTATAATCTTTGGATTTTGGTTAATTATTGGAAGTAATAAAAGATTTAAATTTTCCGTATTTTTTGGGAAATGAGGTATTATTAAATGAAGCTGATTTAATGTTTCTTTATTTTATTTATTTAGATCTCTAATATCTTGACAGGATGTTACAACAAGTAATAGGAAGGGAAATCAATTCATTCTTGATTGCATATTTAAGTTGGTTTTTTAATTTTTTATCCTCTTGTTAGGCTTGATTTCATCCTCTTAAAGGAGTATAATCTTTATTAAAATAATTCTAAATTCTAAAATGTTTTTTGGATCCCGGAATGGGTTTATCTTTGCTTTTCTCTAAAATGTTTTCTAGATGCCTAGACATTTTAGTTCTGATGTACACACCATCCATAATTCCTCTTCTAGATGGGACAAGTAATTGATCATAGTAACATTTGTTCACCTTCACGTCATCATCTATCTCATCCATCATAGCATACCTTTTTATAGCTGATACAATTAAACTGACCAATCCCTATATCAAGCAAGAGAATGACAAAAGACTGAGCATTTATAAGTGTACATGTTCGTAATTGTTTTGAATCTGTTCTACACTGGCTATCAAGTTATAGGACCCACCAGCTTGTTGCATACCACTAGAGAGGCACACAAAAGGCTAAGAATATTGGTTGGTAAACCTTTATCAATTGATGGACTGAAAAATTATTTTCATTTTAGTAACATACAAGCAATGCAGATGCAAGCATGAGGTCAATGGGAAGGAAGGAAAGTCCTGGTTCTTGAGGAGGCTTCTATAGTTGAGTGGCACTAACTTTTCAAACAAAGAAAATTTCATATTTCGTTATATTTACATTCTTATTCCATACTAAATGTTTGAAATTTTGAATATTATAGTTTACTCTAAAAGTGATTGGAAGTATGATCATGAGTTTAGAGCCTTTAAGGGGGGAGTAAGAAAAGTTTAGATCAAATTTTCAGATTATTTCTTCCTCATTTGCATCACTGCCTTTTAAACTTCCAGGAACAACTTTTCATCGTGGCATCAAGGTAACAAAGTACTACAAAACTTTCCACCTAGAAATAAATAGGTGCTTTGGTTCAATTACTAAGATAACTTAACTTTCTTTCACTTTGATGCATGCTATGAATGTGTGTAGGTTCGAGATAGGATGTATGAGATGTTGGATTCTACAATTTTGCGGAGAAGTGGCGAAGACTTTCAACAGGATTTCTTAGGATCCTTAGTTATGAAACACTACAAAGATAGAGAAGAGGATGAAAATAAATTCACAGATAAGCAATTGAAGGATAATAATTAACTATGTTGGTTGCAAGCCATGATACCACAATTGCTGCTCTTACATGGCTTATTAAACTTCTTGCTCAGAATTCGATTGTTTTGGAAAGCTTGAGAGTATTGAAGACCCTATACAATATTCTCCATTTTGTGTTCAAAGATTTTAAAATTTAACTTCTTGAATTTGCAGGAAGAACATAGACAAATTGTGGCCAAAAGAAAAGTTGGAACAAATCTTACCTCAGGTAGAAGCTAATAACATGCCCTACACAATCAAAGTGAGTAACAATAGTTTTATTTTTTAGGTAACTAATATTTTTTTTTTTACACTATAAAAAAAGTTACTAATTATGGTTATTTTTTATTTTAGGTATCTGATACATGGAGTATTCCTAACGAATAAACAAATTATTTAGATAAAGATTGATAATTGAAGAATGTTATTAAACTTTCACTATTTTATTATTATAAAGAAACAAAGATATTGTAATATTTACTTGAACTTATAGACAATGTTCCTTGATTTATGATTGTTATATCTAGTTATAAACAAATATAAATTTTTTTATAATTTTTTCTTTTTATTTGATATGTTTTAAGAATTATGTGATTAAAAAAGTGCAATAAATAAAATTAAGGGAATTTGAAACATAAAATAAAAACATAAATAAATAATGAATTGCATTGCAAGGGTAAAATACTTCACCAGGGATTTAAAATTACTGAAAAAACTAGCAAAAGTTTGAAATTCCTGAAAAGTATCGGGGTTTCTAGAATCGTCGGTAAGTAATAGAGGTTCTAAATCTGTCAGCAAGTAATGAGAGTTTCAGAACTGTCGGTAAGTAACGGGGGTTCCAGAAACCTCTGGTAAGTAACGGGGTTCTAAAAATCGCCCGTAAGTAACGGGGGTTAGAGAAACCGCCGGTAAGTAACGGGGGTTCCAGAAAGTGCCACTAAGTAACGTGGGTCCTAGAAATCGCCGGTAAATAATAGAGATTCCAAAAACCGCCGGTAAATAACAAGGGTGTCAGAAACTGTCGATAATCCATTAACAACGTTGGTTTTTTCTAGAAAAAAACCAAACCGCGGATAACGCCTTTAACGGAGTTAAAACCGCCGGGAATGCCAAATATAACACTCTTTTTCTTCAACAACAAAACACATTAACCAAATCACAACTCAAATTGCAATTTTTTACCTTTTATTTAAACGATGCCCATAAACACAAATATTCACCATAATTTTATTTGTTGAAAAAAAGAAATAACATTGAAATGTAATTCAAAAAATTGCATAATAAAAAATAAACACAATTTTGGGAGTAAGAACATAAGCATAAGAGACGGGAAACACTTTATTTTCAACAACCAACCACATTAAGCAAAATCTCATTCACAAATTCTTGTCTTTTAATTAAACGCCCCCGTACACACATATACTCATCTTGTTTTTGTCTACTAAAGAAAAAAATAACATTGAAATGTAATCCAGCAATTTTGCATAATAGAAAACAAAACACAAATTTTGAGACTAAGAACGTGAGCATACAAACATGAATATTTTGAGAGTAAGAAAACCTAGAAAAAGAACAAACTCCAAATAAATAAATAAAACAAATGCTTTTCTAAAAAAAACAAACCACTAAGCATTCCTTCAAAGAGGCAAACTAAGCTTCAATCGAAAAAAGAAATGGTTAGCATTTCTTATGTGGTTTTGAACATGTGAAAATCAGAAAACAACACAACATCTTTCATGGGACAATTGCGAGATATACAAGAATGTATAAAAATGAAAAGAAAGAAACACGATGTGCCAAAGAAGAAGAAAACCTAGGACAAAGACGAGAAATGACGGAGAAGAATGATCAAATTCGTCACTTCCCTTCTTCCTTTCTACGTGGACAGCGAAGCAGAAATCAACAAGAACTGAAAAAGACAAAAAAAAAACCACTATAAGCGATAGGTATATATATACACATGAGCATTTTGGGAAAGCAAAATTTAAAAATCACAAAAAAAAAAAACTACGCAAAAAAAAAAACAAAAAAAAATTTTAAAAAAAAAAAATTAAAAAAAAAAAAAAAAAAAAAACTACGCAAAAAGACAAGTGTCATCGTCGTATAGTCATGGATATTTTGGAAAAGCAGAATTTGAAAATAACAAAAAAAAAAGACTAAGTATCACCGAAATAGAAATAGGTATTTTGGGAATTTCCATAATACAATTCCTGTGTTATAGGTACAGTAGAAGTTGGTCTATATATATATATATATATATATATATATATATTCGTCACTTTATTCTTACTAACAACTCTCTTATAATATGTTATTACTTTATATATATTTCACTGAAATAGCGATAAGTTAGAAGTGTATGCATCATGGAATAATTGTAAGTTATTAAATTAATACTAGGACACGTGAAAATAAAGGTCATGTGTGATGATATTGGAGCTGTGAGTAATTGAGCAAGAACATCGATCCCCATATCACATTCACTCACGCATCCTCCGTTGTTTCATCCCTCCTGTCTTTATTTGTTTCCGAGTTTTGTTTGTGCGGTACCATAGTTTGTGTTTGTCTCCTTTAACTTCTCACTCTCTCTTTCTTCAATGGCTTCCTTCTCTCTCATCTCCTCCCCTCCCCTTCTTCCCAAACCCAAAGACCCTTCTTCCCATGCCTTCCCTCACGCTCCCCCCTTCCTTCTTCGAATGCCCCACCAACCTCAACACCTTCAAACCCCTCTTCTTTTGCCAAAGATTCAATCTTCGCGTCACCAAATTGCAGGTATCTCTCTAGTTATTTATCTAGTTCTTTTCACGCTTCTGGGGTTTCTTTTTAAAACTTTTGGGTTGAGATCGTGGCCAAGATCATGCTTGTATTATGGGGTGGGGTGCATTCAACATTCATTCATTTGGATTTCATTGATTATGCTTAGTCTGGCTTTTGTTTTTTCCTCTAATCCTGTCCCACTTAAAAAGTGTTGTGCGTTGCTTAACTTTCATGCTTTGTAGCATTTTCCAGCTTAGGTTTTCAATAAGTTACCACGTTTAGAGTGACTGAAAGATATATTTTTTAGGTGTTAAACTCAAACAAAATCTATACTTCTGGGTAAATTTTAGGTAGAGTTCTGTGAAACGGTGGGCGTGTTGAAATGGTCCTTTTGGATCTGCTTGAAAATAGGATTATAGTTCCCCTTTAGCATTCTCTCACTCTTGCCTTTTTCAGAATAATTCGTGTGTCAGAAAGGTTCAAACCGTGGTAGTTAGTATAGCACGATAATACTGATTTGATACGATTTGGAAGCCTGGTGATGCAAATCATGATGAGTATGGTTTTTGCGTCTGAATTGTCCAGCGTATTGCACAGATCACTCACGTATTGCATGAATTGCGATATCCAAGTGGTTTGCACTATGATTCTGGCACAGCGGCGGTGCTGTCACACTATTGTGTTGCTGGTTTCAATGCAATCTTGATTATCCATGAATTGCGATCTCCTAGTTAATTGCATGATTCCGGCACAGAGGTGCTATTACGCTATTGCCACCTTTTGTGTCTAGCAGGAGTTGCATCATTGTTGCCAGTGTTTTGAGGTTTTTCTAGGGAAAATCTGGTTAGTGTGTTGGTGACAGAACGTGCCGTTTAGGGTTCAGAGTTTAGCTTTATGAAGAGAGCATTGGAAAGAAAATCGGGTCGGGTATGGGCTTTTTGCAGATTGCCTTCACAAGTTATATGTCTTTTGTTTCTTTTAATTTGTTAATTGGTATGTGATATTAAACTCAAAAACCCAAGAAATCACCTAGATTTATGTTAACTTATGTCTATTTTCATTTCTCACGTGTTTCTTTGTGTTAAAGAATCCTAGAGATATTGATCATTGATCATGACTTTGTGCTTTTGTATGTCTTATATATTTGTGTCTGTGCTGTCTCATTCTTGATCATGAATATTACTATTCACAATACAATTCAAATTGCAATTCACAAAATAGGCTTTCCCATTAACATTTAGTATCCCAGTTCAAACCACTCAGTATAAGTTGCAGTTGGAATAGATTCATTCTTTTGAATTGTGTTTAAGTTTTGCGAAGCTTGTAAATCATTTGTAGTCAAAATAACCAGCAGAGGCATGGAATTGTGGAAGGTTGGCATGTAAAATAAGGTTTGTTACTTGTAATTATCTTATTTCCACATGAAAGCCCAGCATACAGGACCTGTTACAATGATGGTTTTTGTAATTAGAGATAGGAAGCATTATAAACCTCAGTATCCTTTTGATTCTTTTATCCATCTTTATCTAAATATCAAGAAAATTGTGTAGCCTAATTGAACATTCATCATTGTATTGAATATTGGTATTGATTCCTAGTTTGAGTTGCTAGCATAATGTAATAGTTTCTTTTCTTTTTCCTCTTGTTTTTGAAGACATTGTGACCAACTTGATAATTTTGAACTGTCATATTCGTTTTCTCATGTGAAGAGCTTGAAAAGTTCATTTGTCCCCACATCCTCCCTCATATTATGGCTATTTTATCAATAGGTTTGGGTGCTTGACCTATTGACCTAACCCAATTGCTGTATATCCAAGTTGTTTATTTTCAGACTTATAGTTTATCTTGAATCATATCATGATGGGATAACCTATGAAATGACATACATAATGTCCCCTCTGCCATAGAAAAGGAAGGATTGGAATAATCCATGTGGGAAGCATCTAAAGTCGTTTGTGTTTATTTATGAGTAAAAAGTTTCTCAATCTCTATGTATGTAACTATGACAAAGGGGTATTTATGTTGAAATACTTCACCCAATGATTCAAGGCTCATGTTTGTTTGTTTCTTGCTTTTAGCTGATCCTGGTTTCAATTTTACATTTATGATATGTCAGTGTGTATTGTGACTTGAATCAATAGATGGGCCTTTAATCATGTGAACTTGTGATTTGGCAGCTACACCAGTTAGCAAAGACTTGTGGGATAATTCGATTCTGAAAAGTGAAACTCCAGTCCTTGTTATATTCTATGCAAATTGGTGTGGACCATGCAGGATGGTTCACCGGATAATCGACGAGATTGCAACAGAGTATGCTGGTAAACTCAAATGCTTCATAGTCAACACAGACACTGACATGGAAATTGCTGAAGACTATGACATTAAGGCTGTACCAGTGGTTTTGATGTTCAAAAATGGTCAGAAATGCGATTCTGTAATAGGTACCATGCCAAAGGAGTTTTATGTGGCTGCTATTGAGAGGGTGCTCAAGTCCTAATCATGGATCTTCGGGAGCAAAACCTTAAATAGGTGAACTTTTTGTTCATTTTCAGTTATATTTTCTTGTAGTTTTCGGACCATGCAGCATTGCCGAGTTCTTGTACATATTGTGTGGTTTTTTTTCCCATAACAGGTGCTGTCGTGTGAGACTGATTTCATAATGAATGTGTCTACAATTTGATTTGAAAGTGTTGTTGAGTTAGAAAGAATATCTTAGTTAAACAATATGTTTGACTATGCACTGTAAAAGAGTATGATTATGTGATGGAATCTGATGCATTCACTGTCATTGGTGATCTCAGATTCTCATCACTTAATGAATAATATTAGCGACTGCTTTTGGTTCTGTGGGAAAGTCATCTAGCACATAGAAAAAAACACATTTGTAGATTAATTCAATATTATATTCCACATTGTATAATTTCAATCTTTCACATTAAGAAATTGAAACCCAGAAGATTTGTGCGTATTGGACATATGCAGTATGAAGCAATTTATACATTGGCTTGAAATAACAAGGAACAACGAATAATATATACAAATGTAACATTAAGGAATATTATATATATAAATAAATGTATAATATGTCAGATATTATATGATGGGTCCCTATTAGTAGATACTAATTCTCTTTGAAATAAGATAAATGAAATAAAAAAGAATAAAATAAAAACATGACTATTGTTTGTTGGTAAGGGCAGATTGGCGTGTTTGAGTGAGATTCTGGTTTTATGATTCCGAATTATTCTTATTGCATCCGTTTTATATTTCAGCCTGTTTCCTCAAGTCGGAAATCTCCTTCACCCAGCAGGAATTTTTCAAATCAGAGACAAACCTGATAAGAACTCATTGTGATTATGGATAATTGCGTTTAAATATTAAAATAGAGAAAATGTTGAAGATTATTAAATTGAATATATATATATATATATATATTAATATTAATATGTTATTGGTTTCTTAAATTTGAGTAAAAATTGAAATTATTTTAAATTCAAAACTTTGATCCAATTTAGTCTCCAATTTTATAAATACGTAAATTTAATTCTTTTAACCAAATTATTAAGTTTATTTAATCAAATGTCTTTGTTAAAATTTAAAACATTTAAGTAACTTTCCTTAATATATCTGAGTATATCTGAGTGTATTTTTTAAACTATAGAAGAATTTTATTTTTATATATATATATATATATATATATATATATATATATATATATATATATATATATTTCTCTATTTTACTTTTAATCGAAAGTAGGCACATATTTTGTTTGGGTAGATTTTACCTTAGAGGATATGATTTTACTAACAGATTTTAGAATTTTAATATCAGTCGAGAATAAATCTGTTCATAAAAATAAGTTGGTAACATTTGTCAGTAAATTAAAATTTCTATGATCCATGGATATTTTTGTTGTTATTGTACCGTTAATAATTTACAACTTTTATTATTGATGAATCTACTGATTTAGAAAAAAATTATTTGGTATAAGAGCGGAAAATTTCCCACCAATTATGATGAAATGATTTTATATGTTAAGTGGAGATGAGTGAGAAAAGGAAGAGAACAAAAAGAGAAGGAGGGGGAGAATCCAATAATAATATTTATCGATGACTAAAATTTGTCTGTAATTACCAATAAATTTGTGATTGTCGATAATTACCAATGGGTTGAATGATCTGCTAGTAAAATTTCTCAATGACCATTCTACCAACTAATTTTTGGATGTCGATAATTAGATATTTTCTTGTAGTGAACCATGTTCACTTATTATATTTTGTTAAAAATGTTATGTCATTCTTTATTATATTAGTGGGAGGTTTCTTTCACGTGAATCAATGGATGACGATTAGACAAAATATTAGTTGAACATGAAAGTCAATCATGTCCTACTATGTTCTTTGTCTAAGTAAGAATTTTTGAAAGTTCATTTTGTGATGATTTTAAAGGAGATGTGACATACTTTAACTTTTTTCCTGTGAAGGTTCATACACCCAATGTCTCTCGCACTTGATAGAATTTAATATTCTTCATTTTCAAGTGTGAGAGTCTCACTCGTCCGATGAGCTATAGTCTTACTTGTTTATTTTACTAACTGTTGTCTTAACCCCTTATAACTTTATTTTTTAGTAAATATGTCTAATATCTTCTTAATTGAATAATTATTCGTCGAATCTTATCTCTTGAAAAATCTTTTAAATAAAATAAATCTTTTAAATTAAATAATTAATAAACCACTTTGGATATATATATATATAAAATAAATTATATATATATATATATATATATATATATATATATATATATATATATATATATATATATATATATATATATATATATATCCTAATTGTTATAATTTCCAAGATTCTTATAATTTATATTCTTCTTTGATTTTTTTTCATGTCTAAAGAGGAAAAAAGGTACTTGTGCGGTAATTGTTTCTTGAATCAATAATGTCATTCATTTTTAGCTCGCCATCATTAGAACGATTGTCGGCAAATAATAGCAAAACGTGATGATTTGGATGATGTCTACTCCTAGGTTTCTTCTCTCTAGTGTTAGTTATAGTAGTATGACCAAATTGTAAAGGATAATCTACCTTCTAAGATGTTCTTGAGAAAAAAATATGATTCAGAACAATTTTCCATGTTTAATGATCATATATTTGATTCTAAAATAATTTATAACCAAATATTTGTAGCTGAGCCAAAGTTATTTTTTCACTCATGTTGCAAATAATCAATAATGTTAAGAAACAATAGTAAATGTGGTTTCAAAAATGTGTTCGCAACTCTTGAAAATAATCAATTATGAATTACTTGTTGAACATAATAATCAATTATATTAAACCTAATTTATTCAAAAATGTGTTCAAAAGCTCAACCTTTCAGAAAAAAACTAATTAGGTTAAAAAATAATTGAATAAATTTTTTTAAAACGATTTAGGGGTTATTTGTTGAACATAATAATCAATTAACATTATTAATAATTGATTATTTTGGTCGGAAACTTCAAACTTTTTTAGAAAAGAAAGCTATCTCTTATTCATTTACACAATTTTATATTTTTTTCAAAAAAGATATCTTTTTATTTTTTAAATGAGATATTTTCAGAGTATTTTTATTAAATCATAATGGAAAAAGAATTGTTAAAAATTCATCAGAAAAAAGAATGGTTAAAAATTTATCAGAAGGTGATCATAATATATATTATAACACTCCATTTAATTAATAACCCTGATTAAAAGAAAATGTCACAAAATAAAATAGTAAGCAAGGTCTTGGAGTATAAACGCTACTCCTCACAATTATCCCAAAAGAAACCAGGAATGAACTAGGGCACACCACAATGCTAGTTACAAAATAGAATAAGAGATCTAAAGTATTCAGAAATAAAGTACTAAAGTAAGGCCGTACATGGGCCACAACCCTAAAGGAAAATGTAAGCAAGCGGACTCTAACCCAGATAGTCTATGCAGCAAAATCACCATTTTTCTATTGACCACAAGAAGTTCCCATATCTGCTCACATCAATAAATTGATGATCATCGCAAAGAGAGAAGACCACACACATAACAATCAAACAAGCAAAGGGTAAGCTAGAGTAGAAAATGGTTTATCATACAGTTACATACAATTTCATAGTCCAAGATGCATATGTCAATCAATCATGTTATGACTTACAAACAATACACTAAGACCCAAGACACGACTCATCCTAATACATATAATTAGTCGGATTTATCCCCCACACACAAGCTTAGCCCTTAAAGTGTTCCAGGCCTCCTACTACTCTCACCACTTGAGTCAATACTCTCTATGTGAGACTAACTAACTCTTTAGAGTGTCAGGATGCAATCCTTACCTTGAATCCTTAATAAATTATATAAATGAGGCACCACCATGAACTCCCATTAACAAGAGTCATGGAATTACATCCTGACCAAATGAGGCACCACCATGAGATCTCACCTAGAGATTCATGGAATTACGCCCTGACCAATGAGGTACCACCACGAAACTATTGTGGAATTACGTCCTAACCAAACCAACATCATGTTTCTCTAACCAACATAGAGCCATTATACATACCCATTCCATGCCACAATTATAACCAACCACCCCATTCATATTTCATGCCAAGATCATACCAAAACTCATTACTCCAGCCCATACAATCCAACCTTACATGCATATTCATATACTTCAGACTTTAAATAGGGTAATCCGAACCAAGCTCACAATTAACAACCAAAAGCATGAAAAGAACAGCCATGGAGCAATTCCCGCGCCAGTCTCGCTCAAGCCAAGGACTCTCGCTCAGGCGAAAAAGGTCTTTCGCTCAAGCTACAGGTCCTCGCTTAGGCGAGACCGTCAACAGAGAGCCCTGCAAGACTCGTGAGTTCTCGCTTAGGCAATCCCTCCTCGCCTGAGCGAGGCCACCCCTCCCTTGAGCGAGGCCACCCCTCTCCCAAAGTTGAGGTTCCTCGCCTGGGTTACAACTGTAGCAACGTGCCTCAAGCTCCCACGCGTCGTCGCTTAGGCGAGCCCTTCTCGCTTGAGCAAGATAGTACCTCGCTCAAACGAGAGCTCTCCACCTGAGCCTGTTTCTGCTAGTCTCGCCTAGGTGAGACATGCTCGCTTGGGCGAAAACGTCGGATATCGCCACTGTTCTCCCTACAACAACCACACATTCATATCCAAACAACAATATAGGGCCATTCATACATTAACAATAGTACATCAACCATACAATCGTGAAAATAGTGGCAAAACAAGCAGAAATCAAAGTAAACAAGCAAGCCCTAGCTTCAGGTTACCTGGAAAGAGGCTAATAATAGACTTTGACCCTTAAACCAATGAACCCAGCAGCTCCAGGAGCATATTTACGAACTGGAACAGTGGCACAGAAAGAAAGTGAGGTTACCACATCGAATCTTCAGCGGAAGTATGAAACATGAGACTTAGAAAGGAACTAGTATGAGCTGAGAATCAACTTACATGGAGTCAAAACTGGTTGAGCTAACTTGAGCACGAGGGAGCTCTAAACCCTAGTAGAGAAGTGTTGTTGTTCTAAGAGAGGGAGGCTGCTTTTCTGAAAATGAAGGGAATGAGGGTGTTGGGGCAGTTTAGGATCTTTTTCTCCCTATGGGGTAGCCCTAGGCCCAACTGATTTGGGGCAGCCCTTAAACATTAGGGCTAAAAATATAAGTGGGCCTTATTTCTCCCCAACAACAAAAATTTTTTGACCTCGAAAATGAAGACTTACTAGGAAAACAAATTTGGATGTGACTTCCTCATATCCTCATCTAACTCCCAACTAGAGTCACCTGTCCTCCGGTCCCGGATGACTTTGACAAGACTAAATGGTTTTTCTCGATGTTCCTCAACTTGACTATCCTCCAAAGCAAATGGTGGTACTTCCATAGTGAGATCCTCCCTGATTTGTACATCCTCTGCTTCCAACACATGAGACAGATCGAACACGTACTTCCTTAGTTGTGACACATGAAACACCGGATGGAGATTTACCAACTGAGGAGGCAAAGCAATCTCGTAAGCCACGGGCCCAATCGTCCTCGAGATCTAGTAAGGGCCAAGGAACTTAGGAGAAAGCTTCCTTGAGCAGAGAGCCCTCCCCACACCAGTGGTTTGGGTCACCCTCAAGAATACGTGATCTCCAGCCGCGAATTCCAAGGGTCTCCTCCTACAGTCTGCATACGCCTTCTGTCGACTCTGAGAAGCCTGCATTCTATCCCTCACCATTCTCACTTTCTCGGTAGTTTGTTCCAATAACTCTGGTCCAACTAGCACTGCTTCCCCATTATGGTACCAACATAGAGGGGTCATACACTTCCTACCGTATAGAGCCTCATACAGCTCTATGCCAATGCTTGCATGGAAATTGTTGTTGTAGGTAAACTTTATCAAAGGTAAGACTTCATCCCAAGCACCCAGATGATCTAGCACGCATGTCCTCAATAAATCCTCAAGCGATTGGATCGTCCTCTTAGACTGACCATCGATTTGGAGATGATAGGTTGAACTCATGGTTAGTTTGCTACCCAAAGCACTCTGCAAAGTCTGCAAAAATCGGGAAGTGAAACGCGAATCCCTATCTGAAACTATGCTCGAAGGTACCTCATGCAACCTCACGATTTCTTTAATGTACAACTGGGTCAAGTTCATCGCCAAGAAATGAGCACTCTTGGTCAATCGGTCCACTATGACCCAGATCGTGTTATGCCCTCTAAAAGTTCATGGCAAATGGGTCACAAAATCCATAGCGATGTTATCTCATTTCCACACTGGTATCTCCAAAGGCTGTAGAATTCCACCGGGTCTCTAATGCTCTACCTTTGCCTTCTGACATGTCAAACAGGCTAATACAAACTATGCAACATCCTTCTTCATAACCTGCCACCAGAAGGTTTCCTTGAGATTCTGGTACATCTTAGTCATGTCGGGATGCAAACTAAGACGACTCTTGTGCCCTTTCTCAAGGATCAACTTCTTCACCTCAAAGTCGTCAGGCACACACACTCTGCCCTAGAACCGCAATATACCATTGTTACCCAAGGTGAAATCCTTTGCTTCATCTGATCCAAGTTGTTCTCTCACTCTGTTTAAACTGACATCTAATAATTGTCTTTATCTAATTGAGTCCAAGAAGTCACTAGATATAGTCAGAGTACTACATCCAATGAACTCGGATCCCAACTCCACCTATAGCTTCATATCTCTGAATTTCTCTAGCAGATCCACTTCCTTGATCATAAGGTGCACAGTATGCACCGTCTTCTTACTCAAGGCATCTGCCACTATATTCGCCTTCCCAGATGGTACAAAAGTTCAAAATCGTAATCCTTCAGGAATTCCATCCACCTCCTATGTCTCATGTCCAGCTCCTTCTGATCAAACAGATACTTGAGACTCTTGTCATCGCTGAATACCCGAAACTGGGCACCACAGATAGTGCCTTCAGATCTTCAAGGCGAACATTATAGCTGTCAACTCCAGGTCATGAGTGGGGTAGTTTCTCTCATGCACCTTAAGTTGCCTTGACGCATACGTCACTGCCTTCTTCTCTTACATCAATACGCAACCCAAACCTAGATGTGAGGCATCACAGTAAACCTCAAAAGGTTTACCCACATCAGGGATAACCAATATGGGAGCACTCGTTAACCTTTACTTAAGCTCTTGAAAACTTTCCTCACACTTATCCGTCCAAGTGAAAGGTTGGTCCTTCCAGATAAGCTGTGTGAGAGGCGCCACTATCTTGGAGAATCCTTCTATGAATCTCCTATAGTAGCCAGCTAAACCCATGAAACTCCTGATCTTTATTGTTGACTTGGGACTCTCCCACTTAACCACTGCCTCAACCTTGGCTGGATCCACTGCAATGCCCTGTGCGGATATCACATCCCCCAAAAACTACACTTCATTCATCCAAAATTCATACTTGGATAATTTAGCATACAACTGCTTCTCTCTCAGAATACCAAGTACTAATCTCAGGTGCTCGACATGCTCCTCCTGAGTTTTGGAATAGATAAGTATGTCGTCTATGAAGACTAAGACAAACTTATCCAAGAAGAGCCTAAAAATCCTATTCATGTAGTCTATAAATACATTCGGAGCATTGGTCACACCAAAAGGCATAACCACATACTCGTAGTGTCCATATCGGGATCTGAAGGCTATCTTTTGTACATTATCTGCCTTCACTAAAATCTAGTGATATCCCGACCGCATATCTATCTTCGAGAATATCGACACTCCATGCAACTGATCCATCAAGTCGTCTATCCTAGGGAGGGGATATTTGTTCTTGATGGTCGTCTTATTTAACTGTCTGTAGTTCACACACAAACGTGAAATCCCATCTTTCTTCTTCACCAACAACATCGATGCTCCACATGGCGAAGTACTGGGTCGTATAAACTGTTTCCCCATTAACTCCTTTATCTAACTCTTGAGCTCTACCAACTCCACCGGAGCTATACGGTATGGGGCCATCGAGGACCGGTTCCTAGTACCAGGTCAATAGAGAACTTCACCTCTCTACTGGAGGTAACCTTGGCACTTTCTCTGGGAACACATCCTCAAACTCATGCACGACCGGTATAACAGATGTCCTCTCCTATTTATCCACCTCCAGATGCGTGAAGATTATGTAACATTGTGCGTCATCTTGCATCTCCTTTATAACCCCTTGAGATGACAACAACTCAGACTCCTCTGAGTTGGGAAACAACAACTTTTTCTCTCGGCAATCTACAAGAATGCGATTGGCAGAGAGCCAATCCATCCCCAAGATCACTTCCAACTCCTATAGAGGTAAGCAGATCAAATTCACTTTATATATGCGTCCCTCTACCTGTACTGGACATCTAGCACACAATGACGATGTCCTGACCAAACCTGATGCTAGAGTAGATACCACAAGCTCACACTGCAGCTCACACACTGACAGACCCAACCGTTTTACACAATCATCTAACACAAAAGAGTATGTCGCTCCAGAGTCATACAACACACAATATTTCCTACCAGCTATCACCCAACAACCCATAACTAGGTTACTTAAGCCTGCTGCTTCTGCTCCTGTCATCGCATACACTCTGCATATCCCATGAGGCCTATTGCCTTTGTTCCTCTACTAGTGCTGGGTAGGAGTCTGAATTGGAGGTCGTGCCACTATCCTAGCAAGATATGGACATTTCTTGCCAAAGTAGCCTTCCTTGCCACAGTGGTTACATCTGGGGTAACCTTCCATATGTGGGCAAACACTCCTCAGATGAGGGCCTCCACACTTGAAGCATTAGACCCTACCCTGCTGTGAAGGGAAGCTCCTAGACCCATGAGGTTGATGGTGGGGTCTATTATATGGTTTCCTTCTCTCCTTATGAATTGATTTGGACCCAAATGGCCCACCAATCCTCTGTTGTTGCGGACGCTGAGCCTCTACCTCATTCTTCATCTTTTCCATCACTTTGGCCTTTTCCACCAGCGCAGCAAAATTCTTGATGGACAATGGGGCTACCATCAAACAGATATCACCCCTGAGGTCATTCTCAAACTTACGACATCTTCATTCTTCATCGAGTGGCAAGGTATAGAAGCAGCTGAGATGCTTGAACTTCTCAGCATATTCAGCTACATACTTTCCTCCCTGGGTTAACTAGAGGAACTCCACCTCCTTCGCGTATCTGACGTTGTTTGGGAAATATTCAGAGACGAACTTCCCCCTGAAGGCCTCCCAAGTAATGGATTCCTCTCTGTCTTTCATGATGGATTTCATGTTGATCCACCAATGCTCCGCCTCTCTCGTAAGCATATACACTGCAAAAGCCAATCTGTTCTCAGCAGTACACATCATGGCGTCAAATATTCTCTCCATGTCCTTCAGCCATTGGTCTGCGACATCATGACTAGTCTTGCCGTTGAATTTCACTAGGTGGTGCTTCAAAAAGTCTTCCAAACTCCACTCACGTACTGGGGGTCATAGCTCAGAACCAAAGACAGGAGAATTGGTCATCCAAATGCTGCCTATGGGCATCCTCAGCAGCTACTCTTGCAGGCTTCATCTATTGCAACAAAGATAGTCAGATTCAGCAGATGCTTGCACTTGTGGTGGCCTTTACTGCTCTATCGAGTTGCTCTACCGAGCTAATTGTTCTAGTGTTTCATCCTTCACACACACAAGGTTAGCCCTTAAAGTGTTTCAGGCCTCCTACTACTCTCACCACTTGAGTCAGTACACTCTATGTGAGACTAACTAACTCTTTAGGGTGTCAGGTTGCAATCCTTACCTTGAATCCTTACTAAATTATATAAATGAGGCACCACCATGAACTCCCCACTAACAGGGGTCATGAAATTACGTCCTGACCAAATGACACACCACCATGAGATCTCACCTAGAGATTCATGGAATTACGCCCTAACCAATGAGGCACCACCACGAAACTATCATGGAATTACGTCCTAACCAAACCAACATCATGTTTCTCCAACCAACATAGAGCCATTATACATACCAATTCCATGCCACAGTTATAACAAACCATCTCATTCATATTTCAGGCCAAGATCATACTAAAACTCATTACTCCAGCCCATGCAATCCAACCTTACATGCATATTCATATAATTCATACTTTAAATAGGGTAATCTAAACCAAGCTCACAATTAACAACGAAAAGCATGAAAAGAACAACCATGGAGCAATTCTCGCGCCAGTCTCGCTCAAGCCAAGGACTCTCGCTCAAGCGAAAGGGGTCTTTCGCTCAAGCTATAGGTCCTCGCTTAAGCGAGGCCGTCAACAGAGAGCCCTGCAAGACTCGTGAGTTCTCGCTTAGGCGAGCTCTCCTCGCTTGAGCTTGAGCGAGGCCACCCCTCGCCCAAACGTGAGGTTCCTCGTTTGGGCTACAACTGCAACAACATGCCTCAAGCTCCCACGCATCCTCGTTTAGGCGAGCCCCTCTCACCTAAGCGAGATAGTACCTCGCTCAAATGAGAGCTCTCCGCCTGAGCGAGAGCTCGAGTGCGAGCCTGAGCCTATTTCTGCTAGTCTCGCCTAGGCGAGACAGACTCGCTTGGGTAAAAATGTCGGATCTCGCCACTGTTCTTCCTGTAACAGCCACACATTCATACCTAAAATACAAGGCCATCCATACATTAACAGTAGTACATCAACCATACAATCGTGAAAATAGTGGCAAAATAGGCAGAAATCAAAGTAAACAAGCAAGCCTTAGCTTCCCTTACCTGGAAATGGGCTAATAACAGACATTGATCCTTAAGCCAATGAACCCACCAGCTTTAGGAGCAGATTTACGAACTGGAACAACGACACATAAAGAAAGTGAGGTTACGATAGCGAACCTCTAGCAGAAGTACGAAAACTGAGACTTAGAAAGGAACTAGTATGAGTTGAGAATCAACTTACATGGAGTCGAAACTGGTTGAGCTAACTTGAGCACGGGGGAGCTCTAAATGCTAGCAGAGAAGCGTTGCTGTTCTAAGAGAGGGAGGCTGCTTTTCTAAAAATGAAGGGAATGAGGGTGTTAGGGCAATTTAAGGTCTTTGGTTCCCTATGGCCTAGCCCTAGGCCCAACTAATTTGGGGTAGCCCTTAAACATTAGGGCTAAAAATATAAGTGGGCCTTACATACACACACACACACACACACATATATATATATATATATAATATTTGTTCTTTTGAATTTTTAATTTGTTTGGATAATTTTGCACCAATGCTTAATTAACGTGTGAACTTTAAGTAATTAAGTGTTTTCATTATATTTGTAAATTTTTATGAAGAATGTTGTTTCAAGGAGAGTGACAAATATTTCTTGTTCTGGTTATGTACGAGTACTTGTAATTAACAATTTAAATATATTTTCAAAATTAACTAATACTAAATATATGTTTAGCATTCTATTTCATTTTTTTTATTCTAAACCTTTGTATAGAGTGGAAAGTAGGTGTAGGGTCTAAGATAAACCTTTAGGAATATACTTGTCTAGGACAAGATCTCTTAAGCTTTAATTTTTCTAGACTATTTGGGAATTTTATAATTAAGAATAGAGCCATAAAAGAGTTTGGGAAATGTGAGAATAATGAATGAGAATGGAAAGTAACATGGAGAAGAAATGGTTTGAGTGAGAGTTGTCTTAAGTAGATGAATTTTTACAACTAATACAATAAACAACAATAAAGAATGAGGGTGAGGATGAATGAACTTGAAAAGGTGAGGAAGGTACATATATTTTTGTTTTGGTCTTGTATCTTCGGGAGACAAAACCAAGAACAAATTTCTTTCTCTACTTCTGATATCAGTTTGATTGTTTACTACCACTAACTGTCTAGAAAACAAAACCCCCTGAGAGTAGAAAAAGAAGATCCCCTTTTTAACTTCGTGCTTCTCTCTTTATAGAGGAATGCTAACTAAGCTCTAACCTACTTCCCCTAATGCCTATTCCTCATCTGAGTTGTATGATGACTCCTGTCTATCTTGGAACGACTCAACTGTCACGTCTTTCATGGGGCCAGCCTAATCCTAACGTTAGGATTATTCATATAGTATGCGACCCAATCTATGCTGAAGGTGAGTCGACTCGAATTGGTTTGACGTGGCTTTAGACAATTTGAGGTCGGATTTCGACATGACGTCATGGACAATGAAATTGTTAAATCCAGTTATGAAAAAAGTGCAAAATACTTGAGGTTGAATGAAGCATAATATTGGTAATGTTAATTTTTCTTATTATAATTGGATTCTTTATCCAATTCAACTGGTCACATAGAAAATATAACCTCTAACACTTTATCCAATTCTTATCAATAAATATTAAATTAGAGGTAAATTTCTTTGTTGTGTAATCTAACCAAACTTTTAGTATGAAATTATGTTTATCTTTTATAATAAATTCAATATGACCTATACAGATTTAAATGAAATGCAACAATTCTCCTTTTGCCTATACCTTAATATGATAACAAACATATTTGCATATGATTTTTAAAAAAACATGGAGGTAAATGTATTATTAATATTTGTCGGGAATATCGGCAACCACATTTTCTATTAAGAAAGTTAAACTGAAACCATATGACTCAAGATGAAATCTAATATCATTTGGAGCAAAGATGTTTTTAATTTTTTTAAGTTTAATTTAGAGAAAAGAAAGGTAAGGGTTTTAAAGTTAAATGAAAGGTTTGTGAAAATTTGAAGGATAGTGACGTAATTTAGTGAAAAAAGAAATTAAAAGAATGATAGTGAAGAAGAGAAGAGAGGATAGAGGTGGCACGTGCGGATGAAATGGAAGATTCGGAAAGTTGAGGTGGGCGCCGAAATGGAAGGTTCGTGATACGTTCAGAGCCAATGAAAGGGCACCTGTGTCAGAGTGAGTGACTCAGTTGAGTTGACTGTACAATTTTCCACCCGAATTCAACAAAAACCAAACCTTTATTCTCTCGGAAACAATACAAAAGAAACAGAGGCACCTCGGTTTCCGTTCCCCCAAATTCCCTTTCTCCATCATCATGGAATCTCGCAAATTAGCCGCCATACTTTCTTCCCTAATCTCGCAGCTGCTCCTCTTGCTCCTCCACATTTTCCCTCGCAATTCCCCTCTCCCCAATTCCTCCCATTCCATTCTCCCTCTCCTCCTCTTCTCCCACCAACTCACCACCACCCTCTCCCTTTCCCTCTCCCGGAAACGCAAACGAAAACGCGATTCCCGAGACGCTAATCCTCTAATCCTCACCCGCACTCCCGACTCCTTCCGCAACTCCTTCATGATGACCTCCTCCACCTTCCAATGGCTCTCCGGCCTCCTCGAGCCCCTCCTCGACTGCCGCGACCCCGCCGAACTCTTCCCCCTCAACCTCTCCCCCGCCCTCCGCCTCGCCATCGGCCTCTCCCGCCTCACCGCCGGCCTCGACTACCCCGACATCTCCTCCCGATTCGCCGTCTCCGTTCCCGTCGCCAAATTCTGCGTCAAGCAACTCTGCCGCGTCCTCTGCACCAACTTCCGCTTCTGGGTCTCCTTCCCCAACCCCTCCGACCTCCGCTCAGTCTCCCAATCCTTCCAATCCCTCTCCGGCCTCCCCAACTGCTGCGGCGTCGTTTTCTGCACCCGCTTCCAAGTAGTCAACGCCCACACCAACTCCTCCTCCCGCGTTGCCGCCCAGATTGTCGTCGATTCCTCCTTCCGGATTCTCACCATCGCCGCCGGCTTCCTCGGAGACAAAACCGATTCCCAAATCCTCAAATCCTCCACTCTCTTCAACGACATCGAACAGGGAACCCTCCTCAACGCACCATTTACCCAGTACCTCATCGCCGATTCCCAATACCCTTTGCTACCGTGGCTCATCGTTCCCTTCGCCCACCCTCTCCCCGACTCCCTACAAGCCGATTTCAACGCCGCTCATGCAACCATGCGCCTCCCTGCGCTCCGAACCGCCGCCAGTTTGAGGAATTGGGGGGTCCTCAGTCGACCCGTTACCGAGGAGCTCAAGATGGCCGTCGCGTATATCGGCGCGTGTTCCATTCTTCATAACAGTTTGCTCATGAGGGAGGATTTTTCTGCTTTGGCTTCGGGCTTCGAGGATTCCGACAGTGGCTCGTGTGATTCATTCGAGGGTGAGGCTGTGTCGTCCAAGGCTTTGGCTTTGCGTGACACCTTGGCTAAGAAAATTCATGATTCGAGGAACTCTTGACTGATGAGTTATGGACAATGGTTCTTCTGGGTGTATGCTATTTTTCAGGTTCCATTATTGTTATAGTGGACTCGGGAATGTGAATATATTACCTTCCTCTTGAGCATTGGGGACTGTTTTGTTTTTGTTACTCCTGAAATAGTTCTTTAGTTCTGGATTGATCCGGGTCTACTATACCTCAGGCCCCCTCATTCATATGTTGATGTTATTCTTTTGGGTTCAATTTAAATGAACATGTGTTGATATGGATAGTTTTATGTTGATGAGGAGTGAACTCTGAGTTTGTATTTTAGTATGTGTTGCCCATGTGAGTGATTGTGTCAAAAGCAATCATAGTGTACCCAATGTATATCTCACCTTTCGTGATAGTACTTTTTTAGATTTGTTGGCCACATTAGCATCTATGCCAACTATTGCCTGTAAATGCAGTCCTGGTTGATTCATTGCTTAGCAACTAACCAGTTTATATTGTCATGCTGCAAATCTTTTTTTAGTTTCAGTACACGAAAAGTGTGCTTTGCAGACTGTACAAGCAATTTATGGGAGTTGCAGCCATACAGGATTGGTGATCGGAGTGTAAATATATGCAAAACTTGATCCCTGATATTGTACCAATGACAGTTATAGATGACACCCAGATGAATAGAAGGAAAAACAGCTATAATGTATGTTTGCTACCAAAACAGCATATTTGCTTCGACCTTCAAAACTAGTGCACAAGTCCCTAATTGATAATTTTCTTTTCTCAGGGGAACTAAAACTCAGGATTCTTCTTATTTTGTTTGTCCTCTGCTCATTTAAATCTCTTAGAGGTTGCAATGATACGTAGTTGATTACTGTATTGATTCCTCGTTACAGTTGTAAATTTTGTATTTTGCTATCTTGTATATAGTTGATGAGTTTCTTCAGTATGTCTTTCCTTCTGAGCTTCAGGCACTCCAGTTTTCTGACTATAATTATGAGATTGCAAAAGAGAAAAGTGGGTGATGTGAGTGTTTTGTACTCAACACACAGATAAGCTAAGTGATGAAAGGTATGAAATTTAAGGCTGTTTCGAAAGGACTGCAAATGTCACACCTGTGTGATGGCACGCTAAGTTTACTGTAGTTGCCACTGAGATGAGAAGGTGTAGATGAGGATCAGTGCAGAAATTATCAGTCTACACTAAACGTCACCGAGTATTCTACGCATTTTTAATTCTATAATTCCATATTAGGCTCTAGTTTTGATAGTGATCAGCCTTCAGAGTAATGGCTTTTTTATTTGATAATATCTTTTTACAGCAACTAAGAGGGGCATTACATAAACAGGGTATTTTATAGGCTTTTGTGGATTTGAGCGGTACCTGAAAGGCCAATGTAAAATTGAAACAGAATTATTTTTTTTAGTACAAATATGAGATAATAGTACCTAGTCAAACATATAACAGATTAAGTGTAAGAATTTCATTTATAAATTTTTAAAAAAAGTTAAGGATGGAGAACGAATATTTTTTATTTAAAAGTTATAAAAAATTTATATATGTAATCATAATTATATACGTTATATATATATATATATATATATATATATATATATATATATATATATATATATATATATATTTTTTTTTCAACTCTTCAAATTTTAGAATTCGGGAGAGAAAGATCTATTGATTAGGTTTGGTCCTGACTTACATTAATTGGGGTAAAAAATGTCTATAGGATCAAAAACCTCAAATAAGAAAAAGTTTACAAGGCTAACAATACAATAATGGGTTATGATCAACTCGCAAATCTATGTGAATTGGTCTTAGGTCAAGATAGATAGGGTTAGATCAAACTCAAGTCAAGTAGATTGTTCGAGTTAGGTCTAGGTAAAGTTGCACCTAGGTCGGATCAATGTTCATAAATTCCATGTTGTGTTAAGTTGAATCAAGCCCATATTGAACATAGTTAAATAGGGCCCAAGTCTGACCAAGTTAAGTCGGGCCAACAAAAGGTTGAGTTGAGTTAGACTGTATTGAGTTGGGTTGGGCTCACTTTAGGGCGAGACAAGTTATATGCACCTCATACTAAGTTGAGTAGGTCCCACTTGAGCCTAGTCAAGTCAAGTTGGACACATGTTAGGGCCAGCTAAGTTGGGTCCACATCAAGCCAAGTAGAGTCAAACCCATGTTGGACTAAATCAAGTTATGCTCACATTGAACCCATGTTAGGCCAAGTCAAGTTGGGTCCCCCTTGGATTTTGTTGAGTAAGACTTATCTCTACCTGATTTGACTCGGCCACATCTCAAGCTTAATTGAATCTAGCCCACCCTTAGCTTAATTGAGTCATGCACACCTTAAGATGAGTCAAGTCAAGCCCATCGGGTTGAGATAAGTTGGGTTTGCGTCAGATAAAGTCAAGTCAAATCGAGTCAGACCCACACCGGATAGTCTTAAAACATTGGGTTGTATCGAGTCGTATCCACCTATACCTGAGTCGACTCAAGCCCACCTCAGGTTGAGTTAGGTCAAACCCATCTTGACCGAGTTAGTTCAGGCCTACCTTGAGTCAATTCGATTTGGACCCAACTTGGGTTCAATCAATTTCGATCACCTTGGACCTAGTTGGGTCAACCCCACCTTTGATTAAGTAAAGTCGGACCCACCTTGTATTGATTTGTACCTAGCCCACCTAAGGCAGAGTCAAGTTGGACTCACCTTAGGCCAAGTCGAGTTAGGGCTACCTTTGTCCAGGTGGTATTGGCTCACTTTTAGCCGAGTCAAGTTGGCCCAATCAAGCCGAGTCGAGTCAAGTCCACCTCATGCTAAGTTGAGTCAGGCCTACAATTGGCTGACATATGTCAGGATCACCTTTGGTTGAGTCATGTTGAGCCCACCTCTAACTGATTACCTCTATTTGAATCAGGCTGCATCAACTTAAAAAAATTCTTATATATCAAAGTAAGAAATAATAATGTCCAAATGAAAATTATGCATCCAAAACAAATAAAACTATTTTTTCAAGAGCAAAATATATATATATATATATATATATATATATATATATATATATATAAAAAATATAATAAAAATAGAATATATATAAGCTAGGTTTTAGGTAAAATTGTATCCTAGACTATATGTTATGTTTTTGGGTAGTTTATATTCATGTTTTTTAAATATTTTCCTTTTTCTTTTGGTTTTAATTCCTACCTATATAATTATGAACCCTAGACGAAAGCAGATTCATAACTCATTCATAAATATAGTCATTCATAAATATAGTCGGAATACAAGTAGGCTAGTTATTTAAACTACTATATGCATTTTCATTATATATTTGGCACAAGCATTTCTTACATACACAATTTAATGTTGAAGCAATGGTTAAAGATTGTTGAAATACTGACAAAGGATAATAATTTCAATTAGTACATTAAAAGAATTTTTTTTAAAGTACTTTGAATTAAGTAAATTATTACATGTTTCCAACAACCTATTTAAATATGAGCACGAATAGTGGTTGTTATACAAGCCTATTTATTTGTTACACTACAAATATATCAACACAATATAAGTAATCGAGGTAGAAAAAGAATCTAGCAATTATATTTGGACTAAAATAGCTAACCTTGAGCGACAACCATGCCATCTTTTTGGGCCTTGCATTTGGTTTGCTTCTACTAGGGATGTCAAAGTGAGCCAACCCAGCTCACCCGGATTGGCTCACCACGGGTTGGGTTAAAAATGAGGCAACCCAACCCAGCTCACTTTATGGTGAGCTGGAAAATTTTTCAACTCGACTTAACCCACCATGGGTTGGTAGGTTAAGTAGGTTGGTTCACTAACCCGTTTAAAATTTAAAAAATAATTTTTTTGGCATTTTTAATTTTTTTAATCATTTTTAAAGAAAATTTTATGATGATTTATTCTTTGGACTTATTCCTAAAATGTCAACAGTCAACCTTCAAGCTTCAAATATATGTTACATTATAATTAGCCATTCTTATAGTGAAATCTAAGTTTAAAAGGTAAAGAAAACTAAAAGTTAGCAGCCATATTGATGCACAAACCATGCTAGCCCAATACAATAGTATAATCAAACCAAATGAGCTCAAAGTTAGTAACCACAATGATACACAAATCAAGCTAACCCCAACAGAGTAGTATAATCAAAACCAAATGGACTCATGACAAATCCCATAATCAGAAATGTAACCAATGTGGTTTCACATAACAACCTAGATTCATCATTCAAATTCAACACAAAAACAACCCAAATTTTTAAATTACAAAACAGAAGCCATAACCTACATGTTCAAATGTCTTCCTTCTTGTTGACAGCGGCATCCCTAAAAGTGGAATAGCAAATGCTAAACAAAAAATTTGCAACAGCTGAAACAAAAAGTTATAGATAAAATATCATCTAATTCTTGTTGAAATACATGCATTAAGTTGCAGTGAGCATCCCTTACTTACTTCCAATAATTATTGTCCATCATGAGGTGCATTAGAGTCACAGACAAAAAAGTTTAGAAGAATTTCTTCTTCTTTTTGAACATCTTCATTATCTTCATCTTCAAAAACAAAACAATTTATTAGCAAAAATTGGTATGATATGAAGAAAATATTGGAAAGTAATATAAATTAATTTACCGATATTTTCAAAGCCATGTAACCAATTTTGTGTTAAAATTAGTGCTTGAGCATTGTCAGGAAGAAGATTAGATCGATACTTGTTGAGCACATGACCACCAATGCTAAATGCAGACTCACTAGCAACTATTGTTATTGAATACTCAACACCTCACATGCTAATCTACAAAGGTTTGGATAGCATTCTTGACGATCCTTCCAATAGCTCAAAACATCCAACTTTGGAAAATACTTTGGCTCAAGTGGTGTTTCAGTTAAATACAAATCCAACTCAGACTTACCAGTTACATTCACATGTTGGCTTACATAATTGATATATTCCTATAGCAATACAATGCAAACATAAAATGGGTTAATAAAGATTACATAATAATAACAATATACGGGAAAGATGACTAACTTACATTACATGGATCAATCTCTTCATCTTCAACTATGTTGATATGTTCTTCTATTGAACAAGTAACTTAGGAACTTTATGCATAAGATGAATTTGACCTTACACTCACAAATTCTTCAAACAATTTATACATCTTTCCTTTGATATGATTAAGTTATTCATCACAAGTCGAAGCATCAAGCTTTGAATAATAAAATCGAAGAGCCTCAAGTTTCATACGTGGGTCAAGAATCATGCCAATGGACAAAATGGTACTATATTCACTCCAATACTTGTCAAATTTATCCATAATTCTTTTTGCCATATCTTTCATTAGTGGGTCATCACTATTGAGTGTATCCCTTAACAACCACTCAATTTTACGCACTTGCATAAAATATTCATTAGATGTTGGATAAGATGTGCCCGAAATCAATTGGTTATCTTATAAAATGGCCTTAAAAATTCACACATCCTCTCAGCCCTTTTCCACTCTTTAGTGCTTGGACAATGTTTAAAATTTCTATCACGTATAGTGAAACTTCCAAAAGCACGACGATACTTAAGACCACTTTCAAGCATTAGAAAAGTAGAATTCCATCTAGTAGGCACATCTAACCTTAAACCCACCTTAGCATCAATACCCCTCACTTGAATAACACATTCTGTAAATGCTATTTTTCTTGCCTCTGACCCTTTCACATATTTAATGCTATCTTTAATTTTCTACAAAGCAACTTCAACCACTTTTAAACCCTCTTGAACTATAAGATTGAAGATATGAGCACAACATCTCACATGGAAAAATTCACCATCACATAACAAGCTATTTTGTGAGCTTAATTGTTCACACAAGATTTGTTGCATACGATCATTGGCAGTAGCATTGTCTAAAGTTATAGAAAATATTTTTCTATCAAGTCCCCACTCAATCAAACATTCAAATACTTTATTTGCTAAATCATGACATGTATGTGGAGGTTCCATTTTACAAAAAGCAAGAATCTTACTATTCAGTTTCCAATTTTTATCAACATAATGCGTTGTTAAACAAATATATCCTTCTTGAGTACAAGTAGTCCAACAATCTGATGTTAAGAAAATTCGGTTATGACATTGATGCATTTCAAGTTTTAATTTCTCCTTCATTTGAAGATGAAATTTCCATAAATCAGAGATCACTCTATTCCTACTCACATGTTTTACATCAGGGTTCAAGTATGAATGCAATTCTCTAATCCATTTGTATTCTACAAATTTAAATGGCAAACCATGTTTCACAATAGCCATTGTCATAATCTCACGAACATGTTTTTGATCAAGTTCCCTACTCCTCAACTTTCCCATATTGTCAATTATCATTCCTTGTACATCCTTATATTTTGGGCTAACATTACATTTTTTTAAATGACGCAATAATGTTGAAGTACCTATTTTAATTCCACCAATTACATACTCTTGCCCACATGCATTACATTTAGCCTTCTCTTTTCCATCGTTCACTCCAATTTTAGAAAAATAATTTCAAACTTCCGATGTACAAGTCTTAGCTTTCTTACTCTCTTTTTCAACATCATTACTTTCATTGTTTATTAAAGGTGGTTCCTTAATTCTCTGATTATTGATACTATCATCAACAACATTGCGATTGACATTGACACTCTCATGAATATTTTCAGATTCCATACTATAAATTACTTTCTGGAAAAAAAAATCAAAGCAAAAAAATCAATTTGTGGGTAAACTTTTTCATGCACTTCAAACTTCAGATTATAATTTTAATTACAGAAGCAAAATTCAAAACCATTCAAGGTGAATATGTTTTCCATAAATCAGAACCACAAAGTACAAATATATTAAAAACATAAAACAGCAGAACAACATTCCAATAGCTCAAAAAAAAAGTTAAGAAACAAACCTCAGATGAAGAGCAATTGCAATGGAGGAGCAACCACGCAAAGGGGCAGAGACATGAAAAACCACACTTACTCTGATGACTACTCACGTGGAGGAGCACTAAGCAGAGCAGTCACAATAATGAGCAAACGACCACTAACACGGAGCACCACCGATGTAGACATAGAGAACCACCGACATAGATGCAGAAGAGCACCGGGGAAAACAAATTGAAGGAGCACCAACAAACAACAACCACCAGAGCACCGACAACGAACACAATGAAGAAGATGAAGGTCTTTGTGTGTAGTGGGTGCGAAGAAAAAGTTGTGCATATGGTATGGGCAAAGATGAAGAAGCTCTGTTGACGCAAAGAAGGAAGAGGAAAAATGAAAAATTTAGGGTTTCTAATTCATTTTAGGTGGAATTTCATCTGATTAAAAATTTGTTTTTTTTTTAATTAAGTGGCTTGTGGGCCAGCTCACTCTAACCCGGCTCAAACCCGCTTGACTCGTGGGTTAAGTGAGCTGAACCTGTTTTAGCCTATAATAAAAAATTTTAAATTTCCAACCCAACCCGGTACGAACCCGTGTGAGCCAGGTTGGCTCACAGGTTTGGGCTCATATTGACATGCCTAGCTTCTACCATGTTATATCCGGTAAATGCACTATGAGAAAAAACATTAGTTAGGATACCTTTATATACGATCAAAAGTTTGTAAGATTGAGGTTCTTACCAATGTACTACTTGTTTCATATGTGTGGGGGAGGCTTGTTCAATTAGCAAAATCATACAATAGTGTCATTGATGAGTGGAACCACAAGTAGTTACCAGTGATGCTCAAATTGAAATAATTATTGTTAAACTTGAAAATGATGGATTATAATTACAATACAACAAACTACACTTACTCATGAATATAAGGGCAAAATATATTTGCTTCCCTTGTCCCGAACTACACATATACATCCATTTTAGTGCTTTTACTTTGCATATTTGAGTTCATACTTGTCATTAGATCATCATCAAGTTCTTAAAGTTAAGTTTCTCTTACGTTTTATTTTAGTAGGATTCCTTCCATTTTTGTGTTTCTTGATCTTTTTGAACTTTCAAAGAATTATATAAACTGCTTTTATGGTGAGTAGTGGTCTCAGTTTGCACCTTAAAATAGTGAAAATGAGTTGTCAAAAGATTCAAAAGCTCTTTTGAGGTGAATCAACCTTTGAGGTAGCATCTTGGGGAAGTTGAGACCTATTTGGACCTTGAAACCTTGAAGAGGAGATAAGAAGAGGATGAGTGAATCTAAGGGTAGCAAAACGAGCTAGCCCGGCCCGTTTTGGCCCGCCCCACCCTTGGCCCATCAAAATCGGGATGGCTCGGGCTAGCCCACCACTAGAAAACGGGTTGGACACTACAACCCGCCCCACCTCAAAGCCCACCACCTTTTTTTTAACTTTTTTTTTAAAATTTGTTTATATATATGTGTGTGTGTGTGTGTATATATATATATATATATATATATCTGTGTGTGTGTGTGTGTGTGTGTTGACGGGTTGACGGGTTGGAAACTCCAACTTGGCCCACCCTTTTCTTGGAGGGCTAGCGGGCCAGCTCAACGGGCTTGGCCCACTTTGACACACCTAAGTGAATCACCTTGGAGAGGATCAAGCTCCATTTGATTGTATTTCTTTTTGAGTTGTAAATTTTTTTTGCTTTTATCATTGTAACTCACAAACTTGTTAGGTGTCTTAAGGGAGTCTTTGGTTCTCAATCTCATCTTTTAACTTGAACTCATTACCATAGTAAAAACGTCTTTAGCTGGTAAAAGTTTGAAGGTTCTAAGTACCTTCTAACTTTACTATTATTAGGCCACATAGTTAGTTTATCTTGCTTTCTCTATTTGCTTTCCTTTTGCTTATAGTTTAGTGTGTGTCCACTCGTGTATCAAACCTAATTCCATTTGAGAAGTTTGGTACAAGAGGGCTTGAGGTAAACTTTGGCTAGGAAAGACTTGGTTTTCAAATAATCTTTTATGATTCACCTCCCTTGGAAGTTAACTTGAGATTCTTTTACCTCCTTAAGTATCTTTAGGAATTTCTTTCTGAAATACATGTTTTTCTATGCATTGCATATTTTCGAAAACCTAAGCATGTCTCAAGCTCTTTCCTACCAAATTGGAAATGCTTCTAAGGAAGAACCCCAACCAAGTTTGAACAATTTGGCCCAAGAAGTATAATCACTTAAACTTTGGAGGAAGCAAGACGTCATCCTAAAAGAAAAAGAGAAAATTGAAAAGGATGCCCATCTTGGACATTGATATGTTAGAAATGTATTAGAATCTAGTTGACTTCCACTATTACATTGAAAAAACTCTCACTACTTATACGACCAAATGCTCATCACTAGTATTTTTTATATCTTAACTATAGGTGTGGTTCCACTTGAATTTTGACTTGTTTATATTCTATATCAATTACCTTATATAAATATGAACAATATTTGGATTCAGGGTTTTCATCAGTAGGATGAAGGAGGAAGTATAAACACTACATATTGGAGAATTTGGATGGCCAAAGATGGCCATGCAATATGAGTTAGGTAGAGAGAAGAACAAAGTCTTATCTCACTGGTGGGTGGAAGAATTTTTCTGTTATGGATGGTTTCAAGGCCAGAGATATTATTTGTTTGGGTGTTGATAGAAATATGGAGAACAAAATTACTGTAATGAAGCTCTAGACATTGAACTTTCTAAATAAAGTATTTTGGAAATTATCTAGATATAATTAATGTTATATGTTTAAGGATATGAACAATGTTGACAATATTTCATGTTTTGGGATGCTTTTGTATGTAAACAACAACGTTTAATGTTTTCACTAATGAAAAAAAAGGGAATCTATGACGACTTATTATGACAGGTATAAACCACCTATCATAATAAGTTGACCGGTGGCATTTTTGTAATAAAAGTAACAATTATTATGACTGGTAAAAAGGGATCTGTCATAATAAGTGAAAAGGGAAAATTTATTATGACAGATGTAGAGGACCTATCATAATAGATGGGCGTGATGACAAAACTATCTTTAAAACCCTAATTTTTTCCTTCCCTCTTTTCTCTTTCTCTTTCTCGTCTTCGTTCTTTTTCCAAAAGTATACTTTCTCGTCTCCATTCTCTTTCTTTAAAACCCTAACTTTGTTTCGCTTTGCCATCACCGCTCGATTCGCCACTTCTTTCGTCGCGCCATTCGCCGCACCGATCGTCACGCCGTTTGCGCACCATTCGTGAACTGTTCCGCGTCGTTCACGCACTGTTTGCGCACCGTCTGCGCGTTGTTTGCCCATTAGAAGCATTGTCGATGACATGGTCTGAAGGACATATATGGACTACTGAGGAGGTGAGTAAAATCTGATCAGAATTTGAAAATATTTTTTGATAGAGAACATGAAGAAAATTTGTTTATGCTTTCTTTTATGTAATCAGGATATGGCTACTGGAAAGTCGATCCAGTTCAAGTTCATATTGAAAGAAAAAAAAGGTGATAGTATTTGGCTGCCAGGATCAGATAGAGTCATCCAGACTTGGGAAACTGTGAATACAATAACTGTTTGTGAAGATTGGAAAGAAATAGCAGAGGCAAATCAGCTTGCTGAACCAGATAAGGAACCCCCGAATGGAAAGAAAAGATTGAACCCAGTGAATTTAGACTTATTATGATTGTTAATCGAACACCTATCATAATAAGTATGATTTACTATGACAGGTTTTTGCAGTGTCATAAAAAACGCGCGCATTTTCTATGACACCTGAAACTATGACACCATAATATCTTTCATAATAAGCTCATTTTACCTGTCATTATAAGCTCATTTTCCAGTAGTGTTTGCAATACATGTATCTATATCTCTTGCTTTCTTGACTATTCTATCCATATCACTTTATTTATATATATATATATATATATATATATATATATATATATATTATCCTTTTTCGTTATCTAGGTATTTTATTATGAAAGAATTATAATTTTTAAGTATATATTAATATGTATTTTTTTATAAAAGGATTCTAATGAAGAATTGGTTATGTTAGTATCTAGTTATCTGTATCAATGAAGAACTGAGGGATGCAAATTTCAGATATACATTATAATATTACTCTATTTGAATATTTATTAAAAACTAAAATAAGGAATTTTCATTAGGGAACTTTTCTTACTTAATCATATTCAAATATTTCATTATTTGAATATTTATTTGTCGATCTTTCATCTTGAATAAAACATGTGATAATATATATCCTTGACTAATTTATGAAGTATTCTTATAAAGAAACAAATTAAGGAATGTAAATTTCATATATGTATATGAGAATTCTCCTGCAGTAAGTTTACATTTCAACCATAGTATCTAGACATTATTCTCAAATTTGTTGACAGGATATTATCAAAACAGAGAAAATAATCAATAAATTCATAGTGTATGTAATAAGGAAACCTTAGAGTTTATCGTTGTACAGAAAAAAAAATAAAGTATCAATAATTAGTTAACCTTAGAATATTGGTGGTCATAACCTCACTAATTTAGCTGTGGTCAACATACAGTCGTCACGACAATTGCAGAAAAAACTAATGGCATAGGTTGTTGTATCTTAAGTTGTCAAATGAATAAATACTTTTCTAATTTTAAATTGGTGTGGACTATTATAATGTGACATTCTCATATCAAACAAAAAAAGAGCAAGTAATTCCTTCATGTAACAGTATATAGTAATCAAAATTTATATATATATATATATATATATATATATATATATATATATATATATATATATATAAAATGTAAAAAAATGTAAAAAAAAAATGAAATAAAAAAAAGGAAGCAACATCTGCTCTCAACCTTATCCCAAATTTCGAGATGGGAAGATGCAAAGAAATGTGAACAGAATAAAGCAGATAGTTACATAAAAAGGGAGATTCATATCCTGATGGGTGGAATAGATGGCATTACAGAGCGTAAAAACAACATAAGAGAGCCATTTGATCAGGGAACTTTCGTTTGACAATAAGTTAAGCCCTACCCTTCACCACCATTCATCCCCACATAGCCACCCATAATCAACCACCAATCCTCACCTTTCTTTGCTCGTTCATTCTAACACGGTTGGCATCTTCGACACACCGAAAAACCCGTTCTCCATCCCCATCCCGCGGCTTCCCAATCCAACCCCGCAACGTACCCATTCGTAGAGCCATCGTCTCAACATCACATCACCATTTTGACTGCAAACAAAACACATAAGCAATAAACCAAAATCACATTCATTCATCATCATCACTGTCACACACTCGAATTCACCATAGCAACCCAATACAAATCAGAAGCAGAAAACCAAGAGAAGTGAAACCCTTGCCGCCGGCGATTCGAAGCTCTGAACGGGAGTGTGGTCGCGTGTGGTCACGTGAACGGAGGAGTGATGGTCGCGTGATGACGAGCCGCGGAGTCCTCGTGCACCAGCAGTGCTGGCGTTTCCCTCGACGGTGACGGCAGGACCGACGACGACCTTGAGGCGGCTGAAACCGCTAACGGCGGTATCCGGCGAGCGAGACCTCACGGCCGCGAAGTGGATCGGTGCAGCCCCTATCTTGAACGCGCTGGAGAAGCGAAAGAGGAGACGCAGGTGCAGCAGCGTTTTACGCGGAGTGAAGCGAAGGGCGACGACGTCGCCGGTGAGAGCAAGCGGTGACGGTAGTGCGGCTGCCGTGTCTCGATCCAGGTTTTGCATGAAGAGAAGACGTTGTGAACGTTGGTGCAAGGATGCCTCACGCGAGGTGAATGGAACGACGATGTCCTAGCCGGCGGGCCTTGCGACGGTGGTCGGCATCGTCAACAGTGATTCAGGTTGAGCAAACGCGCGTCGCTGCCACTGGTGTCGTGATGGCTTGCGTCAATGAAGAAGAGAAGGCTGAATAAACTTTAGTTAGGGTTTTCAAAAATAAAGAAAAGAGCTTTAGGCCTTCAACCCTCCATTACCACATGCACCCCTATTTTTACCTCATCCACCTCCATATGGGTTTCCTTCTTTCTTTTCTTCGTGCACCCCCTCTCTTAATCCCATACCCCTGCTTGGTATTTCAGTTGGGCCTGTTTCACTCTTCTTCGTACACTTCCCATTTTACTAACCTCGCACCCCTGCCACACTTGTTTCATACTTTACTCTGCGCACCCCCTTTTTCCTTTATCTCACACCCTTGTTTTAATTTTTGCTGCGAGTACCCCTGATTTTTACTAACCTCGCACCTCTGCCACCCTTGTTTCATGTTTTACTTCGTGCACCACCATAATTGATAACCTTGCACCCCTGTTCATGTTTATCTTGTTTTAGGTCTATGTTTTACGTTTATTTCATGCACCTCACACATTACTCATGCACCCTATTATTATTATTATTATTTTTCGTTCACTTTTGTGCTTTTTGTTATTAAATTTTCTTTTATCTTTTTTTTTATTTATCTATTATTTTTTTTTCTTCTAAAAAAAAAGAAAACAAAAATGTTTTAAATTATAAAAATTACAAAAAAAATAGAAAAAAATTTTAAAAAATGAAAATATTCTCTTTTGCTTTATTGTGTCTGTCTGGTCGCCTGCACCGTGTGACACTTATTTTCTAAAAAATTCCAAAACTAATTTTCTTTCCCTTTTAGTGTCTGTCCGACCGCAAAAAACTTAAATCTTTTTTTTTCCAAATAGTTTTCCAAATCGTTTTTTTCAAGAACTACGTAACCCTGATTTCTCACTTTAAATGAGAATACATAAGACCAAGATCAATCCTTGTCGGGCCCAAAAATCAAAAAATATATTTTTGTTTCTTTTTAGCATTTTTGTCTTATTATTTTTGGGAAAAATTAATATTTTGAAAATCACATCAACTTTGCATTTTTAATTAAAGGTACCGCCTTTGGGCGGGCGCTGTAGGGTGTTAACACCTTCCTTACGCGTAACCAACTCCCGGATCCAAAAATCTGGTTTTTTGCAGACTTGCTCTATTTTTATGGTTTTCCATAGTTTTCCAAAAATAACTATGGTGGCGACTCCAAATCTCTTTTCAAACCCGTTTTTCTTTTTCGATTCGCCTTCCCGTTGCGATTTCGGTTGCGACAGTTGGCAACTCCACTGGGGACGCTAGAGAGTCAAGCCATTTAATTAGATATGCAAACTTGATGTGATTTTCCTAATGTTTTCTTTCCCCATTTCTTTTATTTGTATATTCTTCTCTTCATATGTGTTTGTATATATTTTCTTTTTGGGTAAATTGTGTGTGAATTATTTTTGCTTATGTTGATAGATATTTTGGAATTGCTCTATTTGCCTGGGAAATTTCTGGTTGTTTTGCAGGTGGGGTTTGGGTATGCATCATTCTCCCTTCACACACACATTGTGCATATCATGAGTGGGGCCCTATACCCGAGTCTGTGTAACTTAGAATTAGAGGGGATTGTGTAGCAGTGCCACAGTGGATGAACTTCCCAAGTGGTCATTGTGAGAACCCCAACTAGAGTTTGCTTGTTTCCTTGGTGCTCTCACTCCTTGTTGTATACCAACTGTTGTGGGAAATATCATGAAGTGAGTCATAACTCTAGTGACCTTGATCCTTAAGTTTAGGGAACCATCCCGGTGAGCGCATGTACTTCACCCTAGACCTTAAGCGCCAAACCTCTATTAAGCACAAAGGGAGATTGCTTGCTTTAATCATCT
>Ga0214544_1001763_pt1 | contig 45375 bp, 18 predicted proteins | sample CNSS3metaG_FD_160074 | JGI IMG/M metagenome (GOLD analysis project Ga0214544, IMG submission 160074) | Root nodule microbial communities from cowpea collected in UCLA plant growth center, Los Angeles, California, USA - CNSS3 | ecosystem: Host-associated > Plants > Roots > Nodule | place: USA...
TTGGTAAAAACTCATTTAATCACATGAAAGTTTCTAAATAAAATCAAAGTAAAGTCTTAATTAAATTTAAAAACCCTTGAACTCATATGATCAACATGCATATAGATTTAAAATCATTACTTTTTACGTGATTCAAAGATAAAAGACATAGATGAATGAAAACCTCAACAATAATAAAAAGAATAATGAAATTATTTCATTATAACCTTAGAATTCATAATGAAATTACAATGAAATCAACCCAAGAAGTTCAACACTTCATGAAATACAAAATAAAATAAAAATAATAGAAGAATGGAGAGAGAAAAAGGAAACGAAATTAGGTCCCCCTAAGTGTTCCTAAATTCCGAAGTTCCAAAGTTGTTCCTAAAAATATTGGAAGAGATATAGATTATTTGACAAATATAATTGGTTGATAATATCAATATCTAATATAATTAAATTAATTAATTAATTAAAGATATATGATAAATTATCACCAATTAGTATTTGTATTAATTTTCCAAACCAACCCTTTGCAATCTCCTTAAATTATCTTTTAAATAATTCAATATCTTCAAGATATATTTGTTTGTTGTGGAACTAAAAAGATTAATCTTGTCATATTTAAAAAGATTTGGTAGTTATTATCTTTTAATATTTTATGATATAATTAAATAAGATAATTATTTAAAAATATCAAATAAAATATCTAAAGATATATTTTTCCTAAATTATCTTCTATCATAAAGATAAAGAAAACCGCAAGGTCCAATTTTTTTGTTCCTCTCTTCTTGGTTTAGCGAAACTTCTTCGCCTTTTCAAGCTTTTCTTGTCGTCTTCATGCAATGCTTGGCTTGGATTTTTGTGCTTTTGATAATTTCTTATTCTTGGATTTATCTTTAAGGTGTCATGAAGCTATAATAAATTTATTTCCACACCTCCATGAGCTCAACTTAGCTGCAACTGAACTAACACACCTCAAAATATCCAAAGAACATTTATGCAACTAAAAGCTATTTTTAACATGTTTTTGTATGTCATGCTCAATAAACCCAATTATAAGAAATCCTAATTAAATCAATCTTTAAGCACACAAATTCAATTAAATACCCAGAGTTAAACACTAAATGAGGGCAAAAATACGCACTCATCATTTGCAAAGCTTTGTATTTGTCTCCCACCCTTGAAAGCTTTCCGTATTTTTATGTTATTCATCCTAAGGATCAGATTAAGTTGTTATCTTTGTTGGGGAGCTCGAACTCTTGCCTTTTTTTTTACGGGTACTCTCAATCCTTCAAGAGGTTCAAGGACAGGTTCTTCAAGGTGGTCATAACCTCCGTTGGGAGGTCACATTTTTATGGTGTGATGATGGTAAACCAAAATTTTTGTTCTATTGGATTCCAGATCCCCATAAATACAAAGAGAGGCCTTGTTGGAATTCCAAGCACGATCCATGGTAATAAGTTGAGGGGTAGCTAATTTGCTACAGAAGTAGTTGGTTGACGAGGCCAAGAAGAAGGTCGTGGAGGAACTTGCTATTTTGAAGAAGAAAGTGGAAACTAACCAAGTTGAATGGGCCTCTGAGAAGAAATCCCTTGAGGAGGAAATCAAGAAATTCAGAGGTTGGAAGGCGTGCTGATTGGGATCTAAAAAGAAGTTGAAGGAAGAGAAAAAAGAGGAGAAAATTGATAAAGCTATTAAGTCAAAAGTCACGGCTCTAGGAGAGGTCGAGATCGCTCTCTTCGGCAATATGTTATATCTGAGCATATCAATGATTTCCAAAAAGCACTAAGGCAAGCTGAATTTCTATACAAAGAGGTGTCGACTACTAATGCCCATTTTAGTGTGAATTTGGATATATACGATGACCACATTCTTGATGTTGAGGAGATAGCCGCTAAGGTTGCTAAGCGTGCGACCAAGGATGTTGAAGATGAACATGCTGATGAAGGGATAATCAAGATGAGTCATTCTCCCACTACCCCAAACTATTGATGAAGAAATGGAGAATGTTGAGGATGTTGTGGAAGAGTAGTGTGTTAAATTATGTTTATATTTTAATACGTAGAATAGGTTTTTTGTATCCCAACCTAATATATTAACGAAAATGATATTCGAACATAAAATTCGAACTCATTTTTGACGTGACACCCTTTTTTTCTTTTATTTTTACTTTTTTTAAATGAAACTGAACCCATGGTCACGTGCTTGGAAGTTTATGCTGTAAATTCTTTTTGGCAAAACTAAAGCAGACGTGGAGAGAGAAAGGTGGAGGAAGTGGAGACAGCGTGAGCAAGTTGGAGGAGAGGCGGAAACAGCGTGAGAAAGTCGGAGGAAAGGCGGCGACAACATGAGCAACTCGAAGGAAAGGTGGAGACAGCGTGATCAAGTGTGTGGAAAGGTGAAGCCAGCGTGAGGAAGTCGGCGGAACGGCCGAGAGAGACTGAGATAGTCGGAGGAAGTCGAGACAGAGAAGTTGTGGTGTTACAGAAGCGAGGTGGGAGGCGGTCACCATGAGAGGACACACCTGCGACAACGACTACAATGGAGGGGATCGAATCCAGTGGAAGCGAGTCGACGGCAACGACAACCAACCCACCGGAAGTCGTTCTGCAACACCGTTTTAGTGTAAGGTTCGTGTTTTTTTGTTCACCATTCGAAAAGGTTTAATCTTTGGGGGAAAAACGTTTTATTTATTTTCGAGTTTGGTGCAACATTGTTTGACAGAGTCGTTGGTACATTCTGGTTTGCATTGTGGTGTGGTTTTGTAGTCTTGATTTTGTAGTGGCGTGTTGTGGTGTTTGACAATGTTGTGCCTTTGGAGTGGTCATGAATATTTTGGTTTTCGTCTCCCAGTGTTTGTGTTCTCAAGCAATGAACACTCTGAAAATAAGGAAATTTTATTTGCTGGTCAGAAAGATGATCTTTAAAGGGGTAGTAGAACCATCAATTACGTTACAAAGTGGGGAATAAAAGTACCCCAAATGGGGAGTGCTGTTGTATATTCTGGTTCACGGTACTAGTTTTAATAACCATGTTAAATTTCTAAGTTTTGTTAAGCAATTAAATTTTATTTTTAATTAGGACCAATTCCAATTTAAAATAAAAATTTTAATATCATTTTATTTTTGGAAGGAAATAAAATGTTCTTTAAACTTTAAATAACGTTACAAAGTGGGGAATAAAAGTACCCCTAATGGGGAGTGCTGTTATATATTCTGGTTCATAGTACCAGTTTTAATAACCTTCTTAAATTTCTAAATTTTGTTAAGCAATTAAATTTTATTTTTAATTAGGATCAATTCCAATTTATAATAACAATTTTAATGTCATTTTATTTTTGGAAGGAAATAAAATGTTCTTTAAACTTTCAATTACGTTACAAGGTGGGGAGTAAAAGTATCCCATATGGGGAGTGTTGTTATATATTCTGGTTCACAGTACCAGTTTTAATAACCACCTTAAATTTCTAAATTTTGGTAAGCAATTAAAGTTTATTTTTAATTAGGACCAATTCAAATTTAGAATAACAGTTTTAATATCATTTTATTTTTGGAAGGAAATAAAATGTTCTTTAAACTTTCAATTACGTTACAAATTACAAAGTGGGGAGTAAAAGTACCCCAAATGGGGAGTGATGTTATATATTCTGGTTCACAGTACCACGTTTAATGACCATCTTAAATTTCTGAATTTTGTTAAGCAATTAAATTTTATTTTTAATTAGGACCAATTCAAATTTAGAATAACAGTTTTAATAACATTTTATTTTTGGAAGGAAATAAAATGTTCTTTAAACTTTTAATTACGTTACAAAGTGGGGAGTAAAAGTATCCCAAATGGGGAGTGTTGTTATATATTTTGGTTCACAGTACCAGTTTTAATAACCACCTTAAATTTCTAAATTTTGTTAAGAATTTAAAGTTTATTTTTAATTAGGACCAATTCAAATTTAGAATAACAGTTTTAATGTCATTTTATTTTTGGAAGGAAATAAAATGTTCTTTAAACTTTCAATTACGTTACAAGGTCGGGAGTAAAAGTACCCCAAACGGGGAGTGGTGTTATATATTCTGGTTCACAGTACCACGTTTAATGACCATCTTAAAATTCTGAATTTTGTTAAGCAATTAAATTTTATTTTTAATTAGGACCAATTCAAATTTAGAATAACAGTTTTAATAACATTTTATTTTTGGAAGGAAATAAAATGTTCTTTAAAATTTCAATTACGTTACAAAGTGGGGAGTAAGAGTATCCCAAATGGGAAGTGTTGTTATATATTCTGGTTCACAGTACCAGTTTTAATAACCACCTTAAATTTCTAAATTTTGGTAAGAAATTAAAGTTTATTTTTAATTAGGACCAATTCAAATTTAGAATAACAGTTTTAATGTCATTTTATTTTTAGAAGGAAATAAAATGTTCTTTAAACTTTGAATTACGTTACAAAGTGGGGAGTAAAAGTACCCCAACTGGGGAGTGCTGTTATATATTTTGGTTCACAGTACCCAGTTTAATAACCATGTTAAATTTCTGAATTTTGTTAAGCAATTAAATTTTATTTTTAATTAGGACCAATTCAAATTTAGAATAAGAATTTTAATAACATTTTATTTTTGGAAGGAAATAAAATGTTCTTTAAACTTTCAATTATGTTACAAAGTGGGGAGTAGAAGTACCCCGAACGGGAAGTGCTGTTACATATTGTGGTTCACAGTACCAGTTTTAATAACCACCTTAAATTTGAAAGTTTTCATAAGCTATTAATTTTTTTTTATTATGACCAATTCAAATTTAGAATAACAGTTTTAATAACATTTAATTTTTGGAGGGAAATAAAATGTTCTTTCAACTTTCAATTACGTTACAAAGTGGGGAGTAAAAGTACTCCAAATGGGGGTTCACAGTACCAGTTTTAATAACCATCTTAAATTTCTAAATTTTGTTAAGCAATTAAATTTTTTATTTTATTATGACCAATCCAAAATTCAAAAAACAGTTTTAATAACAACTTTTATTTTTTTTAGGAAATAAAATGTTCTTTAAAGTATCAATTACGTTATCAAGTGGGGAGTACAACTACCTCAATTGGGGAGTGCTGTTATATATTCTAGTTCACGGTACCAGTTTTTATAACCATCTTAAGTTTCAACATTTTGGTGAACAACCCCAATCTGCTTAAGCAATGACAAATACGTGCCAACCACAAACTCAACTTCATGGAATTGAAATTACAAAATTTCATAAATGGGTCAAAACCGGGGACTACAAAACAATTTCCGGGGGACTTACGTTCAACATTGTGGTTCACAACCCCATCCTGCGCAAGCATTGACAAATACATGCCAACCACAAACTGCTCAAAGTCAACTTCATATGGTTCATAATTCCTGGCCTCCAAAATATAATTCCCCATCGTGCTCGTTGTTGTGTGCCGGAAGTCTTCAATTTTTGGAAGCCCTAGTGGCCGTCTTTTGAAAATAGCACTAACCCTGAAAACTACGCCGTCGATGAGTTCTGGTCAGACACCTGTTCTCCAGCGACACCTTCCTCTGCCTCTACTCCGACTTTCTATCTCACGCTAACTCCACCCTGCAAGGGCTTCCGGTCGCCTTTCTCTCTCTCTCTCACCAACACTACCAAGTTTTCCATTTTATCTTACTTTCTCTCTCCACGTCTGCTTTAGTTTTGCCAAAAAAAAATTACAGCATAAACTTCCAAACACGTAACCATGGATTCAATTTCATTTAAAAAAAGTAAAAATAAAAGAAAAAAAAGGTGCCACATCACCTGTGTAAAAAATGAGTTCGAATATTATGTTCGAATATAACTTTCGATATATTAATGCCCTTTTGTATGCACTTTGTGCCGTTAATGGAAAGTTTATCTTGTTTATCTTGTTGTTTTTCTCATTTGTTTACATTATACCATTTTTCGAGCAACAGTGAACTTACCAACACAAAAAAAATTGTCTAAACACATAAACAACAACAATTTATACATGTGGTTTAAAACACATCAATTGCCACTTTTTTTTAATGGGTGTGACTTAAAAATTATCAAAGACTACACTTTCACAAATATGGTTTACAAATCATCAAAGACCACACTTTATGAAATGTTGTCTATTTATACCATACTTTTTAAAATGTTGTCTTTAAAACATATGTCAAAATGTAACCTTATATTTACTCATAAAATTATACACAAAAATGTGATCTTATATTAAGCACTTTTTATTTTTTTTTTTTTATTTTTTTAAAAATATATATAAATATATAAATATTATATATATATATATATATATATATATATATATATATATATATATATTATAACCATTATAATTAAATACATTATTTTTTAGAAGTATTGAAAATTTTTTAAAACTATCATAAACCTAAAATTTCTATAAGTACAAAAAAATACATCTTTCTATTTTACATAATTCTGAATTAGTAAAATATTTAAATTTTATAAAATAAAAATTTAATAATTATTAAATAATCCTACGTAAATTAACTAAAATATTATATAATTTTTATTAGCAATCAGTGAGTTAGTAAAATATTTAAATTTTATAAAATAAAAATTTAATAATTATTAAATAATCCTACCTAAATTAACTAAAATATTATATAATTTTTATTAACAATCAGTACTGTATTTATCTCTTGTAATAGTTTAGTGGTTACATACTTAACATATTTCATATTCTAATTAAATTATAGTATTTTCTAATTTAAAGTATAAATTTTATCTTATTTGACAACATTTTATACTTTAAATTAGAAAATACTATAATTTAATTAGAATATGTAATATGTTAAGTATGTAACCACTGAAATGTTACAAAATATGGAAAATGATTGCTAATAAAAATTATAAGGATTATTTAATAGTAGTTATATTTTTATTTTATAAAATTTAAATATTTTACTAATTTAGAATTATGTAAATTGGAAAGATGTATTTTTTTTTTCGTACGCATAGAAATTTTAGGTTTATGAAAATTTTAAAATTTGAGTATGGATTAGCCTATGTTAGTACAAGGTCACATTTTTTTTGTAATATTATGAGTAAATATAAGGCAACTTTTTTATTTGATTGGACACACATTTTAAAGGCAACACTTAATGAATTGTGATATAAATGGAAAACATTTTATAAAGTGATTTTAGGACCAAAATGCAATACATTTTCAAAAATAGGACTCAATTGATATTTTTAAACAAAAATGGGGACAATCCGAGGGTTTTAATCTAAATTTTAATATTAACATAATTTTTCAATTCAAATAATTCGTTTAACAAATTATTAAATAAGATAATTCTAATATTATGAAAATTTTGACTATTAGAATGTTTGTTGTTATAAAAAAACTACTATATTAATTAAATATAATTATTTTAGAGTTAAATATGTTTTTTTCCTAAAATTTTTATAAAAATTAAGTATTTTTCATAAAATAAATTATAAAGTATTTGGTTCTTACACTTTGAAAGTAATGTAAAACATCATCTCTAACAAACGACATTGAGAGTTTTCATTTAGCAGTTTTCTTTTCATTACTCTTGTTTTACAACTATCTCAATTACTATTTTCTATTTTTAATTTGGTTTTACAACCCCAAAATCTTCTTTTTAAAGTCAATTAATAGACTCATTGGATATGTGTTCCTTGGACCGGCCTAGGTTGAACCCTTTACTATACATTAGGAGGAAACTTTGTTTTTTGTTTGATGAGCTTGTGTGACACAAAGGCTATCATCAAAATGACATTGTTGTCGGGGAACACATGCCATTGAGTCTCATTGTTTTTTTTCTTTCTCTTGTTTGTATACAATGTCAGTCCCCCCTTTGAATAATCAGTTTTCATATGGAAGTTATTTTGATATAGTCATTCTCGATAACATACTTTTAACATGAATTGTGATCAAAATAAGTTGTAGTTTTTAGAGCCATATTATCAATAGTCATTCTAGCCATATTTTGAGCAATCTTGCAATTCACACTTTTTCCAGGAACTCCACAACTTTTTGAGTTATTAATCATTCTTATGAATCACAATATGAGTAGAAGCCACACCCATATTTTGAATAGTCATCTCAACCATTGCTATAATTTTCTAAGCCATATTATAACCATTCTTTTGAACCACATTGTCAACAACCAATGCTTATAAGTCACATTATGAGTAGTTTCCACAATTTTCAGACTAGCCATTTTAGCCATAAGTTCAAAAATTTCTAAAACATCTTTAAAGGAATTGATGAAAAAGTTTCAACAACAGTTTGATGCAAACATTTAGGATTTGAAAAAGCAAATGAATCAACTACACATTATATTGCATGGCATGAAGTTGTCTTCAGAGTTTAATGAGCCATAACAACAAGCAAATTTTGTGCATTCTTATTTTGATGTACAACATGTGATTAAAGAAGAAGAGGAAGAAGAAAAACAAGAAAAAAATGAAAAAAACATAGATTTAGATTTGGCTTTATCTCAAATTTTAGAAAATTTTATTACATACAACTGTGATCATGGTTTATGCTCTATAAGTGTTGAAATTAACTCTGCAATTTATCATGATTCTAACACCCAAAAGGTGCACATTTTCCTCCAACTGAGAGTGTCATCACTAATTTTGGTGGTTTGGTGCTATTGTTCATTCTAATTTGAGTAATATTGTAAAATTTGACTCTGATTTTGTTGTTCCATGTGATTCTGATTTAGTGGCTATTGATACTAGTTTTAAGGATTTAACTATTGTTGCTCATGATTCTAATGCATACGTTTCTGATGCTAATTTTCTTGTTTTTCTTTTTTTTTTGAATTGAACTTTGCATTCACCTATTGGTGGAGCTCTTGGTGCGAAATGGATGAAAGCTCCATGAAGTAGACGTGATCCATGGAAGGGAGTGGAAGCAAGTGTTTAAGGCTCTTGCTAAGCATTGGTTCGGACTAAGGTGTTTGAAGGTTTATCTTAAGAGAAAGCTAGGGGAAGTTGGCTAGAGGAGATGATGCAATCCTCTAGCAAAGAGGAGATGATGCAATCCTCTAGCAAAGGAGACTCTCAAATGAAATAGGGTGGAGTACTCTCAATACTATGCTTCTATTGCAAAATTCAAGAGTAAAAATGTACAAATGGTCTACTTTTGGCTTTTATATGTGAGCCTAAAAGCTAGACTAATTCTTGGCCCTTAGATCAAGCTTGGAGGAGAAGATTTAATCATCACCCTTGGATGGTGGCTAGGAGAAGGAGCAAGGTTCATGGCCATTGGATGATGCTTTGGAAAAGGAGGAAGCATTCCTAGCCCTTGTATGCATTGGGTCTATGAGGTGTAGGAAGGAATGTTGACTTCCACTTAGTTCACCTTGGACCTTTGGTAGCTCATGGCCAAATCTCCTATTGGACTTAGTTAAGCCCAATTTTATCAATTTAACTACACATTGTTTGACTTATTATTCTAGAAAACAAGGCCTAAACAATGGGCCAATCTTATTGCTATTCTATTGCTCTTCCATACACCTCTTTAAATCTTCACATCTTCTTTGGCCCATGTGAAGAGTGTGAGAAGCCTATGTGGGTTTGGGTCATCTTTGATGAAGCCCAATTGGATATTTTTTAGCATGCCCCTTATTATTGGGCCTCTTGATAGGCTTGGGCTTGAAGGTGCATGTGGGCCATGGATTGGGCCTTGAGCATGATTTGGGCCTAGACGTTGGCCCAAGCTATAAGCCTTGTTGGGATGACATCACCTATAGTGTATCCTCACCACATCTACTATTACATGAAATTGACCTAACATCTACTCTATGTAATTCTAAGTACAATATGATCTATGCATTATCATAGTGTCTACCCAGTGTAATTGCACATATTGTCTACTCCACTTGTCTAATTAGGTCTTGTCTACTACAATCCTATGCTCTCTTTTTGTGATCATATACTTGGTTTATTTTTAGGTTCTTTCTAGTCGTCTACCCCTTATCGTCTACCACACTTATTTACACCTTTCATATACCCTTATTTTATTAAGTGCAAAAGGCCCCCTCATCTATATATAAGCCTTTGCTACCTTGTAATCTTCACTTTTTTAGTTGAATCAAATTTAACCCAAATTTTGTGGTAATCTTCTTATTCTTTGAATGTCAACACAAATGGAAGTGTTCCTTCTAGCCTTACCACCAAAGAAGCTTCTTTGGAAGCGAGAGCCATTAGTGTCAAGTTTCTCATAAGAAACTTGGAAAAAGTTTATCTTTTTTTTGTTCTTCTGCTGCCTTGGAGAGCTTGGAGGATGCTTCCATTATCTTGTATTTACTATTTTATCACTATTTAGCGACCTAATAGAAAGTTGGCCACTATTTAGTAATCGAAATTTTGGTCACTAATTCGTCGCTAAAAGGATTGGTCTCTTTCTAGTAAATGGGCCAATTTAGCCATTAAAATTCAAGTGACTGAATTAATTCAGTCGCAAAATAAAAAAAAAATAGTGACTCATTTTTCGGTTGCATGAAAAAAAAAAGTTAAATTAAAAAAATGTCACTAATTCAATCACAGATGTGATAATATAGAGACACTTAGTTTTTGGTCATTAATAGGTAAAAAAAATATATATTTTTCAATGGTTAAATAAGTAACAAAATAAAAAAAAATAGCGGCCAATATATTTTGATAGCTAATTTTATGTACATAATTTTACCTATATACAATATTTTCACTTGCTTGTAAACAATTTTCTAACCTAATTTCATGTTACATAAATTTCAAATTATATTAACATTAGATGGGTGATGAATTACAATGTGAATTGTACAAAATTCAATCGTTCAACTTCATGAGTAAGGTTTTAACCCTCTTTGTTATCCCTCTTGAGCTGGACCTTTTCAACTTCTTACCTCCTAATTGGAATCCATTCGTCATACTGATGGCAGATTAAGTACCCTTTAGAGAATCATAACTTAAAACCCTGCAAATTCGAGTTCATCAAACACAAGCTCCACACAAAAACCCATCAAATTTATTTAATAAGTGGAGCATACACTTACCACAGCATTTTCTAACACTAGTTGCTTTATCAACAAAAACTTTAGTACTCAAGACTACCGAATGGTTGAAAAGCATTAGTAAGTTCTTGATCCCATAATTCTTGGGGTATGTGATAAATAAATGGGTTGACACCAGGTGGTCCCAACCCAAGTGAGAAATAGAAAAATAAGTAGAAAAATAGTATCAAAGTATCCTTCCTTTTTGGAAGCGAAAGAGTGATGGTAAAAACAAATACAAAAAATAATATCTAGATGAATAAATTAATTAGTTTTTGTTGTTTGTCTAAAAAAATAAAGTTCTTGTAAAAATGTGATAAAAGGGTTAGTTTTAACAGTATTTTGTTTCATTTTGTTTGTTTTGCTTTAAACTACCTTTTTAATAAAAATAAGTTTGCGAGGAAGTCCATCTTTATTGGCTGATTCACATTTTAAACCCCATGATCTAACTTCTCCTTTATTGTAGAGGTGCCCTCGGCCAACTTAATTGTTGGGTCAAAACGAAAAGTTTCATTAAATGCCACAACTCAATTGAGGCACGAGGGTTGAACCAGCTGACTTACCTTAGTTCACCCACTTAGAAACATATATTGGGATTGGAGTAAGAGACCTTCCTTTCACCACTTAAATTTCCAGCACCTCCTTGATCTTATGTATTCTGTTCTGATTTTTCAATGAAATACATTACTTTAGTTTTGATTTTGTTTCATTCTGTTACGATTGTGTGATCATTTAATCTCTCTTGCAACTCTATGTTTTTCAGCCTTTAATTTTTTATTGCTTTAAGTTTCCTTAATTGCTTTCTATTATCATTTTGTTTGCCTTTAAGTTTCTGCACCAATTTACTTTTTCTGTCTTTGTTTTTAAGTTTTTTACAGTAGATAGTTTGGATTCCTACTTGCTATTAGTGTTTATGATTGAGCATTTCATCTCCATGCATGTTTAATTTTTATACCTACATCTGCATCAATTCACTTTTCTACAACAGTTTTTATTAGCTTCTTATATTTTATGCCTTTATTAGCATCAATCTCGTTGGTTTCTTCTACATAAAGTATGTTTGCATATTGATGAAATTATCTATTAGAGAGGTTGACTTCCTATGATGATTTTGCCACTGTGAGCTGATATCTAATTATGCTATTTGTATCTTATTATGCATATCGAGTGAGTTAAATTTTATGTGTCAATGTTGTTATTTAGATATCATTTTTGTCCTTAGTTGGTGAATTTCATATTCACACCATTCTAAATTTTGGGTAACAGGTAATCAAAAAAGCTTGTGAGAAAGAGATTGATACACATGATTTCCAAAGCAAGCACGTGATTTATTTGCATTGGCCATATCATGACATCAATTTAAGCTTGTTACAATTATTGTGGTTTGAGTAATACGTGAAGTCTGTTGTGCATCTTGAATTGGATTAATATAGGGTTTCATGCATACTATGATACTAGAACATGGTTCTATTTTTCTTCCATGTTTTCACTGCATAATTGTGCATCAGAATTTCATCTTTGTTCATGACCACTCTAGATCATCTTTGCATGCATACTTTATTGCATTAAATGTTGTTGTTATAGTGTTGAATATCCAATAGTTCAATTCCATTTGCATCGTACATCTACATATATTGATTAAATTTTAGGTGCATACTAGAATTATTCTAAATAACACTGTGCCACATTTTCAGCAATGGATTTAAGTTATGTGTGTGGTTCTTTTTCTTTGTTGCATTAGTTACATGTTGAATTAGGTGCTACAATTGCATATAAAATCACTCATCGAGAATCATCTTCATTCCAGTTTAGACTCAATTCATCATCCCATTAGGTTCCATGCATAAGACATCATGCATCACTCTTGCATACCAAGTTTAGTTTTCATCCATGCATATAGATTAACTTTTAATTGAATAAATTCTACATTTTTTCTTAACTTTTCTTAATTTTATTTTCCCCCTTTTTCTTTCTTTTATTTTAATATTAGCGAATCAAATTACGCAAGCTAGACTTAACACACACCATCACTAGTGCAAATTCGTGTTTAGACAGCGCCTTATATGCCTCGGTTCTCTCACAAACGAGATAGATAGAGACACGGTGGCATTTTTGTGATTTAAAACAACTTTTGTGCCTCGGTTACCAAACAACTGAGGCCTATGAGCGTTTATGCCTCAGTTATATTTCCAACCGAGGCAGTAATAGTGTGAAAAATTCAAACATTCCCGCTTTTTTAAAATTCAAAAATAATGAGGCAATTTTATGCCTCGGGTCCCAATGAACCGAGGCATATAAGTGTTACTGCAGCAGGCCTTTTCACCCGAGGCCTATAATTAGCCAAATTTATCAACGTGTTTTTTTTTTGTTATTTTGCGTGAGAATATGCCTCGGTTATGCTTTGAACCGAGGCCTATTCACGTTTATGCCTCGGTTTCGAATCAACCGAGGCAGTATAGCTTATTAGGTTAAAAAACCCCAAATCGCAGCACTGTTCCTGCGTCTTCTCCATTCGCAAAAAAAATGCAGCCACTAGTTCAGAGATTCTCAGGCCGCGCCACCACTGATTTTCGCCCTCCACCGCACCGGTTGGCCATCAAATTGGTCGTTCTTGTTGGTCCTCCATTTCCGGCGTGAATCACGCCCCTTTGTACGGTTCATTTTTACGTTTTTGTTTCGTTTTTTATTCAGCCCTATCACTTTTTTTGCGTTTTTTTGGTATGTTGTTGAAACCCACACCACCAGACACCACGTGATACCTCGAAACCACCGCGGCACCATAAGTCTTTTGCGAGCCACCCAGCTTGCAGATCTGCAAGCAATAACAACCAAACCACCAATCTCAATGGTGGCCATCATGAAACCATCAACGCACTCTCGTGAGCAAACCACCACTTCGAGCTGCACTTGCGAAGGCCAGATCCAAACACCATGGCAACAGAGAGACACCACCGCAAGGTCTGGACGAAGCAAGCCACCAAAGTCATCGCGACGAGGAAGAAGTTCTGGCGTCACGCCTAGGTTGTCGTTGCGAACCTTACGAAGGGGACACGCTCAAGGAATGCGAAACTTCTCCATTGTGCAGCCACGAACAAGACAGACGCGCCTCCACTATGTGCTCAATTTTCTTTTTTTTTTTTTGAATTTCTGATACACATTAGGCCTCGGTTAGGCAGAAACCGAGGCAATAACTATTAAATATGCCTCGGGTTTGTAACCGAGGCATAAAGTACTACCTTTTTACCTTGTTAGTATATGCCTCGGGTGCGCACCCGAAGCCAAAAGGTGAAAATAACCGCTGTCATTTCCCTTCCCTGCACTAGTGCATATTCTTGGATTTGATACCCAGGATTTCCCTATACTTCATAAAGGGGATTTTGGTTTTGTTTTCTCTGAGCTATACTTCATAAGGGGGATTTTGGTTTTGTTTGCTCTAAGCGCAACTGAAAAATTGAGTTAACAATGAAACTTAGTATTTGATGGATATTCTCAATTAAAGATTACTTGCCAAGAAGAAATTTGATTTTTTAGTAAGTTATAATCCAATTGGTTGTAAACAAATGAGATGTTAGTTTAACTCAAACGTGCAATATAAATATATATATATATATATATATATATATATATATATATATATATATATATATATATATATATTACGTTTCATATACATTGCACTATATAAGTTGATTGTAATCATGAATAAAAATTGTACATGTTTAAAAATCCCCTATCCTAAGGCTTATTTGTAAGACCCGGAGAATTGAAATAATTAATTAAATAATTATTTAATAAATGTGGGTAGTGAAAGCTTTTATGGGTTTAAATATTGATTGAGATGATGTGGAGTAGTACTAGTTCAAATGGTTGAGAGTACTTTATTGTATGAGAGGACTTGGGTTTGAGTCCTTTGTATGCTATTTGTGTGTTATTTAATTGATTATTATTTTGACAATATGTTTGATCATGTTGAGTGACAATATAATTAGAGAATTATATTAGTCATCACGAAACATGAATTGGTTTAATGGTTGTGCATGGATTTAACATTGGCATGGTTGTGTGTTTGAACCTTGATAGAACCAAATTAGGCTTTCTTTTTTGTTAATTTTAGTTTTGGCATGAAGATGAAAGGGTAGAGAAAACCCTAACTGACAATAAGCATAGGGTTGTTGTTGGGAGAGGCAAAGGAATACATTGTTTGATAAGAGGAAGCTTTAAATTCTCAAGTTTAAGCAAGGAATTCCAAATTAGGGAAGTTCCTATTCGGTGTTTTAACCTTTCTCATATGAAAATGTATTATATGGAATGATTGAAATGCATGATCTTTGCCATTCTCGAATATTTCTCACGTTTTTGGATTTTTCTAGAAACCTCCTGGCGGCGCATGAATTGCCGCCAGGCGACGCATGTGGTTGCAGCCCAGTTTTCTGGGTTTCCCTATGAACCGCCTGGCGGCTGATGGTGACCCGCCAGGCAACGTATAATATGTTGATATTTTCGCTGCTTTGTTTGGTTTGTCCGTGGTATTGGAATGCTTGAATGGGATTCCTATTGAATGTATACGATTGACATGATGAATTATGATTGGAAATTAATTGATTGTTGGCAACTGCATGAATTTGTGAATGTATTTTGGGGATTTGGGTTTATGTTGGGGTTGGTGATGAATAAGCATGAAGTATATAATTGATTGAGGAGCTGGTGTTATGGAAATAATGTTCATATAAATACAGTATGATCCTTGTATGATGTGTGCACTTGAAATTATGTAAGTATGATGGTGGGTACTGCAATTGGGGTGTTTGGGGTCACGACTGGTGCAAGAATAGTCTGGGCAGAACCCAAAACTGCATGCATCGCCTGGCGGCGCATGAATTGCCGCCCGACAACATGTTAGAACAACTTGCTATTTTGATTTTTGTCTGGGTTTCATGTTACTGGGTGTTTAATTGGTAAATTAATACATATATGATTAAAATTAAGCATGTAGATGGATTTGGCATACTAGGGACTAAAGGAGGTTAAAATAAGAGAAAATTGTGAGGTGTGATATAGTATAATGGCTATTTTTTTATGTTTGGTGTATGTGCTAAGTTATAATCCAGAATGCATGCTAAATTGGTAATAAGAGTGAGATTGGTTTATGGGATATGGTATGGACGGTGCATTTTCTTAGTAGTTAGGCGTTGTGGTGGTGGTCTTATTATTAAAGTATATGTGTAACATTGACCAAATTGTGGTGGCATGAGTTTACATAGATATTAGACTATATGATTATAAGACTTGAAGTATAATCATATGGTGATGTTGTAGTCTGGTGGTTTAGGAAGTCCAGTGGAGTGTGTGAGATCGTGGCTCACACGGTGAGGTTTCAGAGCATATGATAGAGTTTGGTAGTCTGGAGACAACTACGGACTTCGATTCGTTTTGGGGAACGTCACTTGGTGTCGCAGATTGTGGTCGTGGCAATTTATTCCCACGTGTGGACTATTAGGTGGTGGCTTGTAGTCGGAAGGAGAGTAGACACTCGTGCAGCAAAGGTCGATCAGTGTACTCACTAAAGTGTGTAGAATCAATAGACTTTTAACATAATGGTTGAAAGTTGATGACCTGAGGAATGGGAAAAGCTAACTTGGGTTATAGTTTTGAGACACTTTAATTACTGTCATGTTTTATTTGTTTATTTAAATGAGCTCACCCTATCTGTGTGTGTTTGGCGATGATCATGTAACTTTACATGGGAGTAGAGGTTGATGCAGGTGAGCGTGTGGATGTGTGGAGATGGAGTGGGGAACACTATGGGAATTTCACTGGTTTTTCTATTTGGAAGTTTATGGATTATTTGTATTGGCTTCATAACTATTTTTTTATTGTAATATTTGAACATCACGGTTTTATTTGGTTTGTTGCGTTGAAATAAATGTTTTAAATTTTCCCACGTTTTGGGAAAGAATTTGAGAATAAATGAGGTTGTTATTATTATATTTAGTTGATTTTATTTTAAATAAGTAATTTTCGGCTAGGACGTTAGATTATTTAGCTTGGCACATTTTATTGCAATCACATTATGAGCTGAACAAACCCTAGTTGGAGTTCTCCTTTCTAAGCTTGGATCTAGTTTAAGCTTGCCATATAAATAATGAGTCAAGCTTTAGCTTGAAACATTATCATATTCAAACTATTTTAAGGAACAAAGACAATCTTATATTTCCAAATCGAGACAACAATAAAAAAATGAAATAAGTATTTGTGCATCTATAATGAAATCTAAGACACATGATTAAATGTCCACATCCCTCTACAACAGAATTTTGTGGTTGAATGCAGCTTAAAGGTCCAACATACTACAAACACCATTTACAGCTAAATTGTAATTTAGTTTAAAGGCATGGGCTTTTACATTCTACCACAAATAATGAAACAGAAATATGTATTTGAATCTAAATTATTTTCTATATTTCTATGATTTATCGTGCCATCTAGTTGGTAATTTCAACTTTAAAGCCATATCTACCCATACATTCTAACAACAAAATTATCGTAGTACCACTAAATAGCTAAATATTATCAGTCAGATAACAATATAGTTCCATCCTTAACATCAAATTTAATACCTTCCTTCCCTCAATACAGTATGTAGTATATGAGATTTTCAAACACATTTATTATATTGCTCAAACAACTACACTACTACCAAAAATGTGTTGAAAATTTCGATGATCCTTTTAATAAACACCAACCTCTAAAGCAGTAAATTATGCACCCAATTTCAACTGTTCCATTCAATTCTAAAAGCAGGATCAACCCAATTGAATAACTTATTGTACCTGAAACAAGAATAGAGACCATTGTAATTAATCTTATCAGACTTTGAATCAACCAAAGAGACATTTCACATAACAGTTTCCCACTTATCTATTACCCAACTAAGTGACCCAAACAAACCTTAAAAATTGCTAAAAACAAAGAAAAATGAAAATCAAATAGAGAAAACAAACCCAAATGAAAATTAAGTTGCATGTGTATATCTTCATGGATTATTATGTTATAGCTATGTATGTACCTATCAATCTTGCAAACCCTTGTAAAATTGCAAGAATAAAACCTATAAATCTTGGATCCTAACTTATTATCCCCAAAATCAAATAGTTACAAAGGTAGGTAAGATAAAAATAGAAACAAAAGAATAAAGTGGGCGTAGAAAAGATGTAATATATGTTGACAGGTGGAATATCAAACAATTTACATGTTTATTAAAAAAAGGTACATCTTAATTGAAGGTGAAGCCATTCAACATGCACGGATACAACCTCCACATTAGGATGCTCGACCTTAATGGTGTGTTTGGATGAGATAATTTAAGAGAGTAGTTCATTTATTTAGATAATTTGAATTTCTTTGAAGTAAAATGACGTGTTTGGATGAGGAAATTAAGAGAAAATTGAAATTGAGAAATTTTAAGAAGGTATTTCAAATAACTAAAATAGTATAATTTGAAATTCACTCAACAAACAAGGAAATTGAAATTCCACAATTTGTGGAATTCCTCATTGTTCAAGATGAAAAAAGGTCGGTGTCGAATTGATCAACAATCGACTAGGATTGACTCAGCCGATTTCGGTCAACTTTCCGTTGATATAAACTTGGTCGAAATTCGGTCAGGATTGACTCGGTCGAATTCAACCAAATTTTGATTGAGCTTATTCAACCAAATTCAATCGAGTTTGGCCAAATATTTGGCTAGGGCCAACTCAACCCAATTCGTCCAAGTTCGACTCGATCAAAATTTGGTTAGAACTAACTAGAATAAATTCAGTCAGGCAGTCTTGGCTGAGTACAACCAAATTTTGGGTAAGGCCAACTTGACCTAATTCGACAAGAGCAAGCTCAGCCGAAATTCGACCAACATTGACTCAACCGAATTTGGTCAAATTTTACCGAGTTGATCTGAACAAAAGTCAACCGGATTAGGATGAGTCGTCCTCGTCCAAAATTCGGCTATATTCGGCTAAGTGGACCTTGGATGAAATTCAGCCAAATTCGACCAAGTCGTCCCTAACAAAATTTGGCTGAATGCGCCCAAAGTTTGAATTGGCCGAAATTTAGCCGAATTCTACCGAGTCACACATATCAGAAGTTTGGCCAAATTTGGCTAGGTTAATCCTGGCTGAAATGTGGTCGAATTAGGCAAAGTCAACCTTAGCCGAATTTGACCGAATAGAACTCGACAAAAAATTTAGCGAAACATGACCTAGTCCAGCCTGAGATAAATTTGAATGAGATGGCTCTATCTAAAATTTGGACAAATTTAGTCGTGTTGATCTTGATTGAAATTTAGGAAAATTTGGTTGAGTCAACACCGATAGAAATTGAGCCGAATGTGACTGAGTTAGCCTTGGCCAAATTTGGTCGAGTCGCCCTCGCCCTAAAGTTGGCATAATTCGGTCGAAACTACACCATCCAAAATTCGACTGAATTCACCCCAGTCGAAAGTTGGCAAAATTCAGCCAAGTAAACCTAACTGAAATTCAATTGAGTCGACCTGTCCAAATTCCACCGAGTCGTCCCCAGCCAAAATTAACTGCATGTAGTAGAGTTGGCCTGGCCGCAATTCGACCAAATTTGGCCAAATCGACCATGGCCGAATTTGGCCAACTCAACCCTGACATAAATTTGAAGAATTTGGATTGAGTTTATGCCGGCCAAAATTCGGTCTAGTCGGTTGATCAAAATTTGACTGGATTTAAATACTTTAAGTTGACTACTATATTTTTTAAATTTAATTTCAAAATTTTATATATAAAAATAAATATTGTTAAAATAAAATTTTATTTCATAAGAGAAATTCAATAATTTTATCCAAAAAGAAAATTGAAATGTAAGGTATTCCAATTACTCTGTCCAAACAAATTATTTAAAAAATAAAGAAAATTCAATTGCAAGAATTTCAAATACTTTGCCTTTTAATATTTTAGAATTATTAAAAAGCTTCATTCAAACACAAGATAAAGGTCTTCCTAAATTCCTAGATGTCACATACCGTGAATGAGTGGACATTAGTATAAACCCTAAACAACAATACGATGGGAGTGAAGGGTATACGAAGCAACAAACAACCGTACCTTGTTCTTAGCTCAAACAGAGTTGTTGTGAGAAAGAGCTACTAGACGAGGAATCCCACCCTCTCTCACAAGTTGAACAAGAGTCAATAGCGAACTCCTTCCCTTTCACCAACCCATCTTTGATTGCTTCAGCACAACAATACCACCTTCTTCCACCACCGCCTCTTTTGCCTTTTTAATCCCCGCCAAGTTGTTCAGTACCACCATCGCCTTGTCTGGCATCCTCTTCCTTTCTCCACCATTAGTGCCACTAGCGACTTCACTATCCTCGCGGCTGAAGAAGATCCTCCTTGCACCTTCATGGAGAAACTCTTCCATTGGAGAAAACCTAGGCAAGACTCTAGAGGAGGAGAAGGTGGTAAGCCTCTAGAGCTCTCTCAACATATCATTGCTGCAAGTGGAGAATGAGTGGATCGCTAAAGAATGGATCGTTTGTATCGTGAATGAGTGGAAGAAGGAATGGAAATAGAAGAATAAAAGGAAGGACGCGAATTTCAAATTGTGAAACTAAATAATTTAATTAATTACAATATATTATTATATTATTATTTATTGTTATTAATCAAATAATAAAATTTAAAATAAAAATATCTCATGAAAAAATTGGAAAAAAATAATCAATCATAATATAATTGTAACATCCCAATTTTAGTAATTTCGAAAAAAACTAATAAAATAGGATTGTTTCATTATAGTAATCAAAACAAAAGATCCAATGTATAAAGTATATTAATACAATCCTAGAACAGATATGACCATAAAGGTATAACGTTTATACAAACCAACTAAAAAGCAATTCTAATTCTAAGCATGAACCACTCACTTACAACAACTCCCACAAAAACCTTCCACCACCTTAAAAGATGGCTCCTCATCCTCTAGAGGTGCCTTTGACACTACAACCACATTTGCTTCCACCGAATAGGTGATCATCGCAAAAGAAGAAAAAACAACATAGAAACACAAAAGAAGGGTAAGCTAATGTGCAAAAGATATAATAATACATATTTATATTTAAATCATGCCAAATACTTACAAACATGTTATAAAACATAACTCTGATATATAATCACACAAGAAGTTGACACTAAACTCAATTATTCGGATACATGCATCTGGCATCGGATCTCCTAGCAGCCTGCACCTACTGATGGTTCCCAAACTCTGCAGAGTTTGGCCTCAAGGGGTTATCACCTAACCATCAACAAGGTAAATCCCCTTCACGCCTAGGACTTGATCCAGTCCAGTGGCTAGGATCTCCTTCATATCTTCACCACATAATCTACTTTGCTCTACTTGAGCTTTAGTAGTTATTATAGAAAGGATACTAATCCAATAATGAATCCTTATGCTGATGCATACACTAAAGCCTCCACACAGAATTTCTCCATGAAATTCTTTAAACATCATAACTTGGCATGCTCACACAACATTTCATACCAATTATCATTTTATATACCCATAATAACATTTTTATCTCAATTTATAGCAATAAGGACTATAGAATCAAGTTCAAGTATACACAAAATATCCAAAGTAACCAAACTAGCAAAAACAGGAAAATAGAGCAATTGGCACTATACATGAAATACATCCAAATGATGAAAACCATTTCTCTAATCACAGACTTAAAAACAAAGATCCCACCGTTCAAAATGAAGATCAACATGTCTAAGATCAGCTGTCAAAATTTCAGCTTAATCCGACGGTTAATGAAGCGAGAATCTTCATTTTACCAATAAGACGCAATGTTGAAAACTGGGTAGCGCTCAACACTAGAAAGTGACGCCCAACGCTGATCAATTTTCAAAACCAGCGCTTAGTGCCACCTGGCCAACGCTCAGCGCCAATCGATTCACAAAAACAAGCGCTTAGCATTGCCACGTGAGGCTTAGCGTTGTATCAGATATCAACAACATCAAATTAAGGTTTTTGAGCAATATGGATTTGTTTCATTACTCCACTTGGTACTTCTACTACTGACAGTGGTCAAAAAGAGTTTTAAATTATAGTAGGTCCACCAATTAGATTCATGATCCAACAACTCCATCTTTCTCAGATACCCCCAATTCAAACAATATAATCAATTTCAATTCAATCATTTAAAAGATCAACATACCACAATCACAAGCATTAATAATTCATCATAGTATATCAAATACTTCACAATCATACGAGATATGACTCACTAATCTAAAAGCTATTAGTTTCCTTTACTTGTTATCTTGCTTAGGTCGCTCTATAAATGTCAAACGCCTCTAACTCCATAAGATGCTCTATCTACACATAGAAACATCACAAGAATGATAAGGATATATCATTATGACCACTGATCAGCAGAGACTCAATCATGTGGTACTCATTATGTCCCTTAGTAAGTTTGACGATATGGATTGGGTGGTGTTATGTTGCGAAGGGAGATGTCATTTGTCTAGATGTGGTTGTCTAGCATTAAATGAAAGTGAGGGATTTGATTTTGATTAATTAAAACACTTTGATTTATATAGTTAGAGGTTGACATTGCTAAATTTTCTTTGCTTTCAATTAGATTTAATTAACTTTTTTCAAAATTCACATGTTTACAAAATTTTGACACAATATATTTTGTATTATTTGCAGCTTGAAAATAGTGAAGAGAATCTTGCAAGAATAAAACTTGTGTTATATAGTAAAAAAACATTTTTTTTAAATGTGTAGTTTGAACACTATCATTCAAATATATATGTGTGAAAGTTATTTGTTCTTATTCGATTATATTTATTTTGTCTATTAATATATTTTTAAAGTGGTTGTCCACACTTAAAGTTGTGGAATGTTGTGGTTTGGAAGACATAAATAATAATTATATTGTTTTCATATTGAATTTCTGTATGAGTAATATATGCAAAATTAAAACAATATTTCACATCAAACAATAGTTTTATAAACGTGACTTAAATTTAAAGGCAATAAATATACGGTAGAAATATAAATCACTTCAAAAAGAAGGTGGAAGGAAAAACATGCGTGTTGTTGTCATGACTTTAATAAACTATTTTAAATTTGTTCTTTTACTCAAATCCGTTGCCTATTACAAGTAATGATGATGCTTAGACTATGGCTGAAAAACTATTTTCTAAACCTCATGGGTTTTCTATTTTAGACCGTGATTTTTTTGTTCATTAAGTTAAGTGATATTTATCTTAAGATTTAATTGAGAAACCTAATGCAAAAAAATATTAATTTATCTCTTTTACTCATATTCAAAACAAAAACTCGAGACATCAGATTACACATCTAGACAAGGCTGACATAATTTTAAAATTATACTATTTCGATAATTTTGAAGATAAAATTGTACCATTTTTATGTTTTTACCGAAAAACTATTGTCAAAAAAATTTAGGTTTTATATTTTGGGTCATGTTAACTGGTGGACATTAGTTAAGAATAACTAGTATGCATTGAATTTTACAAAAAATTATAGTCACCTATAATATTAAAATAATTATGACTTAATAATCATTAGTGCACTTTTATTTTATTTACAAGACAAAAATGTTCATAAATGTTATACAACTGTATTTAATATTTGGGTTGAATATGTTTTTTATCTTTTAACTTGTAAAAATTGGAATTAGTCCATCTTGTTTTGAAAATCTTGAACCAATCTAGTCTTTCAACTTTGTAAATACATGAATTTAGTCCTTTTAACCAAATTTTATTAAGTTGATTTAACGTTGTAAACACATTTTATTATAGTATTTTAGTTTGTTTACACCGCTTGACATATTTTTATTTTAATGTTGGTTGAGAAATGTATTTGAAACATTAAATAAACTTAAAAAAATTTGGTTTAAAAGACTGAATTCACGCATTTCTAAAGATAAGGGACTAAATTGGTTCAAAATTTCCAAAAGGACTAATTCCAATTTTCACTAAAAGTTGAAGGACCAAAAATATATTTTTGTAAGACCCGAGAAATTTAAATAATTAATTAATAAATGCGGGTAATAGGAGCCTTTAAGGCATTTAATGCGGTGTGCTATAATGTGGAAATGTACTAGCTTAAGTGGTTAAGAGTATTTAATTATGTGAGAGGACTTAGGTTCAAGTCTTATGTATGTCAATTGTATGTTATTTTGACTTGTGCATTATTTTTATGATATATTTGAATGTGAGTCGTGATAATGTAATCCTAAAATTATAGAAATTATCATGAAACAAGATTTGTTGAATTGGTTATGCACTTGCTTTGTGATTGAGTGGTTATGAGTTAAAACCTAGCTAAGAACAAAATTAAACTCTCTTTTTTGGCATTCGGTAGAGGTTTTTCAAAAGAATTGTGCTGCTTTGGAGAGAAGAATTAAGGTTGAAAACTAATATTGGAGTGGAAGCAAAGGTTGAGAGAATTTTGGGTTAGAGACACACATCAAATTCGAATTTGGAGCAAGGAAACCAGGTAAGGGGAGTTGTTTTGTATGATTTGTGGTATAACATGATTGAATCCAGGTAAGTGCATGTGCCGCCCGGCTACACATCTTGTCTGGCCTAATTTTATGGGTTCTGGTATGAACCACCTGGCGGTGAGGGAGAAACCGCCAGGCGATATGCAATGGCTGGTTGCAGTCTTTTCGTTTTTGGTGAAATTGTGTGTGAAAGATTCTCTATTGGATGGCTATATTCATGTATTTACTTGAGAATGATATTTTGCTACTACTATGCTGATTATGTATGAATTTGGGACTTACAGATATGAGAAGATTCATGCTATTATGATTGAATGAACTTGAATCATTGGGAATAAGTGTAATCTATGACGGGTTAGGGATTTTTGATGACATTGATTGTGTACGTATGAGGAAATTGAGAAATTTTTGAGATACTGTCGTGCCTGAAGATGATGGGAGAGAATGTCAAAACATAGAATTACAGGTGCTGGAAAACCTTGGGGTTGCTTAACCTAGCGCTAATGTGCCGCCTGGCGGCATCTTATTGGCTGTCAGGCGATGAGGGTGCGGGATTACCATTATGGGCATTTTCTTGGAGTGTTGGGCAGTGAGAGAAATAAAGATGAGATTAAAAGGGTGTATTAAGAATTGTAAGTATGGGGCTCCAAATGAAATAGGGGGTATTTACCATCTAAAATAAAGGATGAGAATGAGAGGAAGAAATCACATAAGGAAAATTAGGGCGAGGTTTAGCAACATGGTGGTTAAATGGTCCAATTAGTGGGAGGTGAGAATTCAAAGGGGGAGACATTAGGAAACTGTTGAGAGTTAAAATACTGCAGGGTACGGACGTATGAATCGTGAGTGCTTAGTGAGGCAGTGATATGTGAATTGAAAAGTGACTAAGTGTTGGTTGATATGAAAATGGATGAATCAATAGGCATAAGCTAAGGATGGACATATTTTGGGTGTGGTAAATAGAAATAAGTTAATAATGTCAATTTCTAGAATTTGATTTGTACTAAGTGGATGAAAAATGTCAATACATATGGCCATCCGTGTGGAATTATATGAAAGGTATCTAAGACTATGGGAAGGAATGTTTTATTCATTACAGTGCAGTATACTTGGAATGTCTAACTTAAGATATTGGATTGTTGGTCATTACCATAGGCATGGATATAATTACTATATTATGATAAAGCCATTCACAACTTAGAAACCTTGAATAGATGGATTGACAATTGTAAAGTATAGGTGCATGAAAATATGAGAGTTGCAAACTACCCCTAATGGAACCTTGATAGAGGAGTGTCTATTTGAATCTTTGGTAGTGGATTATACTGCAAGTCAGACTATGTGAGGTGCTAAAACTAGTAGATTTCTGCTACTGGTATGACGCTTGGCGGCACGGGTGTGTGCGTCAAGCGATAAGAGTACCAAGGGGTTACTGTCACGCGTGCGCCTGGCGGCAGGGTGTGGCCTGCTAGACGATAGACTTCCAACAGAGGGTTCGCAATGACTTGGTGCCTGGCAGCAGAGGCGTTCCGCCAGGCGGTCTGGGCAAATTTTGCCTGGCAACGCTTAGGCTGCGCCAGGCGATAATGCTGTTGTCCATGGCTTGTTTGTGTGTTGTTTTACGCAATGATGCTATACTTAGATCAGAAGATGTTGTGCCATGAGCGTGTAGGTTCATGGATAGTGGTGAACATGTGATGATATGAGCGGAGAGGTTCGTATGTTCTGTGCTCACACTTGAGAGATGCTGTGTGCGGGGAGGTACGTGGCTGGTGGATAACATGTGTTAGACTACAGGCGGGTAGGTCTGTAGAGCAGAATTATGAGCGAGGAGGTTCGTAGAGTAGGACTACGAGTGGGGAGGTTCGTAGAGGCAGGACCACGAACGGGCAGGTTCGTGTGAGCATCATATTACTGAGTCCAAGGCTAACTATTTGTGTGATTAAATGATGAAAAGCCTTGGGGAGTAAGGTCTTGGCCAAGAACTAAGTAGAATGAATAAGATAGGTGTCTTATTTATATATTCTGTTTATTTATACTTTATTTCTAATTTTATCAGCTCACCCTTTTTGTTTGAAAATTGTAATAACTTTTAGTTTAATTCCATTTGAATTTTGTCGCACTGGATATTAATTTAAATTTTCCTGTGTTTGGGATAATAATATTGAGACATTTTAATTTCATTTTCTATATTTATTTGTTTAATTAAGTAATATTCCTTAGAGATGTTATATATTTAACCTTTAATATTTTATTTAATACACATAAATAAAAAGTTAAAAAATAATTAAATAACTATATCTTAATGTTGTTAAAAATTAAAATATAATCAAATGTAAAAAGTTTAAACTAATATAAAAAATAACATAAAATAGTGTTACACATTTAAAAAATTTACAATCAAATAAATTAAATATGAATGTGAGACTTCACTAAAAAAGATATACTACTTAGATATTTTAAAAGGTATTTTTATCTTTATAAAATTTATTTTATAAATTTATGTTATTTTAATTTATAGAATTAGTTATTCTAACTTTTAATATAAAAATAATAAAATTAATAATATTAAAATAATTTTTTAACAACTAAATCTCGATAACTTTCTGTTAAAAAAATCATCCTCAAAATTTAGATTAATATCATTGTCATATTAATTATACCTTAAACGAGAGCCCTTAAAAGTCAGCATTCTCCTTAGGCCATAACTTTTTGTTGTTGCATTGATTGATATTTATTGTAAGATATAGTTAAGAAACGTACTGCACAGAATATTAATTTAAAAACTGGAGACACCAGATTAAACTATATTACACTGAGACGACAGAAACGATTTATATAGCAAGACAAAGTAGCTACATGTGCATAACTTGTTTGTAACCATTAGCACTGTGATGCAAATTGCGAATCCTCGTAGGACAAGGGTGAGAGAATTTTTCATGTGTTTGTCATGCAAATTCCATATCATTCTCGCTTTTTTGCAACTAGGATGAGAGGGTTTTTCTTATGTTGGACAAGTCCAGGAAGCATATCAGTATCTATGTCGTCCCTTTCCATCCCTTGAGGCATTTCCCAATCAAATGAATGCAGAAGATTAGCAAGCACAAGCTCCATTGTGATAACTCCCATGTGTATGCCTGGGCAAATCCTTCGCCCAACGCCAAATGGAATCAGCTCATAATCATATCCCCTAAAATCTATTTTGCTGTTCAAGAACCTCTCAGGATAAAACTCTTCTGGCTCCTTCCATGTTTCTGGGTCTCTATGCACTGCCCAAGCATTCACATACACCAATGTCTTCTCCGGAATTTCGTACTCTCTGATGCTACACTTTTTAATCGTTTCCCTTTCTACAAGCAGAGGCAGAGGTGGGTATAATCTCATCGTTTCTTTTATAACTGCCTTAAGATAAGGAAGCTTTTCAATATCATTTTCCTCTATAAAATCTTTCCCACCAAACCCATTTTCGATCTCTTCTTGGGCTTTCTTCATCACTCTCGGGTTCTGCATCAGTGCCGTCATAGCCCAAACTACTGCGGCTGCAATTGTGTCTGTCCCGGCTAAAATCATATTCTGATTCACAAAAAATAAGCAAAAATTCACTGTTAGAAAACTCCAACAAATAGTTGTGTATGTGAACTAGAATAAAAATAGAAAAGTTATAGAAGGTGCTTAGAAAAAAACAAGAAGGTTAGAATAATAACCATGATCAAGGGTTTGATGTGAGAAGGAGTGAGATGCATGGAGAAGGAACGGTCATTCTTCAGTTGAAGCAATGCATCGATGAAATCGCCTTCATTGGTAAGTTTCTTCCTTTCAGGATCAAGGTGTTCATCGATGGCGTTCTGATAAAACCCATCCAACAGTTTAAACATTTTCTCGAGACGACCCATCAACCCAGTGAGTTTATCAACCACACCACCAACAAAAGGAATGTAATCTGTGTAGAAAGTTGAAGCTACCAATTCCTGCGCTTCTCTAAGAAGATCATGGAACATGCTTTTCTCGATTCCTTCCTCTTCATACCTTCTTCCCAGAGCAGTTCTCAACACTACAGCGCTTGTGAGACAAGTGAGGAGCTCATGCAAGTTCGTCTCCTTGGAAGAAGAAGCGTGCTCCGATATCTTTTTCACCAAATGGGAAACCTCACATTTTCTGAACGGGGAAAACATTAGAACACGCTTCAGGCTAAGGAAGTGGATGATGGAAATTTTTCTGGTGTGTCTCCAATAATCTCTGTAGGGTGAAAATGCCATGTCTAACCCATTGTAGGAAAGTTTCATTGAGCATAGGAGAGAGGGTCGACCACAGAAGGCAAGGTCGTGGGTTTTCATTACCTCCTTGGCTAATTTTGGTGAGGAGATAACAATGGCTGGCCTTGAACCCAGTTGAAGAGAAAAGATGGGACCATATTTTTTGGAGAGTTCATAGAGCTTCAAACAAAGAGTAGAACTATCGAGTAGATAAAGATTGCCAATGAAAGGAAGACCTCTAGGGCCTGGTGGAAAGGGTGGTTTCTTAGATGTTTTTCGTATTCGTAACACGAATAATAGCAAGATGGGGAAAGCTAAAAGAACAAATGGTAACATGTCATGGTCCATGAACGATTAGAGAGAGAGCAAGAATTTTCGTTGCAGTGGAATGAGATTTACTTCATCAAATGGGTAAATATATATGTGTATGAATTCCCTCGTTCCCTTTTGGTAAAACAATTATGTTCAGTTAATTATTAATGTGGCTAATGTCAATAACATCTGTACGTTGTAGCTTCTTAAGAAAAAACAGAGAAAGAAAAGATATTCTGAGCTTCAATCTGTGGTGAAAAGGCAAAATACTATTAGAGGTTGGTCGTTTATCTACGTTTTTTCGAGATGTTTATGTCATCTTGTTTCCTCGCTGTTTGGCTCTTTTTTAATGATTTGACTTTCATGTTTAATTTATGACGTAAAAGGTTTCATTCGCTATGATGTGATTTAGAAATGGAAATATGACTAGTTTGTGAAGCGTATGCATCGTTATCAGGCTGATTCTGCACGAACCACAGAATTATTAATGATGAGTCAGGCAATCAATACAGGTCTATTCAATTTGTAGCGAATCACTGAGGACATCGTAACTATTAAGCATAAGAAATTGTAATTCGTAAGTTATTTAATTTGTTTATTAAGAAACTCTTTCCTAAAAATCTTTATATGTAATTATAGATTCAAATACTCACTGGTGTTTCAATTATTCATTATGTTCTGTTGCTATTGCGAAAATGAAAACATAGCTCAAGGGGGAAACGCAAAAATCAAGACTAAAATAAGGAAACCATCAAGAGAAAAGAAAAGGAACTTGCATGGAAAAAAATAATTTTACACACACCATATGAACAAATAAATCCAATATATATGAAAAGGGTGTCATCAAGCACTAACGACCCAAATTAGAAAGATCCTAATAGACGTTCTTCTGACAAACGCAAACACCCAAGGCCTCTATTAAACACACCAACAACGATAGACACAAGGTTTCCATTAGACCCTCCAACAGCAGCAGGTGCTAGGCTTCCATCAAATGTTTCAATACATATTCTAATAGCCTCCCTCAAGCTGAAATGTGTATGTTTAACATTTCAAGCTTGGAAACAAGATAGAATGTCTTAGAGAATATATGAATTGGTGAGGAAGTATAATTGAGAGTAATATGATGAGAAAGTACGAAGAACAAGTTTTGATATTCACGTTGAAAAAAGATTTTGACGTTATACTAAAAAAAGATGATAAGTAATAAGTCATGGGATTCATGGTGTCCACAAAACACGGCCAATAAATGAAAATTGCAAAACATGCAAGCAAGCAACAAACTTAGAGGTCGGATACTCATAGTTAGTCTATACGTCCACAGAACACGGTCAATAAATGAAAATTGCAAAACATGCAAGCAAGCAACAAACTTGGAGGCTAGACACTCACAGTTAGTCTATACGTCACTCCGCTCCTCAAGACTGGGGGGCTGATGTCCCAACCACACCACGAATATACGATCTTCAGCAACCCTCAAGCACTCTAGACTGAGGGTTACCGTATATGGCACGCGACCCTCAACACCCCTAAGAGCCACCCACTCCAGAGTGAGGTTACCCTAAACGGCAGGCAGTCATCAGCATTCCCCAAAGCCGCCCACTCCAAGATGGAAGCTCCACCATACGGCTTGCGACTAGTAACAACCCTCCAAACCACGTGCCGACACTATGCCCCCTTATCAAGAACGCGACCTCCAGCGTCTCTCTTAGGCCGCTTACTCCTTAGAGCCCCAGTGAAGTAGGCCACACCCAGTCACGATCACTCAAGAGTTAGGCAGACAAGAAGGACCTAGCCACTCAGATCCACATGGCCGCATACCGAATACCGAACACTCACCATAGCCTACTTGCAATTACTAGTAACTTCCAAAGGACCTCTTGGTAATTTACTCCTTAGCACTTGATCCAGAGGTAACTAAAAAGAGAATTTAGGCCTAGAAGCCCATGTCAGGTAGGACCCACAAGTAAAAAAGGGTATAAATAGCACACTATTCTATGCATTGATTACGCATTAAATATTCTTTGAATCCCTGACAGAACCAATGCTGACTTAGGCATCCGAGTATCTTTTGTAGGCACTCCTACGCTGATTCGAGATGACCACTGAAGCAAGGAAGGATCCATTAGAAGCCAAGTACCAAGACAGCTAGGTGAACCCAAGGAGTACACTTTGGTCCTATAAGAACAGTGGCCGGGATTAGCGGGAATTGGTATGTTCGACCAGCGGCACTTAGGCTAAGTGGCTGGGGTGTTTGGCCTTGTGCTCGACCGGAGGCACTTAGATTAGTGTTCAGGATTGTGCTTATTGCAGAAGCAAAAAATGTGGGTGTAACCTCATTGTATTTCTTTGATTGGAATGGGATGCCTCGTTAAAACCTTCCTGGCCAAAACCATCCTTAGGGAAAAAATGCCAAGGTAGGAAAGAGTACATCCGATTACATGGTGAAGAAAAACAAAATGACCAGCTAGCTGAAATCAAACTTTAAGTGCGAAATGTTCCAGGTGTTGGGTACTGGCTTACTGGATTGCAAGGCGCATCGCGGGTTGACGATTGAGGTGTGCATCTGTACGCCCAGAGGACCTCGAGTAACTCCTCCGACCACTTTCCTTTGGCCCCATCTAATCTTTTCTTGAGCTGTTTGAGGATGACTTTTTTGCGGCCTCCGCTTGACCATTAGTGATGTGCTTAATCTTGAAGTTGCGGTAGAATTCTGCCAACCCATGATTAATAAATTGTCTGCCGTTGTCGGTGATGATTGTGTGGGGTACATGCTCAATTTTGAAATCATTGAACTGGGCAATCATGATGGTAACTATGTGGTAGTACTGCATAAGCATAGGGTCTTTCACTTGATACTCCCCCGTTAGGTGCCCAACTGTCAATCGAGAGTTTGTTTTGCATAGGAGCTTCTTAGCGCCGACCTCTTTAGACAGGTTAAGGCCTGCAATTATTGCTTCATACTCGGCCTGGTTGTTCGAGGTGTTGAACTTAAAGTGCAGGGACTATTCGATTAGCACGTTGCCTGGTCCCTCGAGTACTACACCTGCTCTTGCCCCCTGTGGGTTGGACGAACCATCGACGTGCATGGTCCACCAGGTTTCCTCTAGGGTTGCGTAGTCTTGTAAATCATTGGCAAAATATGCCAAACACTGTGCTTTAATTGCGCCGCGCAGTTCGTAGCAAATGCTAAATTCTGACAACTTGATTAACCATGCGAAAAGTCTACCAGCCAAATCTGGTTTTTGCAGGATTATCTGGATGGGGCAGTCTGTGCGAACAATCATCGCATGACTCTAGAAATAAGGGCGAAGCCGTTTAGCTGTTGTTATGAGTGACAAGGCTACTTTTTCTACTACCTGGTATCGCGTTTCTGGATCTTGCAATATGCGATTGACAAAATAGATTGGCTACTGCTGACCGTTGGCCTCCTAGACTATTGCGGCACTAACGACTGTGACGGAGGCCGAGATGTAGATTATTAAAGGGCGGTTTGGGTCTGGCTTGCTCAAGATGGGTGGGGTGGTAAGTAGTTGTTTCAGCTAATCGAATTTTTGCTAGCATGTGTCACTCCAAGCGAACTTGGCCGATTTTTTGAGCAGTTTAATCATAGGTCCTGTTTTTTCTGCGAGCTTGGGAAGGAAACGTGATATGGTTGTCAGTCCCCCTACCAGGCACTGGACTTCCTTGAGGTTGGTTGGGCTCCTCATGTTGATAATTGTGTGGTATTTCTCCGGTTGGCTTCAATTCCCTGGTGAGTGAGCATGAAGCCCAGGAATTTGCTGCCATTAATGCCAAAAGTACATTTCTCTGGGTTCAGCCTCAAGTTGTAAGCCCGGATGGCATTGAAGACTGCTGCCAAATCTAACGAGTGTTATGACGGGTTTGAGGACTTTACCACAATGTCGTCTACATATACTTCAATGTAAGACCCGGGAAAATTAATTAACTAAATAATTAATTAATTCATAAATGCGGGTAGAAAGCGCCTTTATGGCATTATTTATTGGTTTATGTGACGTGGAAAAGTACTAGCTCAAATGGTTTAGAGTACTTGGTTTGTGTGAGAGGACTTGGGTTCGAGTCCTATGTATGCCAATTATGTGTTGATTGTTTTATTATTGATTTTTAATCATATGTATGGGTATGGAATTGACATTGTGATCTTATCATGGTTGGAATGTATCACTAACATGAATTGGTTGAATTGGTTATACACTTGAGGAGTAACTAAATGGTCATGGGTTCAAACTTGGTTGGGAATGAAATTGGAATTGGAATTTTATTTTTTAGTATAGTTTTGGAGGGAATATGAGAGGGCAACAGTAAACCTAGAAGGGGCAGCCAAGGAGGGGGCTGGAAATCATTTTTTTAAAGGTAATTAAATCGGACTTAACCACATCAAAAAGGCCTAAATTCGTTCCAGCCCTTTAACCCAATAATAAGACACATATAAAAGGCAAAGATTGAGGTGGAAAGGGGTTTTTGCAACTATTTTCGTTTTGGGTGAGAGGAGGGAGGGCAGAGATTGGGAGAGTGAGAGGCAGAATTGAGAGTGCAAGGGGCTGAGTGAGAGAGAGAGAGGTGGAAGCAAAGAATTTGGTGCACCAAGGAATCCCTAGTCTCTTCGCAAATTCAATCAAGAATTCAGGTTAGGGGAGCTGTCCTTATGCGATTAATTGCTTCACATGTGTTATGGTTTTTGGGGCTGTGCTGTTTAATACATTACTGGTTGGCACAAAATTCGTGTATAATGTTGGGAATTGGATGTGTAATTGATTGATGTTGTGCCAATAATTTTGTAAAGCATGATATTGTTGGTAATGAGGGTTTTTGGTAATGAATGGAGGTGGATAATTAGGTTCTGTATTTTGTGTGGATTGTATAAGTATAAAACATGCTTCTGGATTTGATGTGCCATTTCATTGTAACGATCGTGTTTTAGAAGTGTTTTGGTATTGGTTTTGGTGAATTGGGAGCATGTACAGAGGCAACACCCTGCAAGTCTCGCCCAAGCGAGTCCATCTTGCCTAAGCGATAATTGTAGAGCTACGTTTCTGGTTCAGAGGTCTTGTAGCTTGTCTAGGCGAGTTGTTTTAGTGTTGAGCGAGTGATACTCTCGCTTAGGCGAGAGTGATTCGCTTAAGCGAGATGGTGACGAGATCAGGTATGTTGAGCGCGATTTTCTGCCCAAGCGAGGGGGTTTGGAGGTTTGAGCGAACTAGGGTCTCGCTCAGGCGAGAAGGTCTCGCCTAAGTGAGATATCGGGATCAGTTGTGATGTTTTTGTTGAAACCTCGTCTAGGCGAGGTCTGTGTGTTGTTTTGGGCGAAGGTGTGACTCGCCCAAGCGAGAGGATCTCGCCTAAGCAAGATAACATGGTGTGGTCACTATTTTAAGCTCGCTCAGGCGAGGTGGGTTAGCCTAGGCGAGGCTGAGGGCTTAGCTTAGGCGAGAGGTCCCTAGCTTAAGCGAGTTTATGCGAGTTACTATGTTTCTATGTGCTTTTGAGTGTGTTTTGGCTGGTTATCCTAAGTATATGTTGTATATGCATGTGGTGTGGTGTTTGGGCTTGAAGGACTAAGTCCAATAGGGGTCTGGGATGTGCTCGGTGGTTGGACACATGATGGGCATGGAACTGGTTGAGTTCCCGTCGGCTATTAATGGGCAAGGAGTCCTTAGTATGGTGATTGCATGTGTCGAGCGCACGATGGGCAAGGAACTATGATATTTTCGTCGACTACTATTGGGCGAGGAGTCCATAGTATGGTGATTGCGTGCGTGTCAGGGTCCAAGTTATGAGACTTGGATGTTTATACTATAGGCAAGGAGTCTGTAGGGCATGACTATGAGCGGGATAGGCTCATAGGGTTGGACCACGAATGAGTTAGTTTCGTGGGATCACAGGGAAGTCCCAAGACTTAGTTCATGCATATGACTCATGAAGGACTATGAGGTCATGGTCAGGTGGTTTGAAAATTATGAGATTTGTACTTATGTTATTTTGGGTTGGGAAACATGTTTATTTCATATATCTGTTTATATTTTATTGTGCATAGCTCACCCTATCTGTGTGTGTATGGCGATGATTGGATAATTTGTTATCTGGGAGCAGATGATTTGACAGGTGAGCCAGGAGATGCTTAGAGACGGAGAGCATGGGCTACTTGGGATTTTGAGAGAAACTTTATTGTTTTGGATTTTTATGTAAATATTTTTATACACAACGATATTGTACATTCGGATTATGTATGGTACCAGTTATGGTTTTTTTTTAAATTTTCCTGCGATTTTGGGAATTAGTTTATATTCAATGCAGTATTTATTTTAAATTCGAATTTTATTTATTTAATACCCGTAATATTCCTTAGGGATGTTACATTCGACGCTTTTTCCCAACAGGGGTTCGAAAACCCTGTCCACTAGCCTTTGGCACGTGGCTCCAGCGTTTTTCAGGCCGAAGGGCATGACCTTGTAATATAGGTTAGCCTCCTCTGTGATGAATGCGGTTTTCAGCTTGTCTTCTTGAGCCATGGGTTTCTGGTTGTACCCAGAATATGCATCTAGGAAACTTAGGATTATGTGGCCTGCTGCGCCATCAATAAGTCGCTCAATACTAGGCAAGGGTAAGCATCCCGAAGGCAGGCCTTGTTGAGGTTAGTGTAGTCAACGCACATGCGCCATTTCCCGTTTGGTTTTTTAACTAGGACAACATTGGCCAGCCATGTTGTGTATCGCGCCTCGTCCACGAAGCTGGCTTTTTTTAACTTTTTTGCCTCCGCCTTGGCTGCTTGCCGGCGTTCTTCCCCGAGTTTCTATTTCTTCTGGGAAATTAGCTTGGCTTCCTTAAAGACGGAGAGCTTGTGTGATGTGACTCTTGGGTGGACCCTAGGGAGGTCTATTGCTGTCCATGTGAATAAGTCTGCATTATCGGAAAGTAGTTTCTCTAACTGTCGCTCCTCTTCAGCTTGGAAGGATGTTCCTATTTGTAAGAAATGGTCCGGTTGCGCGAGGGGAATTGCCGATTCTCTCCTACTGGTTCCACTCTGGACTTAGAGTTAATCCTGGGGTCTAGCTTTTCTTTAGCTAAGTTCGCACCTTCGGTGGTGATTTCTATGTTGTGCGTCGTCATGGGAGGTGTGATAGCTTTAGGCTAGCCATATAACATTCCCTTGTCGTTCTTTGATCTCCATGTATCGTGAGGATGTCTCTGAATGGTGATGGAAATTTCATGGCCAAGTGGGGGGTGGAGACTATCGAGCCTAGGGCATTTAGTGAGGGGCGCCCTAATAGTACGTTGTAGGAAGTATGGGCATCTACGACCAGGTATCGTATTAATATGGTTCGGACCCCCCCTTTCCTTCTCCAAAGGTTGTATGTAAGTCGATGTAACCCCTGGTTGGAACCCTTTTGCCAACGAAACTGTATATTGGTTCATCGTTTGGGGCCAGATCATCCTGGGATATATGAAGTTTTTGTAGGGTCTTCCAATATAAGATGTCAACCGAGCTGCCTTGGTCGACCAACACCTTTTTAACTGCGAAGCTTTGGAGTTCCACTGTTATCACCATAGGGTCATCTTGGTTAGGGTCAGAGCCTGTGAAGTCTGAGTCAATAAACGTTATGGGGGGCATCCTCCTTTGTGATCTACCGATCATGCTGTGTACTGACTGAATGGCTCTCAAATGTATTTTCCTTGAGGAGGATGAACGCCTTCCCCTTGCGAATCCCCTGGAGATGGTGTTGATAGTTCCCCTTAGAGGGGGTCTATCATCGGACCTCCTCTCTTGTTGTGTTGCCATTTGTTTTACGTTCTGATTTCTCTCGGGCTCCTTTCTTGCTTCTCAATGCTCGGGTCTTCTTTCCTTTCTTCGCTCGAATCGCCTATTATCTACTCTATCATAATGGGGGCGGGACCCTCCCTCTTCTGTACCTCTGACATAGTGCTTGAGGTGGCCGACGCGTATCAGTTCCTCTATTTTGTCGCGCAAGGTTTCACATTCCTCAGTTGTATGCCTATTGTTGCGGTGATATCGATAGTACTTGCTCATGTCTGCGTTTAGTGGATTCTGGAATTTCTTGGGTGGTGGAATCAGCGCTGCTTGCAGGACCTCATCCAGGATACGGGATTTGGTTGCGTTCAGAGGGGCATAGTTGGAGAACCTAGCTTGCTTCCGTTCTCTTGGGCGACTCTATTTGCGCCCTATTGGCTCTTTGGCGGTCTTTCGCGCCTCTGCTTAAACTGGTGCGGGTTAGATGTTGTCTTGATAGCGTCGCATATCTTCTACTCTAATGAACATGGCAGCTCTCTTCTGCAGTTCTTGCATTCCGAGGGAGGGGCGCATGGCCAGCTCATCCGCGAAGTGCCCAGGCCTGAGGGCAGTTATCATGTAATTCAGTATTAGGTTTGGAGTGAGGTCTTTGACTTTCATTGCTATGGCTTTGAATCTATCTATGAACATGTGGAGAGGTTCCCCTTCATCCTGCCTGAGGTTGAGGAAAGCTATTGATGTGAGGTCGTGGTGCCGGCTGCTATTGAACTGGGTTGTTAATGCGGTGGTTAAGGTGTTGAAGGAGTCTATAGTGTAAGGGGGCAGGCTCATGAACCATTCCAAAGTCATCCCCCTTAACGCAACAGAGAATGATTTGCATAAGACGATGTTGTCGGTAGAGTATAGTCCGACCTGGTTGGTGTATATTGAAATGAATTCGTCTGGGTCAATGGTGTCGTCATATGTGACGGTTGGCGCTTTCCACTTGTGAGGGAGGGGGTTTTATGTGATCCCATCCACAAAAGGGTGCCTGCGGTTTCTCCACGACGCGAAGGAGTTGAAGTTACCACCCGTGGTGTGGCCCATTGTTCTATATTCGCTCTCTTCTTCCGTGACGGGGAGAGCGTCTGCTCTTGAAGGCATGGGGCAGGGTCCTCCCTCCCCTTTGTCTGTTTTAATCTTTCTCTTGAGACGGGAGTTTTCCTCTCTCAATGCCTCCATCTCATCCACATTTCTCTTCTTGTATTCAGCGAATTCCTGCTGCATCCTGGCCTGGGCCTCCAAGATACGGGAAATATTTGATGAAGACCATGCGTCTCCAACTTCGACTGTTGGGACCCTAGTAGGAACTTCCGCTGCTCTGCTTCTCGTGGATACCATGTTGTCTAACAAAGAGTTGGGTAGTGAACTTGCAAAGTACTATCGGGCCCTACGGTGAGCGCCAATTGTTCTTATAGGACCAAAGTGTACTCCTTGGGTTCACCTAGTTGTCTTAGTACCCGGCTTCTGATTGATCCTTTCTTGCTCTAGTGGTCGTCTCGAACCAGCGCAGGGGTGCCTGCAAAAGATACTTTGATGCCTAAGTCAGCACTGGCTCTGTCAGGGATTCAGACAATATTTAATGTGTAATCGATGCATAGAATAGTGTGCTATTTATACCTTTTTTTGCCTGTGAGTCCTACCTGACATGGGCTTCTAGGCCTAAATTCCCTTTTCAGTTACCTCTGGGTCTAGTGCTAAGGAGTAAATTACCAAGAGGTCCATTGGAAGTTACTAGTAATTGCAAGCGGGCCATGGTGAGTGTTCGGTATTCGGTATGCGGCCATGTGGATTTGAATGGTTGGGTCCTTCTTGTTTGCCTAACTCTCGAGTGATCGTGACTGGGTGCGGCCTACTTCACTGGGGCTCTAAGGAGTAAGCGGCCTAAGAGAGATGCTGGAGGTCGCGTTCTTCATAATGGGGCATAGTGCCAACACGTGGTTCTGAAGGTTGTTACTAGTCGCAGGCCGTATGGGGGAGCTTCCATCTTGGAGTGGACGGCTCTTGGGAATGTTGATGATTGCTTGCCGTTTAGGGTAGCCTCACTCTAGAGTGGGCGGCTCTAAAAGGGTGTTGAGGGCCGCGTGCCGTATAGGGTAACCCTCAGTCTGGAGTGGTCGGCCTTGAGAGTTACTGAGGACCGTACACATGGTAATAGGTTACCAAGATAATATCAGTTACCAAGATGAGATAAAATTGAGATTCTTAAAACTCCATAAACCTCTTACAAAGAAAAAACTCAATTTTTTTCAAAATTCATATATCTTTTATTGTTTTACAATTACATCATTTTACATTCAAAATTATATTAAACTCTCTAAATTTCACATAAATTCTCATTAAGTAATCTTTAATGTTCACTAGAGTTACCTTTGATTCCTACTAAAATGCATCACTATTTCCTACCATGAGAATATGAATGATTTCCCCTAGTAGTCCTTTATCTTTTTATGCGACTATTCAACCTCTTAATATATACTTATATATAAAGGTGATATTTTATTTTGGTGTCCACATTTATATTTCTAATTTTATTCTTTAATAAATAATATTTTTTTAAAATTAAAATAATTGTTTATCGTTTTTACCTTTTAAATATAATCACTTTGTTATATTTAACTCTTTCATTCATTTAACTTTTCTTTTAAACTAATCATTTTTAAAATAAATGTATCTTTAATAAAAAATTATCCACAAAATAAATAAAACAATATTTGTTTAAAAATTATCACTTCACAATATCTGCCTAATTTCATGGGTTCAAATTTTCTTCTGTGAAATACTCATTAGATGAAATTTTATCCATTAAAATGATTTGATTTGTTCCATAAATGCTTGAGAGTAATGGATGGGTGGGATAAATTTAGTGTACAGTTTCATAATAAATTTCAATGGAGAGGATCACATAGAAGAATGGGAAGACATGCTTTTGCATGAAGGGGGTGTAATAGCAGATTATATCTTATCCTCTCCACCGTACCCTATTTAATAGACTGATAGAACATTCGAGATTCACCCTACCCTACAGTGTTTTCTCGTTATGATTAGGGTTTCATACTTAATTTGTGGGGTCTTGCTCGAGAAATACTTCTTAAAAATGATATCCCCCGTATAAACTTTCCATTTAAATCTTACAAATGGTTTAAGGAAAGATAAGGACAAATTCATATTTATTGATGAAGGTAATGAGCATTAGATCTATGTTTTAGGTCTATTTATTTGTGACTTTTATATATATATATATATATATATATATATATATATATATATATATATATATATTTTTTGTAATATTTTATATACGGTTAATTTTACATAATTCTTTTTTTTATATATTTTTTTGTTTTTTTACCGTTTCTTTCTCTTTAGTCCTAAATTTTTTTTCAAATTTTATTATTGAGAAGAGATTCTTAATAGTTCCTCTTTCTTAAATCTTAAACCCTAATCCCTAAGCCTCTTTCGCAAATGTTCAGGTTTCACTCGCAATTTTATTTTCTGCTTTAAGGCTTTGTTGGAGGTTTTGCACCATGTTCTCTATAATTAAGATATTTGTTATCCTCTAATATTGAGTTTGTATTTTTTTTTTTTTGTTCGTTTTTCACTTTGTTGTTCGTATTTCTGTTTTGTATTCAATTTGTGATGGTAACTTGTAAAAATAATTCTCTTTTGATTATCTGATTATAAATTTCTGTTTTGTTCATTTACGATATACATTTTCTACCTGTTGCGAGTTTTATACGTGGATACCCGCGTGTATGAATATTTTTGACATCCCTAGTCATAGCCCCTCCCAACTTTTTTTTCAAATTATTTATTAAAATTTATAATATATTTATAATGTTAAAAAAATTAATTTAATTATAGATGAAATTAATTATTTATTGAATTTATAAAAGACAAAAATAAATATTATCAACCTATTAAATAATACTTTTGTGACTTAATATTATATTCAATAGAAAATTAATTTAAAATTTTAGCTTCAGTATTTTATTGTTAATATTCTTAATTATTCAAATTTAAAAAATCTATCAATTATCTTTAAACTACATCAATATTTGACAAACATAAGAAATACATTTTACTTAAACAATTTTTTTTTGTCAAATAAGATTGTGAAATAAAATAGAAAATAAATTTTTATAGATAATATAATTATTTACGTTGAAAAAATTATAACTGAAAAATTAATGTTTTGGTTTAATTATTGATGTATTCAATAATTTAAAAGTACAACATAAAAAATCTAGTAGATATATGTAACTTTTTTTATAGTTATAATTAAATTATATACTATTTTTGTTGAAATATATAAATTTTAAATATATTATTTTGACTCCTTCAAAATTAATAATTAAGATCAAGTGTGTGTACATCAGTTTGCTATCTTTTAAAACTTCTATACCTTCTCATTTTTGTTATTAAATTGTTATTTTGTTTATTCAATTAGGCTTTATGTTATTCATTTATACATTTAATTACATTCTAGATAGCCATACATAATTTGGTTTGATTAGAATATAAACCACAACATATATTAGAGTTGACAAAATGGGCTATCTAGCCTTATCTGGTCTGACCCATCACGGGTTTGTCACTTAGTGAGTCAACCCAACACAGCTCATCGAGTCAAAAAAATTCAAACCCGATATGACCTACTATGGGTTGGTAGGTTAAACGGGTTGGTTCACTTGTTCACTTAATTGGAAAATAATACAATTTTTTTCTTCGGTCACAAAAGCACTAAATTATAATTTTGATTTAAATCTAAATAAACTACAATACAATCCAAAATGATGTTAAATTCCAAATACAAACCAAAATCACAACAATATACATTACAAACTCAATAAATCCATAAATCCAATAATCACAAAAATCCTAATTAAATCAATCTTTTAATTAAATCAATCTTTTAAGCACTAAAATTCAATTAAATTCCCAAATTTAAATATTAAATGAGGGCAAAAATTTGAACTCATCACTATATAACAACAAATTACAAACAACCCAACCTGACCCAATTGCAAAGCCCAACATAATAGAAAACACTTGGATAACTTGTTATTTGCGGGTTGGCTCACTAACCCAACCCACCACGAGTTCAACTTGGATGGACTGAGTTACTGGTGGGTCGAGTCAGAAATTAACCCATACTGAAACTTATAAAAAAAATTCAACCAAACCCAAATTGAAACTGTAATGGGTCAGGTTTGCTCATGAGCTCTAACTCATTTTGACAACTCTAACGTAGATAAATTATAAGAGAATAAATGTATATTGTATTTAATATTTATTATACTTCTCGTACAAATTAAATTTGGAGATTTAAGGCTTGTGAAACATAGAACAAAATTTGAAAACAAATAATCAAATTGTAATTCTCTAAAGATTCAGATCCAAGTTTAAGCTTGTAATTCATACAATTAATAATAAATTAAATTACTTATATAATTCAAATCAAAATATCATTTAATCTAATTTGTATCTCAACATTAAATCAAGAATCAATCGATTCATTTCTAAAATAAAAAATTATAATCAAAAAGTGTCAAACCAAAATTAGAGAACAAAAGAACAAGCTAAAAGTACTATATGACGGTGCAAAACTCCATTTGGATTGTTTGATCTGATTCCATGAATTAATCCCTATGAATTAGTTCTCCATGGATAAAGGAAAAGAAATTGAAAATGAAAGAAAAAAAATGAAAGACGGAGATGAAGAGTGAACCCAAAATTTGAGGCAAAAGGGAAGAAAAGAAGATGAAGATACAATTTATAAAACTAGAAAACTAAATAAATTACTTTTGTCTATATGTTTAGAGCACATTGAGGTTATATATATATATATATATATATATATGATACTTGAATTAAACAGAGCTTTAATTTGGTCTTTAAATGTATTCAAGGTGTGTCTTTAAATGTATGCTTGAAAAAGTAACCATTACAATTTCTTTTATGACTATTGAGTACCTTCGAACTTATTTTAACCATTAATTGCTTTTTTTCTTCATCATGTTACATCCTTGATAAGGGACAACTGATCTCCTTATGGTACATATCCTTTTACTTCAAACAGTGATAAAATTGCACACCCTATTAAACATACAACTTGGCCAAAGTTTAAATATGCTCGTGTCAGGATAGTTTACTAGAATTTAAATATGATTGTGCCAATAAATGTAATGCCTTTTCTTTTAAATATATTTTCCCTTGATTTTATAAACATTTCAAGTTTAAATAATTGAAATAAAGAGAATCCATCGATCTATTAGATAGTATCTATATTATATTAAAACAAAATAGAAGATTGCACGTATATCAATTATTTGTATGAACTCTCATAAAAGTAAAGAAATGACAATTTCCTAGGGCACTAAAATGACTTTTTCAAGATTTTAGTAATAAAAGTATAAAAACTTCAAAGTAATCTAAAAAACAAAAAGGGTTAAATATGTTTTTGATCCCTCAAGTTTCAGTGAAATTTAGAATTGGTTTTTTTTTGAAACTTTTGACCAATTTAGTCATTCATCTTTAGAAATGTGTAGATTTAGTCCCTTTAACCAGATTTTGTTAAGTTTATCTGACGTTTAAGTGCATTTCATGATGGTATTTGAATTGTTTACATTGTTTCAACCATTTTTGTTTCAATGCTAACTCAAATATTATCATAAAACGCGTTTAAAACTTCAAATAAACTTAACAAAATTTGATTAAAATGACTAAATCCACACATTTCTAAAGATGAATGACTAAATTGGTCAAAAATTCTAAAGATGGACTAATTCCAAATTTCACTTAAACTTGAAAGACCAAAAACATATTTAACCCAAAAAAAATGAATAATTACTTTTGTCCATGATGTCACACTTAAATTAGAACATTCCTCATGCAACAAAGACGAGAAAGTATAAGTTCTATCACCAACATCTCTTTGTTAGTGAAAATCATGTTCACCTATATTGTCATCAAACAAAACAAAAACATAAATAGAAGAGTAGAAAATATACCCCACACATATATGAAAGACATATACAAAGGTGAGTATAGATCTAAACATGTACAAGCATCACTAATAATCATTTTCGTAGAAGAAAACAAAAATACTAAGTTTGATTAGAAACTAGGGATATGACCATTTTGATATTCAGTTGGGGGAAGGATATTGACATCACACTCAAGAAAGGTGAGAATGTGAGTGATAAGTCATTGGGTATGATCATCACAGGTTACCCTGATAAGATCAAGATTGGAGTTTCTATAACTCAGAACTCCACAAAACTCTCACCAAGAGAAAACTTAATTCTCTATCAAAATTCATATATCTCATTTGTATTACAAGTGTATCATTTTAAAGGATGAATTAGACAATATCTTCCATAGTCATTTTCAATAACTAATATTTAATACTCACTAATACACATTTAATCCTCATTATATGAATGGTTATCTCCTATAATTAATTAAAAGATAAAAATTACAAGAAACTAAAAAAGAACCTTGAAGATCAAATTAGTGCCTCCTTCTTCAAATACATTTGTCCTCGAATGTCATGGGTACACATCTTCAAAAACAAAAGATGATACCATAATCAAAGATAATCCTTTTATTAGTTTTCCAATTTAAAACTACCATCTACGACACACGATTAATTGATTGAGACCAAATAAATGGTTGATGCAACAACTCCTCACAAAAAGCTTTTCCTCATATTGTTAAATGGACAAAACAACAATATCTGTATAAAAAAACATCATCTTTATCATTATATTTTCCTTGTGTTTTGCTTTTTGCTCGCCACTTTTTTTTGTTTATTTCTCTCATTTTCTTTTCTTCTATATTTTCTTGAATTTCTTTTTCTCTCAACTCTTTTCCTTTCAACACTTGTTCTTCCATTCTTTTTTCTTTCAATTCCTCTTCAATTTTTTTCTCTCTCAACTCTTTTTCTTTAATCTCTCTATTTCCCAACTCCTTTTCTCTATTTTCTTTTTCTCTCAACTCATCCTCTTTATTTTATTTTTCTATTAACTCATCTTTTATTTCTTTTTCATCACTAATTTTCGTTTTCTCCGTCGCTCCTTCTTTCATCATAGTATGAAAATCCTTTTCCATATTCATCAAACATATTCTTTTTATCTTTATACCTTAGCTCTTTTTTTTCTCTCTCCTTTTTCTCTTCTCAAAATTCTCTTTCAATTTCCTCTACATTTGTAAAACAAACTCATCAACAAATAATTTGTGATAGTCATTGAGATGAGAGGCACCTTTAGCACAAGTACCTACCATATGTTTAAAAGAAGTACAAATAAAAATTGAATATATATATATATATATATATATATATATATATATATATATATATATATATATTTAAATATATTTTTTTTTTATT